>Ga0334892_1000958_pt1 | contig 28324 bp, 22 predicted proteins | sample GraSluR3_MG_4_FD_207213 | JGI IMG/M metagenome (GOLD analysis project Ga0334892, IMG submission 207213) | Sludge microbial communities from methane-producing bioreactor in Wageningen University, Netherlands - Granular Sludge_15_04-R3 | ecosystem: Engineered > Bioreactor > Anaerobic >...
TCATTATTATTGAGGACACCGTCCTGGTCGGTTCCCTTGAGATTCCACAGCAACTGCCGGGACTCATTGCCTCGCATCTCGCCGCCGGCGGCGTCGGTTGGCCCGATCTACCGGGCATCGAGACCTGGGTCGAGCAGAGGTCATCCGAGCCGGCAGGACCCTCGCTCGAAGAGCGCTGGGCACAGGATCCGGCGGGCAACACGGTTGCCGCCCTGTGGTTAGCCGTGATGCTGATCCTCCTGCCCCTGCTCGCACGCCCTGCACGCTGGCAACAACGTCTGGCACGGCGGCTGCCCAAGTGGGCCACCTATGTCGATGGTGCCGTGGGCCTCGGTGCAGCCCTCTACCTCACCTATGTCGAGACACAGCATGTGGAGGCCTTTTGTGGGCCGGTAGGACGCTGTAACGTCGTCCAGCAGAGTGAGTACGCACTCGTCTTCGGCTTCATCCCGCTGGCACTCATCGGCGTTTTAGGGTATGTCGCGCTGCTATCGACGTACACCTATGCACGCTATGGATCGGGAAAACTCAAGCAGGTCGCGCCGCTGGCCTTCTTCGGGATGGCCTGGTTCGGCTTCCTGACCTCGATCGCGCTCACCTATCTGCAGCCCTTCGTCATCGGCGCGACCTGCTTCTGGTGTCTCACGTCGGCGGTCAGTATGACCCTGATGCTGATGTTCAACAGCGCGGCGGGTTGGGCGGCGGTCAAGGATTGGCAACGAACGCGCAGAAAGTCGCGACATCACAGGAACAGGCGACGCTAGCCGTCCTTTGACGATCACCCGGGATCCACTATACTAGCGGCAACGCTCAGCCTGTTCCAAGGAGAACCTGATGGAAATCCTAACCTATCTGATCGCTGCCGTCATCGCTTTTTTCGGCCTGATGTTCGTGGTCGGCGCCCAAGGCCAGATCGTCCGCTTCCTGGTGGGCATCGTGCTCTTCGTGGCGGCGGGCGTACTCGTCTACCTGACCCGGGTACGACCCAAGCATGAGGAGATCACGCACGTGCAGAAGATCGACCTCACCGGAGATGTGCGCCTCGAGCAGATGAAGTGCCAGTCCTGTCAAGGCGCCTTGAGCAAGGAGAACCTCGAGGTGCGCGCCGGCGCCATCTTCGTGGATTGCCCCTATTGCGGTGCCTCCTATCAGATCGAAGAAGCGCCCAAGTGGTAAATGCCGCGCGCGACGCCCGGCACATCCTCAACCGTTGCTTCTCCTGACGCTCGCGCCCACTCAGTTCCGCGGCAGCACCCCGCACCTATCGCGCCCGGCGCGACCTTGAGGCCCGTGGACACGTAATACGACTGAGAGCCATGAGACATCAGACACGCTGGACGCGCCTAGTTGACTCAGCCCTGAGGATCTTTCACGCCGCACCGCCTATCGCCTCCCCAGGGCTCTACACATATCCTCTGAACCTTGACGGAGGAGAGCGTCACCTCCATCTCCGGATTGAAGGGGACGGTTCAGGTGTCCTCTTTATCGACGTCACCGACGTCATCCACCTCAATCCCACCGCTGCACAGCTCGTCAAACTCGCCCTGGAGGGAGTGCCGCAGGCCGAGGCCGAGACGCAGCTGAGGCATGACTACCGCGGGGTAACGACGCAGGAGCTCACGGACGCTGCGACCAAGATGTACGATTTGGTGCGACAACTTCACACGGGCGGCGAGGGCTGCCCCACCTGCGAGCTGGCCCCGATGCTGGCCTTTCAACCGGTGTTCAGCACGCCTGTGTCAGCCCCCTACAAAGCCGACGTGGCCCTCACCTATGGCTGCAACAACGCCTGCCCTCACTGCTACAACGAGCCGCAACGTTTTCCGATGGCCACATTGTGCATGGAGGACTGGTTCCGCGTGCTCGACAAGCTTGCCGACATCGGCATTCCCCATATCATCCTCACCGGTGGCGAGCCCACCCTGCATCCTCAACTCCTCGAACTCATCCGGTATGCCGATGAGTTGGGCCTCATCGTGGGGATGAACACCAACGGCAGGCGATTGGCCGATGCAGCGCTTGCCGAAGCCCTGGCGACTGCGGGCCTGAATCATATCCAGGTCACGCTGGAATCGTGCTATGCGGCAGTCCACGACGTGATGGTCGGACACCCGGGCGCTTTCGATGAGACCGTACAGGGCATCCGCAACGCCCTCGCCGGCGGCCTCCACACCATCACCAATACGACCGTGACCCGCGAGAACCAGGACCACGTCCTGGACATCGTCACCTTCCTAGATCGCCTCGGGCTGACGACCTTTGCGATGAACGGCATGATCTACGCCGGGGGAGGTACGACGACTCCCGATGCCATTCCAGCGACGGCTATGGCTGCCCTCTTGGCTGCGGTGCGCGACGAAGCTGCAGCACGCGACATGCGCTTTCTCTGGTACACCGTCACCGACTACTGCGAGCTCTCGCCCTTGGCGCTCGAACTCGACCCCAAACGCTGCAACGCTGCTGAGTACTCGATCTGCATCGAGCCCAACGGTGACGTGCTTCCCTGCCAATCTTATTACGTCTCCGCCGGCAACATCCTCACCGATCCCTGGGACACCATCTGGCATAGTGAGCTCTTCTTGAGCTTCCGCGATCGAGAGCGCAACCCACAGACAGCAGGGTTACCCGCGAAATGTTGGGATTGCCCTGATCTCGAGGTGTGCGGCGGCGGTTGTCGCCTGGAACATGAAGCACATCACGAGGCAGAGGCCGCACTCGGCCTCCGCAGCGCGGAACGTGGGTGCGCCAGGCCCGCACCCGAGGCACGAGGTCTGCGTGCTTCCGGACACGGCGTTGCCCCCCTCTTGCCGCAGGGGGAGAAAGTAACCAACTGACAGATGTCACCAAGAAAGAGATGGTAACGATGACCGTAACCGAGCGCTCAGAGCCGCCCTTCATCATCGATGACATTCCTTTCGACCCCGCCTTGAGCACCCTCACGAAGCGGCTGAGAATGAAGGAGGATAATCGCCATCTCTCCGAGCTGACGGAGATCTTGGCGGCCGCCAAGGCGATCGCCAAGCCCAAAGCGATGTATCGGCTCGCCTACATCGAGGCCAAGGGCGAGGACACGGTCACCATCGACGGGGTCACGCTGACAAGTCGCGTGCTGCGGGTCAATCTGGAGGCAGCCCATCGCCTCTTCGCCTATGTGACGACGTGTGGCGTAGAGCTACAGGCGTGGGGCGATAGCCTGGACGATATGCTCCACCGCTACTGGGTCGACGCCATCAAAGAACTCGCGCTGGGAGCCGCCCTCGAGGCTCTCGCCCGTCACCTCAGCACCTGCTACGATCTGGGACGCACGGCGACGATGGCGCCGGGATCACTTGCCGACTGGCCCATTCGTGAGCAGCGGCCGCTCTTCAAGATCCTCGGCGATCCGGAGGCAGCCATCGGCGTCCGACTGACCGACAGTTTCCTGATGATCCCAAACAAAACGACGTCGGGCATCCGCTTCCCGACCGAGGAGCGCTTTGAGAGCTGCCAGCTCTGCCCTCGTGAGACATGTCCCGGGCGCCGCGCCGCCTTCGAGCCCGATCTGTACGCCCGGAAGTACGCTTGAGGCCAAGCGTGGCACGTCGTGAACGTCTCTGACTTAGGATCTGCCCTGTTGAGATATTCCCTTGATCTGGTCACTAGTTGAGGAGGGTACCTATGTGGAAAGAGTGGCTTAAGCGCTTGCTGTCCTTTGAGCAGGCTCGCCCAGCCCCACCCGTGAAGCCCGGCCTGTATCATATGCTACAGGAGAGAGACGGCGTCGTCACACGCTTCCACCTGCGTGTCGAAAATGACGGTAGCGGTATGCTCATCGCCAACGCGATGGCAGCAGCCCGGCTGACGGCAACCGGCGTCCTCATCGCCAAGGACCTCCTGGATGGGCTCTCCGAGGATGTTATCGTCGAGCAACTGCACGCCTCTTTCTCCGGCGGCAAGGGTGACATTATGCACGCCGACGTTGCCAAAGTCAGAGATCTCATTGAACAGATCACGACGCCGAGCGACGCTTATCCGGTGGTAAACCTGGAAGACGCCGTCCTTTCCCCCTACGGCGCTGAGCTGATCGCCCCGCTACAGGCATCCGTACCGCTGGCATCCCCTGAGGCGATGGTGCCGCTGCTCGATCGCCTGTGGGAGGTGGGTATCCCCCACATCACCCTGGTGGCGCCCGACGGCTTCGTGGATGAGCACCTGATCCGCGCGGTGGAGCGAGCTGAGGATCTAGGCATGATCACCGGCGTACGCAGCCGAGCGACTTATCTCAACGACTACGGTCTCCTCGCCGCCCTCCGACAGGCGGGGGTGGATCACATCACCATGCCCTTCGCCGCCAACCGAGCCGAGATCCACGATGCGCTCTATGGCATCGGGGACTTGGACGCAGCCTACTCCGTGCTGGCATGGCTTGAGGACAATCGAGTCTGCGCTGAGGCCGAGATCCCCCTCATCCAGGCCACCCTCGATCGCGTGCAGAGCACGATCGACACACTGCTGGGTGAAGGGGCCGACAATCTCTCGTTCGTCGCCTTCGCCACGCTGGATGAAGCCCTAGCGCAGGAGATGGGGGTCTTCACAAGCGACGGCATGGCTCAAGTAGCGACCACGATTGAGGAGACGGCGGATCTGGCACAGGCCCGCTTTATGTGGAATCCCCCGGTGGAAGTCGTGCCCGGCATGGCACTGGCAGAGCAGGTCATTGCCGGCCCGCGGTGCTCGGGCGATGTCGCCGTGCGCGTTGAGCCGGATGGGAAGGTCTTTCCCGCTCGCGGCCCCTTCGTCAGTGCCGGCAACCTATTGAAGGAATCCTGGCAGAGCATCTGGGACGACGAGGTCTTCCGTCGCTATCGAGAACGCGTCGAGGCGCCGACACGCTGCGACGTCTGTCCGGACCTGGCAATCTGTGCTGCTGACTGTCCACGCGACCCTCGGGGCTGGGCACGCACGCAATAGGGCACCAGCTATCATCTATAGTACGCAGCCGGCTTGGGGAGGGCGTATGAAGAGAGAGCGATCCATCGCGGTTTTCATTGTTTTGGCCATCATCCTGGCCTCGTTGGGAGCCGGTACCACACACACTCCCACGGCGGCACATCCTGTCCATCGACCGACCTCCCAGACGTATAGCTTCAGTGTACCGCTGCTCCTGATGCAGGTCGCCGTCCAGCCGGACGCTTCTGTGCACATCGTCTATGACATCACGATCGAGAACTATGGCAGCCCGATCGACATCGTCGACATCGGCACGCCCAATGACAAGTACCGTCTCAACGAGATGGAAGCGTCGATCGACGGACAGCCGCTGAGCGACATCCGCCACTCGGAGTACATCGATGTAGGCGTCGAGATCCACCTGGGTCAGCACGCTATCGCCGCAGGCGACAGGGCCACGCTGCACCTCGCCTTCTCCGTACCCGAGATGGTCTATGCCGATACGACCAACGAGGAGAACGCCTCGCTGCAGATCACGCCGACGTGGTTCGACAGCGACCTGGTACGGGGCGCGGGCACCATCGAGATTCGGGTGGCTACCTTGCCCGGCATCGAGATGGATGCGGTGCTCTATCAAGACGAGCCGTTTACCGACAAGGTCGAGGACGAGCAAGGGCGCATCGTCGCCGTGTGGCGCTATGAGAATGTGCTCCCCACCAGAGCCTATCGCGTCGGTGTCTCCTTCCCCCGGGATGGGATCAAGGTCATCGAGGTGACGCTGTGGGACCTGATCGGACGCTGGTTGGGGGGTGCCGTTGGCGTGATTGGAGCGGTCCTTCTGTGGTGTGTGCCTGTGGTCGGGCCCATCCTCTTCGTCGTCTTCATCATCCGCGCCGTCGTCCGCGCATCCAAGCCTAACTATCTCCCCCCGATCGCCCAGGTGGAAGGTGGCGGCATCAAGCGCGGGCTCACGGCCCCCGAGGCCGCAGCGCTCCTGGAGCTACCGCTGAACAAGGTCCTGACCCTCATCATCTTCGGTATGTTGGAGAAGGGCGTGATCCGCCAGATCAAGGATGATCCGCTGACGGTCGAGGTGGTAGAGGATTTCCGCGTGGCAGATCGCGCGGATCTTAAGGATGCCGAGGCCCGCGCCCATGAACGGCGGCGCGCCGCCCAGCAGAAGGGCACTATCATCCACCAATACGAGCATCCCTTTCTCGACCTTATCGAGGCCCATCCCGACAGACCGGTCAACAAGATGGATGTGGTGAAGCCCATGCAGACCCTGGTCAATGAGGTCGCAGCGAAGATGCAGGGCTTCGACCTCTCCGAGACACAGGACTACTATCGGCGCGTGATCGACCGCGCGATGGAACAGGCGGCCGCTATCGGTGACCTTGAGCAACGCCAGGCCTATCTCGACAAGTATCTGCCTTGGGTTATGATGCGTCCGAACTATCGGCCCGTCGTGACGATGGGGAATTATCACTATTGGCCCGCATGGGCCCGCCAAACCGCAAGCTCTGCCTCCGGCAGCGGGCCGAGGTCCGCAAGCTCGACCGCGCCGGGCAGTGGCAGAGGCTCCTCAACGACCACCTTCGGTGACGTCTCAGCCTCCTTCGCCGGTTGGGCTGAGACCACCATGGGCGGTATGGCAGCGGCGATTATGCCTACAGCGCTCAGCAAGCCGACGGTCAGCAGCGGCGGCGGATCGTCAGGCGGCGGCAGTAGTTGTGCCTGTGCCTGCGCCGGCTGTGCCTGTGCTTGTGCTTGCGCCGGCGGTGGAAGGTAACTCATCGCACAGTCCCGTGTGCACGTAGGAGGTCCTATGAACAGGTTCAGACGACTCGCTCGCATCCTCTCGCTGTGGCTGGTGCTCGTCACCATCGGGGGTTTGCCGGCGTTGAGTGTGAGCACTCGTCCCGTCAACGCACAGAGTTACAGCTTTGGCGTTCCGGAATTGAAGATGCAGGTCTACGTCCAGACGGACGGCTCCGTTCGGATCATCTACGACATCACCTTTGACAACTACGGCTCTCCGATTGATATCGTCGATATCGGGCTTCCTCACGGTGGCTATGACATCGGCAACATGTCGGCATCCGTCAACGGCGTCGCCCTCTCCGATATCCGGCGGTCTGAGTTCATCGATATCGGTGTCGAGATCCATCTGCGGAATCAAGCGATCCCCAGCGGTAGCCAGGGCACGCTGCACTTTGAGGCGACGATGCCCGATATGGTCTATCAGGACACGACGAACCGGGACTACGCCTCGCTGCGCATAACCCCGACCTGGTTTGACAGCAGTTCAGTCCGGGGCAACAGCTACATCGGCATAGCGATTCACCTGCCGCCGGGGATTGAACCCGACGAGGTGCTCTACCAGCAGGAGCCCTTTACAGCCAAGGCTCTCTACGAGGATCACGCGGTTGTCGTGTGGGAGTGGTCGGATCGTTCTGCAACCCAGTCCCACCTCGTCGGGGTCTCTTTTCCCCAACGCGGGATGAGCAACGTGATCCGGATGACTATCATCGACCTAACGAAGGCCTGGCTCGAGGACAATCCTGGTGTTGCCACGCTGCTGGGCGTTACCGCGATGATCCTAGCCGCCGTGCTCTTTTTCCGCTTTTCGGGAGGGACGGGCTGTACGGTCTTCGCCATTCTCGGCGGCGGCCTGCTCCTGCTCTTCATCGCCAGCCCCATCATGATACTACCGGCTATCCCGATCTTGATGGTGCTCGTTGTCGTCAACGAGTCTCATCTGAAGAGGAAGCCCAAGGCCTATCTTCCGCCGATTGCACAGGTGGAGGGGGGCGGCATCAAGCGCGGGCTTACCGCGCCCGAGGCAGCCGTGCTGCTGGAACTGCCACTCAACAAGATCCTTACCTTGACCGTGTTCGGCCTCCTCGAGAAGGGACTGGTCGAGTTAGTGGATCAAGATCCGCTGACGGTAGAGGTCAGCGAGCCCTTTAGGACATGGCACGCTACGAGCCTCCGCCGTTCCAGCACAGAGCGGCACAAGCATCGCGCCGAGGCAGCACGCGTCGCCGGCACGGTGATCCACACGTATGAGGACCACTTCCTGGACCAACTCGAGCGGAACCCTAAGAAGCCCGTCGCCGGCATCGACTTCAGCAAAGCCGTTGAGCATCTCATCACGACCACGGCGGCTAAGATGAAGGGCTTCGATCTCTCCGATACGAAGGAGTACTACGAGCGCGTGATCAGCCGCGCGATGGCACAGGCCAAGACGATGGGTGAAGTCGAGGAACGCGAGAAGTATCTCGACAAGTACCTGCCGTGGGTGATGATGAGCGACAACTATCCGACTGTGCTTACCCACGGAGGCTACCACTACTGGCCCATGTGGGCCCGGCCCATCGGCAGTTCACGCCCCCTCGGTCGCCCGGCGGTCTCAAGCGCCGGGCCTGTCCAAGCGGCCCCCCGCAGTAGTGGGCGCTCGACACCCGGGCGGACCTCTGCCGGCGACGTCGCGGGCTCCTTTGCCGGCTGGGCGGAGAACACGATGGGAGGATTGGCAGGGGCGATTCTGCCCAGCTCCCTGAACGTACCGAACACCAAGGGCGGCTTCGTCAATCTGAGCGGTGTCGACAAAGTGACCGGCGATGTCTTCCAGGCCCTGGCGAAAGCCTCCACCAGCAGCGGGGGTAGCAAGGGAGGCAGAGGGGGCGGTGGAGGCTGCGCCTGTGCCTGTGCAGGCTGTGCCTGTGCCTGTGCGTGTGCCGGGGGAGGACGTTGACGCAGCAAGGCCCACGGCCCACCACGATGACAAGCGAGAGCGCCGGTCTTTTGTCAGGACCGGCGCTTCCTGAATCAAACCTCCTCCAGCGGCAGGCAGAGTGGCTTGCACCTGCGAGAGCAGAACTTTTACGCAGAGCCCACATCGCACGACGGCGCCACGTCCTCGACCTCGGCAGTGGTTACGGCGCTGTCATGCCCGAACTGGCGCGCCGCGCCGGTGGGCACGTTATCGCACTGGACCGTGTGTGGGAGGCCCTGCGGATGCAGCCGCGACTCGCGAGGACCGGGCAGGTCGCGGCGGATGCCCTGCGCTTGCCCTTCCGGTCGGCAACGCTCGACCTCGTCTTCTCCCAGGTCACCTTGCTCTGGGTCGCGCCTCTCGCCACCGCAATAGCTGAGGCGTGGCGGGTCCTGATGCCGGGAGGCGTCCTCATCGCACTTGAGCCCGACTATGGGGGGATGATGGAGTCCCCACCCGAGGTCTCAACCCGCTCCCTGTGGCTGACCGGGCTCCAACGGGCGGGGGCCGATCCCTATGTAGGGCGAAAACTCCCCGGGGTGCTTGCACGGCAGGGATTTCGGGTGAATGTCTCGCTCTTCGACACGCTGTTTGAGGCAGAGGCAACGCGCTTCGCGTTCCTGCGTGACCTACCGCTCAGCGAGGACGAACGCCGACAGCTGGAGGCAAGTGAGCGGATGGCAGAAGCATCGGTAGGCAGCTGGCAGCAGATAGCGCACCTTCCGTTGTTCCTGGTCCGTGCGACGAAGCCCTGAGAGGAAACCGGGTCGCCGGCGCACCGCCCCCTCTGTGTCAGCTTCAATGGGTGCACCGGCGTCCCCCCAACCCGGTATCATCCTCAGCATACCACAGCGACGACCCGGGGGAGAGCGCCATTTGGCGGGGTCACAGGACCGTCGATCGGCCTAGTCAGGCAACCGACGCGTGCTCACCGGCCAAGACCGCCTGAAGCGCCGCGATCGCGACCTCGATCATCCCATCATCGGGCTCTCGCGTGGTCACGTTCTGTAGGGCAAGGTTCGGAGCGATCAGGGCACGGATCAAGCAGTTCTCGCTGTGTCGTGCGGTGAAGCGCAATACCTCATAGGAGATGCCCGAGATAACCGGAAGCAGCGCCAACCGAGAGACCAGCCGGACCAGAAGCGAGGGAGGTCTACCCAGCGGCGCTAACACCACGACCGAGATCAGGACCACCGTCAATAGGAAGGCCGTGCCACATCGTGCGTGCCGGCGGGAATGTGCGCGCACGGCATCGACCGTCAGCGGGTCGCCGGCCTCATAAGCATTGATCGTCTTATGTTCCGCTCCGTGATAGGCGAATACGCGACGAATCTCCTCGGCGCGTGCGATCACCACCATATAGCCGATGAGCAGGCATAAGCGTATCAATCCCTCGACCAGGTTAAAGAGAATCGCCTCCTCTTTAACCAAGAGACCCGCGACAAACGAGGGTAACACCATGAAGAGCAACACACCCACGGCTAGCGAGATCGCGCCTGTCGCAAGGCCCATGCCTCCTGACATCGTGAAATCGGGGTCCTCTTCCTGGCCCGCGACCTCGGCGGAGAAAAAGAGCGCGCGCATACCGAGGCCCAAGGAATCCCAGAGCATCGGAATGCCGCGGAGAAAGGGGAGCTTGCTGATCGCCCCACGGTAGAGACCGCCGAGAGGCTCCTGCTTGACGACAATCTCACCGTCCTGACGACGCACGGCGATCGCGGCATGATACTTGCCACGCATCATGACCCCCTCTATCACGGCCTGGCCGCCATAGGTCTCGCCCAACGGCTTGCGCTCACCCGGATTATCTGTCACATCGACTCCCTTACGCTCAGCCACGTCGGCGAGCGGCTTGCCATGCCGCCGAAACTGCCCTTCGGGCCAGGACCTGTGCCATAGACAGCCGATAGTCAGCACTTCCACGGAAATCCGCGGGGGGCGCCAGATCGGCCAGCGAGGGTGCCAGCGCGTTGTCGATTCGATCACCCGTCAGAAGCTGCCCGCGCAGGATGTGTTCGGTCTTGTGCAGGCGTACGGGCTGCGTGTGCGCCCCCCCTACCGCCAGCCGCACAGCAGAGGGAAGCCCTTCGCTCACCTCAAGGTAGGCAGCAGCGCAGACAATCGGCTTGTCCTTGGGCGACCGCCCCACGACCTCGAAGGCCGCTGCGCTACGTCCGGAGGGCTGTCGGACACGCACCTCGGTAAGCAGGACACGGGAGTGGATCAATCGATCTCGATAGGCCACAAAACTCATGAAGGGGGCTTTGTGCAGCACCGGATCAGCGTAGTAGATCTCGGTGTCGAGGACCAGCAACGCTGTCGTCAGCGGATCCTCAAACCCGGCCGTCATCAAGGCCCCCCCAACTGTCCCCTGCTCTCGCAGGGTGCGCGACTGCACGTAGCCCGCGGCGCGGGCCAGAAGGCCATCGGCCAACGATCCGGTGTCAGGATGATCGATCAGCGTCTGAAGTGTCGCCATCGCGCCGATGCTGACCTCCATCGCGGACGACTGCTCAAGCAGCCGCGTCTCGATCGCCCCAATGCCCAAATCCTGCAGATCGACCACCATCTGTAGTGAAGGATCTCCTTGAGCGACAATCCACGCCCCACCCCCCAGGTAGGCTGCATGGGGATTGGACTGCACCAAAGCGACGGCATCTCCAATCGCATCAGGTCGCCTATAATGCTTCACACCGCGCAGCATAGTGTCCTCCTCTACCCCGCTCTTCACACCCACGGCTGTCTGCAGCCGCTAGGACTGCACCCGCCAGAACTGCTGTTCCTGTTCCCAATCCTTCAGCGTCTCCTCACGAGGACACACAATCAACGCCGAAGCCTCGACCGTGACCGTCCCGTCCGCGAGCCGGATCTCTCCGGCGACCTCTGCAGTGCGTGAGCGCTGTTTCACGACCCAACCGACGACGGTCAACGGCGTCTCGGTCGGGGTCGGTTTGCGATAGCGCATCTCCAGTTTTGCAGTAACCCAGAAAGGATCATCCTCCATGGCCATCATCAAAGCACGCCCGGTCGCCTCATCCAGGATCGTCGCCAGAATGCCGCCATGGGCGATGCCCGGATATCCCTGATAGTGATCGGGGAGCACCAAAGGCACGACAATCTGCTGCTTCTCGTGGTCCTCGTAGAACTGAATATGCAAACCCACCGGATTCTCACGACCGCAGACGAAACACATTCGCGACGTCGGCTGCGGCTTCCAGTGAGCGGGGATATCACCTACCAGAGCCGCAACGCCGGACTCTCCACTTCTAGCTCGGCTATCTGCAGCCGCCCGGCTGTCCGCAGCCGCCTCGCCCCCTCGCTCCAACGCGCTCTCGCTCACTTCTCCTCCCGCATATAGGGTTGGCCCAACGCAGCGGGAGCGCCGATCCGGTGACTCAGCGCCTCCCACCAGGTCATCAACACCAGAACCAGAATCGTCATCACGTAAGGCAGCATATTCAGGTAGGCCGAGGGAATCGTCGTTCCCCCTGCCTGCAGGCGAAACTGCACCGCGTTGATGCCGCCAAAGAGCACCGCACCCAACACCGCACGGGCCGGATTCCACATCGCGAAGATCACCAGCGCGATGACGATCCAGCCGCGGCCCCCGGTGATGTTCTCCGACCATCCGGGCGCATAGGCCAACGACAGGTGTGCCCCGCCTAGTCCGGCCAACAGCCCGCCAAACACAGTATAGAGATAACGGGTCTTGGTCACATCCACGCCCATCGCGTCAGCCGTCTGTGGGCTCTCACCGACGGCGCGCAAGTTCAGGCCAGGACGCGTCTTGTAGAGAAAGAACCAGGCCAACGGCACCAGCCCATAGAGGAAGTAGGTCAGCAGATCCTGCCTGAAGAATGCCCCAAGAATCGGCACCTGACTCAATCCCGCGATCTCCATCGGCGAAAACCGCGGCCCCACCATTCCCACCAGATTGTAGTTGTTGGAGGCCGGACCCAGCCGCTCTCCCAGGAAACTCGCCAATCCCGTTCCGAACAAGGTGATGCTCAACCCGCTCACCACCTGGTTTGCACGCATCGTCACGGTGAGAAAGGCGTGGATCAGGGCCAACAGTGCTCCCATCATCATAGCTGCGAGCACACCCAGCCAGACACTGCCGGTGTAATAGGCCGTGGCGAACCCGGTCACCGCGCCCGACAACATCATGCCTTCAACCCCAAGGTTAAGAATACCCGACCGCTCTGTGTAGATCTCCCCAATTGTGGCATAGATCAGCGATGCGCCGGCACGCAATGTGATCGTGAGGATCGATGTCAACAGACTAGCCAGCGCCACGATCACCTCGCCAGTTCTCCAATGCCACCCCTCTACGCTCCGCTGTACCGCTCATTCGCTCGCCTGCCGACCTTCCGGCGCACGCCTGTCTTCCGGCGCACGCCCGTCTGCCGGCGCACGCCCGTCTGCCGGCGCATCGCCTTTCCCATCCGGCACCTTCCGCAGATCGAGTGCGTAATCGCGGAACAGGCTGCCGGCCAACAGCGGGATCAGGAGCATACCCTGGAGCACCACGCCCACGGATGCCGGCAAGCGCATCCGCATCTGGATCTGATCCCCACCGACCAACAGCCCCGCCATCAGAAAGGCCACGAAGACGACGCCAATAGGGTTCAATTGCGCCATCCAAGCGATGATGATCGCCGTGTAGCCATAGCCGACGGAGATACCCTGCTGCAGACGCCGCGCTAGACCCAGGACCTCCACCGCGCCGGCCAAACCGCTGATCGCACCGGAGACCAACAGAGCCACGACGATATTGCGCGCAATGCTGATCCCTAGGTAGCGCGCCGCGGTGGGATTCTGTCCGATGATCTTGAGCTCGAATCCCCAGCGCGTGTACCGAAAGACGGCCCACAGCAACAACGCCAGGGCCAGGCCGAAAAAGATCCCCGCATGCGCCCGCCCCGCGATACGCGGCAGCCACGCATACTCCGGAATCCGCTCGGTACCCGAATTGTAGCCTGGTGCACGCCAGACGACGTAATAGAGATGCTCGGAATAGAGCACGGCAACATAGTTCAACATCAGCGTCGTCAGGGTCTCGTCGACGTTGAGAGTCGCCTTGAGCACCGCGGGCACCCCTGCCCACAGCGCTCCGGCAACGCACCCGGCGAGTATGGCCAGAGGCAGAATGGTCCACGCCGGAAGATGCTGCGACCAGTAGAGCGCCACCCCCGCAGCCGCGACAGCTCCCAGCGTGAGCTGACCCTCAGCGCCGATGTTCCAGAAGCGCATGCGGAAGGCCAGAGCGACCCCCAGCCCGGTCAACATCAGCGGGATGCTCTTGACCAGGACCTCACTCAGGCCATGGCCCGAGCCAAATGCCCCACGGAACATCGCGGCGTAGGTGACGAAGGGATTAGCGCCCGATAGCAGCAACAGCACCGCGCCAAAGAGCAGCGAGACGGCAAATGAGGCCAGCGGCACAAGGAGCGTAGCACGACGGGAGACCGACTCGCGCTTTCTGAAACTGACGCTAAGCTTCATCGATTCCCGCCATCATCAGGCCCAACGTCTCGATATCCGCCGCATCCGCAGACACAATCCCCATAATCCGGCCTTCATAGAGCACCGCAATCCGGTCGGCCACCGACCTCAACTCATCGAGGTCCTCCGAGATGAGCAGAACGGCACGCTGAGCATCTCTCTGCTCCAGGATACGCTTCCTGACCGCCTCGGTCGCCCCAACGTCCAGGCCACGCGAAGGATAGGCAGCCACCAACAGCCCGACGCAGTCGTCTGCAGCGTGACGTCTCGATCGTCGTCTGCCGATCTGTCGTCGCTCAGAGGTAAGCGACGGAGCCGCCTCAGGCTGTCCCACCGTCTCCAAACGCTCGATCTCGCGTGCCAGGATCGTCTTCTGGATATTCCCGCCCGAGAGAAACTTGACCAACGTCTGCGGCGTCGGCGTAGCGATCTGGAAAGCCTCAATCATCACGCGGGCAAAGTCCTGAATGCGTGTCCGGTTGAGCAGGCCCCGTTGACCCAGCGGGGGATCTCGATACGCCTTCATCGCGAGATTGTCCGCCACGGCCATGCCACCGACCGACCCCATCCCCATCCGATCGGCCGGGATATGGCTGACGCCGGAGCGAATCGCATCCAACGGGGTACAATCGGTGAGCTCGCGCCGGTTGATCCAGAGCTCTCCCTGCTTGATCGGACGTATCCCGGTAACGATCTCCGCCAGTTCGTGTTGCCCGTTGCCGGCAACACCGGCGATGCCGAGGACCTCACCCTCATGAACGGTCAGGGAGACGCCCCGCAACGCGGGCAGCCCTTTGTCATTCAACGCGTGGATGTCCCTCAGAACCAAGACCGGATCACCCGGCGTCGCGGGCTTTTTCTCGATGCGAAAGAGCACTTCGCGTCCCACCATCAGGCGGGCCAACTCCCGCGGCGTGGTGCCCGTCGTCTGCTTCGTTGCCACGACCTTTCCCTGACGCAGCACGCAGACCCGATCTGAAAAGGCCACTACCTCGTTCATCTTGTGGGTGATGAAGATCGTGGACTTGCCCTCTACCTGCATCACCTCCAGCATATGGCCGAGTTCGTCCGCCTCTTGGGGTGTCAGCACGGCGGTGGGCTCGTCGAGGATGAGTACGCCGGCGCCGCGGTAGATGAGCTTCAAAATCTCGACCCGCTGCTGCTCACCGACACTCAGCTGCCAGATGTAGGCCTGAGGATCAACTTTGAGACCATAGCGCGCTGAGAGCACCCGGAGACGCTCTTCGACCTCGCTCAACTTGGGCACCAGAGGAAGATCAGCAAGACCCAGGACGACGTTCTGCGCGACCGTCATCGTCGGCACCAACATGAAGTTCTGATGCACCATCCCGACGCCGAGCTCGGCCGCGTCACGCGGTGAATGGATCTCCACACGTTCATCACGAACGAGAATCTCACCGGCATCCGGACGATAGAGGCCTACGAGGATATTCATCAGCGTGCTCTTGCCGGCGCCATTCTCACCCAAGAGCGCCAACACTTCACCCTGATAGAGGTCCAGATCGACATGATCGTTGGCAACCACACCGGGGAACCGCTTGGTGATGCCCCGCATCCGCAACACCGGAGCCGGCTCCTGGTCTGGCGCCATTCGTTCAATCTTATTGAGGCTATCGGGACACGTCACGGTTGAGTCCATCTGTCCGGAACTAGCACAAAGCGGGACCGGGTTCGGGCGGAACCCGGTCCCGCTTTGCTACGTTGATTACGAGTCTATTGCTCAGGGATGGTGCCGATGACACCCTCGACAAAGGTCATCATACCCAGCATCGAGCCGTCATCCATACACTCGCCGGCTGCAACCATCACGCTGCCATCCTGCGCCATAATCGGGCCACAGAAGACATCGTCGCCGCCGATAATCGCTGCTTCGGCAACAGCAACCAGGTCACGAACCTCTTGGGGCACCTTGGGGCTGAACTCTGCCAGCTCGACGACCCCGTCCTCCAGGCCACCCCAGAAGTCGTGGCTCTCCCAATCACCCTCCATCGCAGCACCGATGGTATCCAGATAGTAGGTTCCCCAGTGCCAGATCGGGCTTGTGAGCACCGTGTCGCCGACGAACGCGCGCATATCGGAGTCATAGCCGATGCTCAGAGCACCTCGCTCCTGCGCAGCCTTCTGAGGCTCTGTCGTGTCCTGGTGCTGTGCGATGATATCCACACCCGCATCGAGCAAGGCGATCGCAGCCTCACGCTCCTTTACAGGATCATACCAGGTGTTCGTCCACACAACCCGGACCTCGGCCTCGGGATTGACCTCACGCACACCGAGCGTGAACGCGTTGATCCCACGGATCACCTCGCGAATCGGGAAAGCCGCCACATAACCGATGTTGTTGACCTCGGTCATGCTCCCCGCAACCAAGCCGGAGAGGTAGCGCGGCTGATAAATTCGCCCGAAGTAGGTTGCCATATTGTCAAGGCGCTTGAAACCCGAGCAGTGCTCGAACAGAATGTCGGGAAACTCCTCAGCGACCTCGAACATCGGATCCATATAGCCAAAGGAGGTCGCGAAGATCATATCGTAGCCCTCTTGAGCATACTGGCGCATCACGCGCGCAGCATCGGGGCCCTCCTCAACGTTCTCGATGTAGGCGGTCTCGATAGCATCACCGAACTCCGCCTCAACTTCTTTCCGCCCACGGTCGTGCTCATAGGTCCAGCCCAAATCTCCAGGAGGTCCAATGTAGACAAAGGCCACCTTGAAGGGCCCTTCCGACGCCCCCGGCCCACCGCCGCCGCAGGCCATCAGCACCATCGACGCGACCAGCACCATTCCTACCAACGTCAGCATCCGCCGTTTCATACAGACTCCTCCTTAATGAAAAAGAACTCGCAGCTTCGTCTCCTGAGTTTGGATCGAACGGGGTGGCGCCCCGTCTCACCCGTCTCAGGGGACCGTGGGACCCCAACTATTCTAGCAGACGTTGAGCGCTTGTCCATCGATCGACGGGCAATCCTCACCCTTCACTCAACTCGAGATCCTCATGAAGCTGCTGATTAGTCAACGTGATCTTCTCACGTGTCACGGAGAAACGGTCAAAGTCACGTGCGACAACGGTGGTCTCGAAGAGGGGCTGCGCCTCCCCCAGAATCTCGCTGATGCGATAACGCTGTGAAAGATGATTGAAGACCAACATGCGTACTCCCGCCTCACGAGCCAACCAGGCTCCCTGCTCCGCCGTGATGTGCCCAAACTGGCGCGCCATGTCCTTGTCTCGGGAGAGATAGGTCGCCTCACAGACCAGCAGGTCCACGCCGCGTACCGCGTCCACCAGATCGCGCACCTCTCCCACATCTCCCGTGACGGCGATGGAGAGCCCTGGGCGTTCGGGGCCAAGCACGTTATCGGGATGGATCCGACGCCCGTCCGGCAGCGTCACCGACTGCCCGTTGACCAGATCGCGCCGGATGGGTCCGGGCGGCACCCCCAAGGCCTCGGCCTTCTCAGGGAGAAAGGGACGCCGGGGTTTCTCGGAGAAACGGTAGCCCAAACACCCGGGGCCTCGATGACGAACGTTGAAAGCCTGAACCTCAAACTCGTCGCTCTCCAGCAGCAAGCCGGCTTGTACATCGACCAGGTCGATCCCCACCGGTGGAACAGCACCGCGCAGGACCACACCGAAGATGAGATCCCGCACCCGATCGAGCGAGCGTCGTCCACCATAGATCTCAAGGTTCTCCACCGCCTCCCAGCGCGCGAAGGTGGAGATGAGCCCGCCGAGTCCCAAGATGTGATCCAGATGACCGTGGGTCAACAATATGCGGTCGAGGCGTCGAAAGCCCAATCCACTCCGCAGGATCTGGCGTTGCGTACCCTCACCACAGTCGATGAGAAACCGCTCATCGCGATAGAGCAGCACCTGCGCCGGCAGCCCTCGCTGGATCGAGGGCGCGGACGCTGCCGTGCCGAGAAAGACCAGTTCAAGCATGGGTAGTCTCCAACCCTGGATGAGTGAATGACGGTGATGGACCCACGGCACTGAGCACACCAGGCTCTCCCAACTCCCCTGCAACGGTCACGCGCTCGTAGCCGAACTGCTGAGCTACCCAGACATTCGTCAAGAGGTGTCGGGTCACCCGTGATATCGTCGCGCGTGAATCCCCTTCAGCCAGCGCGAAGGGAAGCACCAGCTGATCTGCCAAGTGTGGGTCGATGGCCATCCCGGTATGGTGATGCTCGAGCAGCGCACGACAGCCGATCTCCGCGACATCCTCCGCAGGCAGCCTGAGCCGCCCCAAGGAGAGGAACCCCGCCTGCGAGGTCCGGTATCTGGAGCAGAGAAAAAGCCCCGTCCCGACGCCGGGTGACCGCACGTGCTCCGGCACGATGTGAGCCGGCAACCCGGCATCGCTGAGAATCGACCGCGCGCGATTCGTCATCCGCTGAGGAATATGGGAGGGCAACTTCGCAGCAAAGGCGACGCCCTCCACACGTAGAAGGTCACCTCGCTCGCTGAAGTCGCGACCACGCAGGTGCGGTCCGCCGCGGATCTCTACGTGGACCTCGCCGCCGCCTTCCGGATAGAAGCCCCACAATCGGTGCTCGAGCTGACCCCGTACCCCCATCTCGAAGAGGGTCGGCAGGTAGACCTTCTCGATGTAGAGCGTAGGTGGGCTCAACGGGACGGTCGTGCCACCCAACAGCATGATCTTAGAACGACCTTGCGCCAGAGCCAGGGGTAGGAGCACCGTCTGCAGGACCAACGTCACGGCGCCGGCGGAACCGGAAGGCGTTGCCGCTGCGACATCAAACCGATAGGTACCCGCCGCACACGCTGCCTGCGGCTCAAAGGTGATCTCGGAGCTGCCCAGCGTGTCGCCCGATATATGCGCCCGGCAGAGCATAGCCGCAGCCCGCACCGCTGTCAGGTGCTGAGGTCGCAAACCGGGTTTTGAGCGCTGAGCACGGATGCGGGTGAGCCGGATCGCCCTACCCGTGATCACCGACAGGGTTAATGCGGAGCGTACGGTCTGCCCGCCTCCCTCGCCAAAGGAACCATCGATCTCAAGCATCTCAATCCATTATAGGGATCTCAATCGATTGGCAACCCCTCTGCACCGAAGTATCGCCCGACCAAAGGGGCCAGATCCCGTTCTGAGTGAGCCTGCAGGATGGCGACGAAGTCGTCGGTTCCCATCAGCCGGCCCTCGCCCTCGTCTCGATAGGCACGGAGAAAGGCGAAGAACTGCTCGTCACCCAGCCATCGCCGCACATCGTGGATGAACCGGGCGCCCTGACCATAGACCTGCTGAATATAGTCATAGGAGGTGTCGAAATCATAGATCGAGCCATCGATAGCCCCATCGACATCGGCAAAGTGCGCCGCCCACCACCAATCGACGAGATCTGGTGCGTAGCGCTCGTAGTAGAGCAACTCACTGTACCTCGCCAGGGCCTCATCAAGCCAGGGCTCATGCACCTGGTCGCTGCCCACCGCACCATACCACCATTGGTGGGCGACTTCATGCACGGTCAGGCGGGTCAGTAGCGCCTGTGGGCTGCCCCTGTAGACCTGGAAGGCCTGTTGGCTGAGGCTGATCAGCCCCGAGTACTCCATAGAGCCACTGTAGGCGTTCTGAGCCATCACCAGGCCATCCGTCGGATAGGGACCGAATAGACGGCTGAAATGGAGGATCGCCCGTGCCGCGACTTCGACGGTATTCTGCGCAGCCTCAGCATAGTCCGGGAGGACATAAGCACGGAGCGATATCCCGCCGGCGTCGCCCTCAAGCAGCTGATAGTCCGGGCTAGCAAGAAAGGCAAAGCTCCTGGCCCGACGGAGCTCGTAACGACGCAGCAGCCCCTCCCGCGTCTCAACGCCGGGCGCCGCGATCACGATGGAAGGGTCGACATAGAGGCGCACGTCATAGTCAGCCACAGGATAGATCACCGGATCACCGATCGCGTGATAGGACCAACGCTGCCAACCGAACCCGGAGAGGTAGGGCGCGAGCGTGGGGTGCCAATCACCCATCTGGATCACGCGCTCCCCCGCGCCCAGGTTACCCTCAGGATGCCCGTCCGTCGGGGCAATATCGGGGATGTTGATCTCATAGGCCAACGTGATCGACACCGGGTCACCAGGCAGCACCGAGGTCGGCATCGTGAGGGTGAGCATCGTCCCGTCCAGGGTCGCTCCGGCGATGGCGTCAAGCATGAAGACCCCGGGCGTGCGTGCCGGTGGAACGGAGAAGACGATCTCATCCCAGGGGTCGTCGGTCGCGTTGACGAGCCGAATGTGCTGCGTCACCCGCAGGTGGCGATCGGGGTAGTTCAGAACGATGTTAAGGATCATCTGTGGGAGGCCTGGCGGCTCGAGCAGGCGTGGCGTTGGGGCCGACCTAGCCACATGCTCCTCCGCAGAAGCGGGGGCCCGCCTGACACGGAGCAACCCGGGATGGGAGGAGGCCACAGGGGCGATCGCAGTCGAGGGGGCATCGTGCCGGATCTCCTGCGTTACAGCCGGCTCCGTCGAAGCCCTACGGGCGTCTGGACCTCCCACAGAGCTGAAGGCACAAGCAACGACCGAGGCCAGCAGCAACGTCGCACACGTCACAACACGAAGAGGGCTCGCCATCAGCGAGCCCTCCCCTTAACCTTCATCACACAGCACCCGACGCCATCAATAGTGGACGACCACCTTTGTGCCGAGGGGCGTCCAGTTATAGAACCACTCCGCGTCAGGCAACGAGAGGTTCACGCAACCGTGGCTCATCGGCGTCCCGAAGTTATTGTGCCAGTAGGCCCCGTGAATCGCATAGCCACGGTAGAAGTACATCGTGTGGGGCACGTTCGGCAGGTAATAACCGGGCCCGCTCATCGGCGTAGCAAGATACTTGACGTAGACGCTGAAGGTTCCTACCACGGTGGGTGTCCCCGGCAGTCCGGTGGACACGATGGCGGTACGGACGGGTGTCTGCCCTACATAAGCGGTGATCGTCTGCTGTGAGAGGTTGACGCCGAGCCATTTCCCGCCTCCCGTCCCGGGTCCAGGATCTGCGACAGGCGGTGAGGCGGGCGGCTCGCTGGGGGCGGTACCACCGACGGGTATCTTCAAACGCTGCCCCACGTAGATCGTATGGGTCGTCAGGCCATTGGCGGCGCTCAGCGCACTGACTGTTGTGCCGTGAGCTCGGGCAATGCCGAACAGCGTGTCGCCGGCCCGCACGACATAGACCTGTTCACCTGTCGCGGGAGGATTCGGCGTCGTGGAGGGCACCTGACCGCCAGGAATCGCGAGCTGCTGCCCCACATAGACCCACGAGTTCCAGTGTAATCCGTTGAGCGTCGCCAACTGGCTGACGCTCACCCCGTATCGCGCCGCGACGCTCAACAGGGTATCGCCACGCTCAACGACATGGGTGCTGCCACTCGGCAGTGGGCTGCCGCTGGACGCCGGTGCTGAACTCAAAGGAACGGCAGTCGGTATGTTGAGTCGCTGGCCCGAATAGAGCCAAGCGTTCGTACCCAAACCATTGGCAGCCGCCAGCTGACTTACCGAAAGTCCGTAACGCGCAGCAATGCGCGTCAGCGAGTCCCCCGGTTGCACGATGTAGACCGTCTCTGAGGCAGCCAGAATCGGCTGCGAGGCAGCCACCGACAACAGAACGAGGAGCACGCACAAGACGACACCACGCCACCGATTCATAGGCTCAAGCTCCTTTCGAAGGCCCGAAGTGACTCACCCTATGATACCAGCATTCCCCTTGTCTGCATACCCGTCTAGCCTCAACAAGATGTTCAGGCGCCGCAGATTGCGCTCCCAAGGAGCCGCAGCCAGGCGCACCTCCCCGGCACGATCAACGTCGTCGCAGGAAAACAACGAGGCCGAGGAGCAATGCGGCACCCTGTAGCAGAAGAGCCAACAACAGCGGCCAATCGGGGCCGTTATCCTGGGCGGCAGCAGGGGCATCGGTAGGCAAAGGGGTCCAAGTGGGGAAAAAGACAGGCTCGCCTGCATCAACGTCGGGCGTAGACGCCGGCAGCGGCGTCAGGGGTAACGACGGCGTCTCCTCATCCGGCGGCGTCACATCGGATGGCAGCGGGGTCGCAGCGCCCGCCTCTTCGGGCGGCACATCGGGAGGCAGCTCGGGCATAGGTTCGAGATCATCCAAGAACGGCGTCGGTGTGGGCGGGGACTCCCCCGGCGCCACGAGCCTGATGATGTCTTCAGCGACCGCCGTGCGCCCGGCCCCGTCACGAAACTCCACGTAAACAGCATACTCTCCCGGCTCCTCACCGGCAAGCTGCCAGGGCATCAGAGGCTCCCACGGCTGCCACGACATGCCCTCGAAGTCAGGTCGGTTGCTCATGCGGACCTCAATCGCCCTGCCGATCGAGGCCCCATCGCCCAAGGGCACCGCTTCCTCATTGGTGAGACGCAGGGCGATCAGTGGCGATTCAGTGGTCTCTGCCCCTTCATTGATGAAGATGGGCAGCACTCCCGGGCGCGATCCGACGACGACGACGAAGTAACGCACGCCATTGTCCTCCGCAAAGCCGACCCCAGCCTCACGATATCTGGTATCGGTCAGCACCTCCCAATCGGATGCAACGTCGGCGTCGGCACTCGCCCGGCGGCGAAACCAGACGAGTGCATCCTCGGCAGTACCCAATCCGGTCCAGAGCACCTCATCGACCATCAGCCCATCGTTCCAGGCCTGGTAGCGCGCCTCGCGAATACGTTGCTGATAGGTCGATCCATCGGATCCGTCGTGCGTCACCTGCCCAAGCGTCCCTCGACGGCCTTCAGAGGCAAGATCCTCCGCGTGGCGCTGAGCGGCCTGATTGAGCAAGGTCGAGTTACCCAGAGGGGCGTAGCCCTCGCGCAAGCGCGCCTGATTGATCAACGCGAAAAGATGCGCACGAGGATCATCCTGAGCAACCGCTGCCGTTGATACGGCAAGCGCCAACACGAGCGCACTCGCCAGGTGCAGCCACTGGTGCATGGCCCTTTTCAATTGCCGCCTGAGGCCCAATGCTCTCCCCGGTTGTTTCACAGAGATCCTTAATCGATGAAGCTCAGACTAACGACGCCCGTGTTACACGCTGTCACCGCCGTATCGACGTAGGCACGCGAGTCGGCGTCGACCTCCTGCAGAGCCAGCAATCCTCGCAGAAGTGAGGCACGGCAGGTAATGCGATTCGTAGCCGGCGGCCACGCGACCCACGTCCCACGATCTGCTGCGTCGGCGGCAATCTCCCAGAGGCGGCGCTCCCCCTGGGTCTGACGCCACGATGATCCCGCGATAGCGCCCATGGTCTCCTCGAGTGCTGCATCCACAACCGACCGCCGTATCGGCACGTACTCAGTCGTCTCGCCCCAGTAGCTCTGGGCTTCCGGCGAAAAGAGCCAATGCATCACCTCGAGCGCAGCTTCTTGGCGCTCGGCCTCCGCCGCCGAGATCATCAGTCCAGGACCGTACCAGAGGGTCGGTCCTGGTCCATCAGGCCCGGGAATTGGGCTGATGGTCAACTGGAAATTGCGCCCAGTGAGAATCGACTGCTCAATCTCGAACAATGACTCGCTTGACTCCACAATCAGCGCGATCGAGCTTCTGCTCAGCCGCGATACTCCCGCTTCACGGTCCTCATACAGCGTACCGCAGTTACCGCTTAGGATCTCTTGAAGCAGCGCCGCCGTCCGATGCCCGGGCTCATCGGCAAAGTGATAGGAGCCATCCTCGCCCATGATGCTCGAGCCGCTTGCCGCCAGGAGGGCCAGGAAGAGGCTTGATCGGGCGGGAATTCCCATACCCACCTGGCCACGAAGCGGATCCGTCGCAGCACAGACGGTGCGGCGCATATCCTCCCAGGTGGCCTCATCTGCATCATAGCCGAGGTCCGCGAGCCAGTCCGCGTTGGAGAACGACAGATAGGTCGCCAGGCCCAAGGGCAAGGCCAGAGGAACGCCCCCAACCTGATACAGCGTACCGGCCATGGGGAGGAAATCATCCCACGCGCGCTGCATCTCCACGGATGCCGTCGGCGCCGCTCCGATGATGCCCAGTTCCACATAGGTCCGTAAGTCTTGAGGCCACAAGGTCACCAGATCGGGCCGTCGATCCGGATCGAGCTGTAGCTTCGCCGGCAGATCTTCTTGATACTCAGTGACGACGATGATGCCCTCATCATTCCCCACGTTGAACCGGTCGGTCAGCGTCTCCAAGGCCTGAGCCTCCGCCCCGCTGAACCCGTGCCACAAGACCACGATCTTCCGTGCATCCACCGATACCGTCGGCACGGCTCGACAACTCATCAAGAGGATGCAGAGAACAAGTCCAAAACGCCAGAGTTTCATACCAACCACCCTACGCTCATCTCAACTCCGCCAGTGAGCTTGGCGACATCGGCGCTTTACGTCGCAGTGCCTGGCGTACGAGTTGGATTTCCTCGACGCCCAGTCCACGCAGAATGGCAAGATAGATCAGGGCGCCGGCCAAGGTCGCAACGCCGATGCGAATCAGATAGCCGAGGCTGCCGACAGGCACGGTCGATTCCAGCGCGCGCAGGATGCCTAACATCGGCAACGCCATCGCAGCGGAGGCCCCTAACGAGATCAGCGTCGTGTGTCCCACACGGTAGGGCGTGAGACTGCCGACCTTACGCGCAAAGAGATAGAGCATCAACAGCGCATGGGCCATCAGCTTCAGCGAGTTGGCGAGAATCAGCTCCCAGAGCCGCGGCTCGTGAAACTGAATCGGCACCAGGGCCATCACGATATAGAGCGCTACCGTGCCCATACCGACCAAGGCAGGCGTCCAGGTGTCCTTGCGCGCATAGAAGGCGAAGATCAGCGGTTGATCCAGCGCGGCAAAGACCAATCCGAGGATCGAGAAGCGCAGTACCTGCGCCGTGGCGAGCGTATCCGACGGTTGGAACTGCCCCCGCTGCAACAGCACAGCCACCAAGGGTTCGGCCATGACCAGCAAGCCGACCGCGGCAGGCAGGACCAGAATCAGAACCAACCGCAATCCCTGAGCCAGGGTCGCGCTGAAAGCTGACTCATCAGCCTCAGTCGCGTAACGCGAAAGCGTCGGCAGGATGGCCACCGAGACCGCCGTCACAACCAGGCCCAGAGGAAACTGAATCAGCGTCGCAGCATACTTCATCCAGGCGATGCCGCTGGGTCCGGTACGCGAGGCGAGGTTGAAGCTGAGCGCCACGGCGAACTGATCGACCAACAGGCCCACCCCGATAGGCAGGTAGAGCCGGCCCACCTGGGTGAGTGCGGGATGCGGGGTAAAACCCCGCTCGGTGAGCGCACGCCAGTGAATGCCGCGTAGCCCGGGTAGCTGAAATGCGGCCTGCGCCACCGTCGCGACCAATAGGCCGACGGCCAGGGTGCGCGGTCCCAAGGGGCTACGCCCATAGGCGATGATCACGACCACCATCGCGGCATTGTAGACGGCGCTCGTGAAAGCAGGAAGGCGAAAACGCTGCAGGGCATACAACGCCGCAGAGAGCAATCCGGCGATATTGAGGAAGAAAACCGCAGGCGCCGTGATGCGGAGCATCGCAGTCGCCATCTCCAGATACTCGGGCGACAGACCGCGCCCCAACACACGCGTTACCAGGGGTGCCGCGAGCTCCAAGAAGACGACCACAGCGGCCAGGATGATGGACAGGATGAGAAAGATGTGCCCGAAGACCTGCCAGAGCTCCTCGCGGTCCTCCGAGCGGGCATAGTCGGACAGCACCGGGACCAGGGAGGAACTGAGCATGCCGCCGACCAGCTGGTCGTTGAGCATCGTCGGCACCTGGGAGGCCACGTCGAATGCACTCACAGCGCCGCCCGCACCGAAGAAATAGGACTTGACCATCTCACGGACAAGCCCTAATGCTCTGCTGGCGACGTTGCCGATGGACATCAAGACAGCAGCGCGCGTGACCCGCCGTGCCTCGCTTGACAGACCCCCCTGTTCAGTCATCGCAGACCGGCATTCTACTTTCTTTCGGGTCTCTGACAAGGTACCCGACCCGTACGCCGGGTCTATGCTGCCGGTGCTAGGCCGGCTCGCGCGTCTTCCTCCCTGGCGACGCGGATACCCGCCTCAATGTCGACGCGTCGCAGCAGCACGATCCCGACGATGAAGAAGAGGATCAGGCTGAGAATCGCCGGACGGCTGTTGCCGAAGATCCCGACCGCCGCGGCAAAGAGCAATGGCCCCAAGATGGCGGAGAACTTCTCCATCACACCGAAGAGACCGAAGAACTCGCCGCTCTTGGCTGCGGGCGACAAGGTCGCGTAGAGGCTCCGGCTCAGAGCCTGGCTGCCGCCCTGTACCATCGCCACCATCCAGGCCAGAAGCCAGAACTCGACCACCGAGTTGAGAAAATAGCCCCACACCGAGATCACAGAGTAGACGATCAGAGCTAGGATGATGCTGCGCCGCGTATCAAAGGTCAGCGCCCACGTCGAGAACAAGGCGCGCCCCAGCCCCAGCGCGAGGAGCACCCCAACCGCTTCGATCGCGATGATCAGCCCCAAGATGGCGCCGATGTTGTCTGTGGAAAGCCACCGCCCGCCAAGCACACCGGCAAGTGGCAGGGCGATAAGGTTGTAGAGCACGAACGCCAGGTAGAAGGGGCGCCGCGACTCTCCCTTGCTCGGCAAGCGCCCGAAGATGAGGCTGAAGGGAATCCCGACGAACTGAACCAGCAAGAGCGCCAACACCAGCTGCAGGCTGTCAAAGCCCAGCTCGGCGCCGTAGATGCTGGCTACACCGATAATCGTGCCGATCGCGTCGTTGTAGATAAGAAAGGCCAGTAGAAACTTGAACAACTCGCGGTACCGCTTGATATCCTTGAGTACATCCCAGAGCCTGCGGAAACTGGCCCCGATCACGGAGCTACTCACCACGCCCGGTGTGTTCTGGTCCAGCGTCGCAGCCGGCGGTTCGGGGACGTGCCGGAGGATCGGGATGGAGAAGACGGCCCACCAGATGGCCACGCTCAGGAAGGAGAGCCGCGGACCCCAGTTCCCGGGGAGGATCGCGATCATCGCGGCATTCACAGCCAGCAACAGTCCGCCGCCCAGATAACCCAACGCGTAGCCCTTGGTCGACACCCGATCGCGCTCGCCCTCATCGGCCACGTGCGGTAACAGCGCATCATAGAAGACATTGGCACCGGAAAAGCCGATGCGGGCCAGCACAAAGAGAATCGATGCCAGCAGCCAATCGCCGGTATCCACCAGGACCAGCAGCCCCGTGCCCGCGATGCCCAGCATAGCGAACGAGGTCAGAAAGCGCTTCTTGCCGCGTACGATGTCTGAGACCGTCCCCAGAATGGGTGCCAGAACCGTCCCGATCAGCAGGGAGAGGCTGAGCCCCAGGCTCCAATAGGCCGTCGCAACAGCGCTCGACGGCAGCGTCGCTCCGGCGACCTGGCTGTAGTAGATGGGCAGGACCGCCGCCATAATCGTCGTGGCAAAGGCCGAGTTCGCCCAATCATACATACACCAGGCGTTGATGATCTTGTTCTTGATGGCTCGTGCATCGGACGTTGGCTTCGGCAGGGTCTCGTTCAAACCGTCGCTCCTCTACGGATGTGGGTGGGGCAGGGGCGAGCTTCCGCGTCCGCCGCGTGCCCATTCGCTTCGCTACAGTATATCGACAGGGTCGATATCCACAATCCAGCCCGGCGGCAGGTCAATGTCCCGGAGTAGATCCGCGGGCGCGACGCTGCGCAGCAGGATCTGCCAACGGTAGTGTCCGCGCACGCGCGCGAAGAAGGCCGGGGCGGGCCCGATCAGGTCCGACGAAGGTAGCCCGCGTTGCCGCAGCACCCTCAACAGACGCTGGGCGAGCTGCTCGGCGGAGCGCTGGGCCTTGCCGGCATCACGATCTGCCGTCACGAGCCGGGCCAGTCGAATCGCAGGGGGGTAGCCGGCGCGGCGACGGAAAGCCAACTCGATCTGCGCAAACCCTTCGTAATCGTGGGCTGCGGCAAACTGAATCGCGTAGTGGTCAGGATGATAGGTCTGCATCACAACCTGGCCTCCAAGGAGGCCCCGACCCGAGCGTCCCGCCACTTGTGCCAACAGCTGGAAGGTGCGCTCTGCGGCCCGGAAATCCGGCA
>Ga0334892_1000959_pt1 | contig 28321 bp, 39 predicted proteins | sample GraSluR3_MG_4_FD_207213 | JGI IMG/M metagenome (GOLD analysis project Ga0334892, IMG submission 207213) | Sludge microbial communities from methane-producing bioreactor in Wageningen University, Netherlands - Granular Sludge_15_04-R3 | ecosystem: Engineered > Bioreactor > Anaerobic >...
GAATATTTTCTGATCTTAAACCTGTTTTTCCCCTGAAAATCCTAGGTTCTGTTTGGGCTGTCCTCCTTTAGCTCATCTGGATTATTTATTTAAAAATCTCTTCTTGACATATTACCAGATTGCTTTTCTTATGTATCTCGACAATATATACCCCTAAACATATAAGGATAACCCAATAGGTGTTTTTTGAGTTACTTATTTTTTTGAGGGTATAAAGAATTTGTTAAATGAATTGAGGTGATTTTATTATGAGTTATTCAATGGATGCTCTTTCTGAGTGCATATTATTCAATAATCTAACCAGGGAAGAGATATCAAGATTAATGGAAGGAGTCAACTACTCCATCAAATGCTACAATGATAAGGATATTGTGGCTATTGAAGGAGAACCCTGTGATAGCCTTTCAATAATACTTTCAGGTGACATTGAAATCCACAAGCCTTTCTCATCTGGAAAGGTAGTTACCATCAGCCACTTCACAGCGGGAAATGTTTTTGCCGAGTCCTTGGTTTTTTCCGATATGAAAACCTACCCAGCAACGGTTGTATCCTCCTCTGATAGCTGTGTGATGAATATACCCAGGGTGGAGCTTGTGCAATTGCTTAGCAGGAATTCAAAGGTTCTAGAAAACTTTGCAGGTGTCCTCTCAAGGAGAATCCATATGCTCAATGACAGAATCACAAGTCTGTCACTTGACAGTACCAGAAAGAAAATTGTAAACATACTCCTTCTTGAATATGGGAGACAAAAATCCCAATACCTTTTGCTTCCATATAGCAGAAAGAAGATGGCAGAACTCTTAAACATACCAAGGCCATCTCTTTCCAGGGAACTGATCCGAATGAAGGACGATGGACTCATTGATTTCTATAAGAACAGGATAAAGATACTAGATCTGAAAAGCCTTGAGGGAGAGTTGAAGTAAAAAAGTATCTGAAATGCATCAAGGAAGTTTTTCATGATACTCATATGATAAAATGTCATAATACACCACAATGTAAAAATTAGAAATTTCCTACTCGTATAAATATGAAAAATAAATGTTGACATTACAACACTTTAGTATAAAATATAGGGGTAAGATGAATTCTGACCGAAGGAGGCCATGATGATGATAAGACTAAACGGACAATTAAAAGCAAACTTAAAACACTTTAAACAATACTATGGCCTTAATCCAGGAGCCAGGTTCAAACCTGCTTCCATCTAGGCGTATGCCTAAAGTTAACAGTTAACAATTGAAATGACACTACAGCCATAGGTTTTTACCTATGGCTTTTTTTTGGAGGAAAACAATGAGACAATTAAAAAAACTATTACCCCTTCTTTCGGGGTACAGATTAACTTTTATACTTGCAATGATAACCGTAACACTATCACAGCTGTTCTATGCAGCTGGTCCAATAATATTGAGCACTGCCATTGATTCAGTAATTGGCAGCGAACCTGCAACAAACCCGGCTACCATGAGAATAATGGAATTTTTGGGCGGAAGGGAAGTCTTAAGATCAAGCCTATGGGTTCTCGGATTGCTGATTGTAGCAAATACAGGCCTTAGAGGTGTGTTTCTTTATCTAAAGGGCTACTATTCAGCAAAGGCTTCAGAAAATATTTCCATGAATCTTAGGGACAGACTTTATGACCATATTCAAAAACTTCCCTACAGCTACCATGTAAAAACAGACACAGGAGACCTGATACAGAGGTGTACCTCGGATGTTGAAACCATTAGAAGATTTCTTGGGGTTCAGCTTGTGGAGGTTGCAGGCTCACTCTCCATGCTGTTTTTTATTCTATGGTCAATGCTATCCCTTGACAGGGGCATGACTCTGTACTCAATGGTACTTGTTCCCGTAATATTCGGATTCGCTTACGCTTTTTTCAAAAGAATCCAGAGGGACTTCAAGGAAGCGGATGAAGATGAGGCCAAGCTTTCTACAACACTCCAGGAAAACCTTACTGGAATAAGGGTTGTCAAGGCTTTCGCCAGGGAGGCCTTTGAGCTTGAAAAATTTGATACAAGGAACTTATCTTACAGAAATTCAGTAAACAAGCTAATAGACAATCTTGCGGTTTATTGGTCCCTTTCAGATTTCCTGAGCATGTTCCAGGTTGGCCTGGTTATTGTGGCAGGTTCAATCATGGTAGTTCAGGGAAGAATTACAATTGGTGTACTGGTGGCGTTCATAAGCTATGTTAATATGCTTATTTGGCCTGTAAGGCAGCTTGGAAGAGTCCTGACAGATATGGGAAAGGCAACTGTATCCATAGACCGTGTGGATGAAATTTTAAGCATCCCTCAGGAACCTTTGGTGGTAAACGGGTTGGAGCCAGAAATAAGGGGCGAAATAGAATTTAAGAATGTTAGCTTTTCCTACGATGGTAACAGGGATGTTCTACACGACATTAGCTTTCACCTTAAGAAGGGGGACACTGTTGCAATAATGGGACCTACAGGTGCTGGAAAAAGCACTCTTGTGAATCTGCTTCCAAGGCTCTATGACTATACCTCAGGATCAATAAAAGTAGACGGAAATGAGCTTAAGGAAATCGATAGGCATTGGATTAGAAAAAACATTGCCCTTGTGCTTCAGGAGCCTTTTCTGTACGCACGAACAATCAAGGAGAACATTCGATTCACAGATCCTGAAAAGCAGGACAAATCTGTGTTTCAAGCGGCCAAGGTGGCTTCAATACACAATGATATCATCTCATTCGATAAGAAGTATGAAACCATGGTAGGCGAAAGGGGTGTTTCCCTATCTGGTGGTCAAAAGCAGAGGATGGCTATTGCAAGAGCTATAATAGCAGAGACACCCATAGTTATATTCGACGATTCTTTGTCTGCAGTTGATACTGAAACAGATATGGAAATCAGGAAGGCCTTGGAAAAGCGAAAGAACATTGCTACCACATTTGTCATATCCCACAGGATATCCACTGTTTCCAACGCAGATAAGATAATTGTCCTGGATAAGGGTAGGATTATCCAATCAGGAACTCACAGTGAACTGATCTCTCAGGAGGGCCTATACAGAAGAATTTACGACATCCAGTCATCGGTTGAAATGGATGTGCTGAATGCTTAGGAGGAATCACCATGGATAACATAAATACTGAAACACCGAATAAAATAAGTGTGGGAATATGGAAGGATTTTTATACCTACCTCAAGCCATACAAGGCCAGTTTCCTGAAGCTTATTGTTTTGATGGTGCTACTTGGAATCATGGATGCAACTTTTCCGCTACTTTCCAAGTACGCCATAGACGAATTTGTCAGAAGGGGGAGTCTTGATGGTCTTCCGCTCTTTATAGGTATGTACCTTTCAGCAGTGCTGGCTTTAAGTCTCTTGATTCTTGTTTTTATAAAAATAGCTGGCAGGCTGGAGACTACAATTGCACATGACATAAGAAGACTAGGCTTTATACAGCTGCAGGAGCTCCCTCTATCATACTATGACAACAAGGCGGTTGGCTGGTTGCTGGCAAGGATGACCTCTGACATAACCAGATTAAGTGAGACCATCTCATGGGGCATTGTGGATCTGGCTTGGGGATTGGCCATAATGACCGGAATATCCATATACATGATTATCCTTAATCCATTTCTGGCCATGATCACCCTTTCAGTGGTGCCACTTCTTGCAGTCTTGAGCATTGTCTTCCAGAAAAAAATACTTTCGGCACAACGAAAGATCAGAAAAATAAATTCACAGATAACCGGTGCCTTCAATGAGGACATACAGGGTGCAAAAACCACCAAGACATTGGTTCGGGAGGAAAAAACCTGGAGGAGTTCTCTAACCTGACCGGCTCAATGAGAGCCCAATCAATAAGGGCTGCTATCCTTTCATCGGTATACCTGCCTCTGGTAATCGGGCTTGGAAGCGTGGGAACAGCCCTGGCCTTTTCCTTTGGCTCAGGCTATATCATGGAAGGAATCATAACCTATGGAACTCTAGTCGCATTTATTTCCTATACAGCTCAGTTCTTTGAGCCCATTAGGCAGATGGCTGTGATTTTTGCGGAATTTCAAAGTGCCCAGGCTTCTGCAGAAAGGGTTTTTTCACTTTTGAAGGAAAAACCTGAAATCAGGGATGAAAAGGAGATTATTCAAAGGTTTGGGGATATCTTCCAGCAGGAAAGGGAGCTTTTACCACAGATAAAGGGAGGGATAACCTTCGAAAATGTCTCCTTCTCATATCAGACCAATGAGCCAGTTCTAAAGAATTTCAACCTGGACGTCAATCCAAGTCAGACAATCGCACTTGTAGGAGAGACCGGATCTGGAAAGTCAACAATAGTTAATCTGTTTTGCAGGTTCTATGAACCCACAGAGGGACGGATTCTTGTGGATGGTCTGGACTACAAAAAAATGCCCCTTCAATGGATTCACAACAATCTGGGCTATGTACTGCAAAGTCCACACCTGTTCAGCGGTACCATTAAGGAAAACATTCGCTACGGGAAGCTGGATGCCACTGATAAGGAAATCCAGGAGGCCTGCATGATAGTCAATGCTCACGAATTCATTATGGAGCTTGAGGACGGTTATGATACCCAGGTTGGTGAGGGAGGCGGAATGCTGTCAACAGGTCAAAAGCAGCTTATCTCATTTGCCAGGGCCATTATCAGAAATCCTTCTCTATTTGTCCTTGACGAAGCGACCTCGTCAATTGATACTGAAACTGAAAAGATTATTCAGGATGCCATCACAAAGGTCCTGAAGGGACGAACCAGCTTTGTAATCGCCCATAGACTATCCACCATAAAAAATGCAGATAGAATCCTGGTTGTTAAGAAGGGTGAAATTGTTGAGGATGGAACCCACAGGGAGCTATTGATGAGAAAGGGCTATTACCACAGACTCTATACAAACCAATATCTTGGTGAGGAGAGCATTTAAAAATATTTTAAGGGATTCCTATCAGATGGAATCCCTTTAATATATTACGGATAGCAAATTTCTTAATGCACTTCAGATGCTTTTTTATTCCTTACAACATACATATATGCCTCATAGAATACATAGCCTGCTGAAAATCCACCTATTACATCAGTGGGCCAGTGCACACCCAGAAACACCCTGCTGGCTCCCATCAAAAGCACATAGGCTAGAGCACCTATCCATATTCTCCTATTAAAGCTTAATCGGCTTTTGTTTCTTGTTAGCAGGTAGGCTATTGTCAAAAACATTGTCATGGTTACCATTGAATGTCCACTGGGATAGCTAAGGCCTCCCTGCTCCACCAAAAAGTACTCATAGGGTCGTGGTCGATGAAAAATCTGCTTTAGTAGATGATTCATCAGCCAGCTTCCCAATGAGGAGGTCAATAGAAGTCCCGCTACAAGATATCTTTTCTTGATTGTAAAGTATGCTATAGCTGTACCCATTACAGGAAATAGAAATGCCTCCGATCCAAGAAAGGAAATTATCTCCATTACCCTGATCAATGACATGTTGTTATTGCTGTGTACAAAACTCATAATAGGCTGGTCAAAAAGTACCCCTTCTGATTTTCCGGCAACCATAAAGCCTAGAATCAGGAATATGACCATGCTAAGGGCAATAAGTGCCTTTTTTTCTGTTTTCATATGTGTCCCCCTGAATACAGCAAGCAACGGGTTTCCCCGTTGCTTGATTATCTTCTTCTTTTTCTCTTGGGTGCAATGTGAATTGCAGCTTCATCAAGTCCCAATGCCGCCTCAAAGAAGGCTTCCGAAAGAGTAGGATGAGCATGTATTGTCCTTTTTATAGCAGCCACATCCATATTGTTGGATATTGCCAATGCTCCCTCGTGAATAAGGTCGTTTGCATGTGGCCCAAGTATGTGGACCCCTAATATTCTATTATCCTCATTTGAGGCAAGAATCTTGATGATTCCTTCCGGTTCTCCCAAGGAAAGTGCCTTGCCGTTTGCAGAGAACATGAACTTGCTGGACCTGTAGTCCACTTCCTTCTCCTTGAGCTGTTCCTCGGTATAGCCCACCTGAGCTACTTCTGTCATTGTAAATACACATGAAGGCCAATGTTCGTGATTCAAGTCCGGCTCATGGCCCAGTATCTTTTCAACAACGTACTCACCTTGTGATGAAGCAACGTGTGCCAATTGAATTCCTTTGGAATTCACATCTCCGATTGCATAGATTCCAGGAACGGAGGTCTCGTAGTTGTCATCAACCTTGATTCCCCTATTTGAATACTCCACTCCGGCTTCTTCAAGCCCAAGACCATCCACAAGGGGGCCTCTTCCAGATGCAATCAAGACATAGTCGCCGACAACCTCTATCTCCTCTTCCTTTTCCTTGTACTTGGCAAGAACCTTAAGTCTATTGCCTTCCTTGGAAATTTCCTTTGCGCGGATGTTGACATAGGTCTCAATACCCTGCTTTTTAAGCATAGGGAGAAGTCGCTTCCCGATTTCCTTGTCCCCATCCTTGAGGATTCTCGATGCCAATAGTATGACATGTGAACCCAGTTCCTGATAGATGCTTGCAAACTCCAGGCCAATTACTCCTCCACCTACCACAATCAAGGTTTCTGGAATGTGGTCCAGCTCCAGTATATCATCTGATGTTATAACTCCAGGCAGATCCACACCCTTTGTTTCAGTCATCTGTGGATAGGAGCCTGTTGCTATGATAATGTTGTCGGCTTCTATTTCCCGGGTTCCCCCTTCCAGAAGCTCTACAGTCAATGTTTTACTGTCTTTAAATGATGCCTTTCCAGGTACGAACTCTATATTGCTGTAGGATGATATAAGCTTTTCAATTCCGGATACAAGGTCATAAACCACCTTGTTTTTTCTCTCCAGAAGAGCCTTGCCATCAAGGCTGTAGCCCTCCACACTTATACCAAATTCGTCGGCTCTCTTGAGGGATGACATTATTTCAGCATTTCTGAAATATGTTTTAGTGGGGATACACCCCCTGTTAAGGCATGTACCCCCAATGTCTCTGTTTTCTATAAGAAAAACCTCTGCCTCAAGTTGCGCAGCCTTTATGGCTGCGACATAGCCACCCGGTCCTGCACCGATAATAGCTATTTTCTTTGTCAAGCAATACACCTACCCTTCGTATTTTACGTTGATGTCTCGTGCTGCCTTGACTTCATTAGGTCTTCTTACCTTTGTTCTGTTTGGAGCTGACTTAAGGATAGCAGGATCTGATTCCGCCTCCTTGGCAATTTGGATCATGGCCTGAATAAACTCATCCAGGGTTTCCTTGCTCTCAGTTTCAGTCGGCTCTATCATAAGTGCCTCATTGATTATCAATGGGAAGTAGATTGTTGGTGGATGGTATCCAAGGTCAAGGAGTCTCTTTGCAATGTCAAGAGTTGTAACCTCGCTTAAGGTATCCTTCAATCCACCCAGTACAAACTCATGCTTGTAGATCGTATCAATTGGAAGATGGTAGTAATCCTTCAATTGACTGCACAGGTAGTTTGCATTCAGTACTGCCATTTCTGAAGCTTTCTTAAGTCCATCTGAACCCATTGTCAGTATATAGGTGTAGGCTCTTACAAGAATACCGAAGTGTCCGTAGAAATCCTTAACCTTTCCGATTGAATCCGGATAATCATAATCAAGGAAATACTTGTCGTCCTTCTTCTCAACCATTGGTACTGGTAGGAATGGAACAAGCTCCTTCTTAACTCCTACGGGACCAGCTCCAGGTCCTCCTCCACCATGTGGTGTCGAGAAGGTCTTGTGAAGGTTGAAGTGAACAACGTCAAATCCCATGTCTCCAGGTCTGGCATAGCCCAATATCGCATTGGCATTGGCTCCATCGTAATAAAGAAGTCCTCCTGCCTCGTGTACTATCTCAGCAATTTCCTTGATTCCCTTGTCAAATATACCAAGAGTATTTGGATTTGTAAGCATCAATCCTGCTGTATCATCTCCAACTGCTGCACGAAGTGCATCAAGGTCAACTAGTCCGTCCTTCGTTGATTTGATCTCAACGATCTTATATCCTGCCATTCCTGCTGTAGCTGGATTTGTGCCGTGTGCTGAATCAGGAACTATAATCTTGTTTCTGTGGGCTTCCCCTCTTTTTTCATGGTAAGCCTTTATTATCATTACTCCTGTAAGCTCACCGTGTGCACCAGCTGCTGGCTGAAGCGTGGTCCTGTCCATTCCAGCAATTTCCGACAAGCTCAATTCAAGCTCGTGAAGCAGCTGCAAGGATCCCTGAATACAGTCAGCTGGCTGCAAAGGATGCAAATTAGCAAATCCGTCATATCTTGCGGTATCTTCATTTATTTTTGGATTGTACTTCATTGTACATGATCCAAGTGGATAGAAGCCTGTGTCAAGGCCATAATTCTTGTTGGACAGATTTGTATAATGTCTTATTATGTCCACCTCGTACAATTCAGGAAGATCCAGCTCTGAATCATTTAAAAACTCCCCAGGTATAAGGCTATCTACAGCAACATCCTCCACGTCATTTGCAGGTAACATATATGCCTTTCTACCAGGTTTGGAAAGTTCGAATATCATTTTCTCGTAGTTTCTCATTATATCCCCTCCATTACGCTGGTCAGTTTATCAATTTCATCTTTCGTCCTCTTCTCTGTCACTGCATAAAGGATGCCATTCTCAAATTGGGGATATTCTTTTCCTAGGTCATAGCCTCCGATGATATTCTCTTTTCTAAGAGCTTCATTTATCTTTTCAGGTGCAATGTCAGAAGTCAATGCAAACTCCTTGAAGAATGGCTTGTCAAACATTGGCTTGAACTTACCTGATTTTGTAAGCTGTTCATAAGCATAGTGAGCTTTTTTTGTTGATTGGAGAGCAACCTCTCTAAGGCCTTCCTTGCCCATTGTGACCATATAGACAGTAGCTGCCAATGAATTAAGTCCCTGGTTGGAGCAGATGTTTGAAGTTGCCTTCTCCCTTCTTATGTGCTGCTCTCTGGCTGTAAGAGTCAATACAAACGATCTCTTGCCATCTAGATCCTCAGTCTGTCCTACTATTCTTCCAGGTATCTTTCTGACATAATCCTTTTTGACTGCCATGAATCCAAGGTAAGGTCCTCCAAAGCTAACTGGTATACCAAGTGACTGACCTTCTCCAACAACTACATCAACATCCATATCTCCAGGCTTTTTAAGGATGCCCAGTGAAATTGGATCAACAGACGCTATAAATGTTGTTTTCTTGCCTTTGTGTGCAACCTTGCCAATAGCCTCAAGGTCTTCGATTATTCCGAAGAAGTTAGGGCTTTGAACAATAACTGCAGCAGTATTGTCATTTACAAGACCATCAAGAGCCTCCATGTCAGTAACTCCATCCTTCACGTCAACTTCAATGACCTTAAGGTCTTGAACGTGTGCATATGTGTGAAGAATCTTTCTGGCATCAGGCTTGACTGATTTAGATATGATAATCTCATCTTTTTTTGAATATGCAGCTGCCATAAGGGCTGCCTCCACAACTGCCGTACCACCATCATAAAGGGAAGCATTTGCTAGATCCATACCTGTAAGGTTTGCTATCAGGGTCTGGAATTCGAAAATGTACTGCAATGTTCCCTGGCTTATTTCAGGCTGGTAAGGCGTATATGAAGTGTAGAACTCACTTCTTGATATTACGTGATTTACTATTGATGGTATATAGTGATCGTACGCACCTGCTCCCAAAAAGCTTGTAAGCTCACTGATGGAACAGTTCTTATCTGCTAGTTTCTTCAGATATGAACTTACCTCAAGCTCACTTTTTGACTTAGGTAGATCAAGCTCTCTAGAAAGCTTGATATCCTTTGGAATGTCGTCAAACAACTGGTCTACATTCTCCAGACCAATGGCTTTGAGCATTTCCTGGATATCTTCAGGTGTATTAGCGATATATGGATGCATCTTATTCCTCCTCAGCTAAAAACTTTTCGTAGTCCTCATCATTCATTAGTTCTTCTACTTCAGATTTGTCAGCCAGTTCAACTTTTATCAACCAGTTTTCAAATGCATCCTGGTTAAGTAATGCTGGATCATCCATAAGCTCCTCATTGATTGCAACTACCTTTCCACCTACAGGCATGAATACATCAGAGGCAGCCTTAACTGATTCAACTGCAGCGAAATCTTCGCCCTTTTCAAATTCGTCATCCACATCAGGTAGCTCAACATATACTATGTCTCCAAGATGATGCTGTGCATAATCGGATATACCGATAAACGCCTCGTCTCCCTCTACCTTAACCCACTCATGATCCTTTGTGTAAAATAATCCTTTTGCTACTTTCATTTGATTACCCCCTAGAATTTATTTTTTAAGAAATTTCTTGCTTATAACCTTAGCCTTTGCAAATTTGTTTCTGATCTTGACATCCACCTCTGTTCCAAGCTCAGTGAATTCTGTCTTGATAAGTGCATTACCGATTACCTTGCCAAGGGTTGGGCTCTTATAGCCTGTTGTAATATGACCTATCTTCTCCCCATCCTTGTAGACCTCGTATCCTTCTCTTGCAATACCCCTGTCAAGAAGCTCTATTCCTGCAAGCTTTCTCTCAAGACCTTCGCTCCACATCTTATTTAGGGCTTCCTTGCCAATGAAGTCTGATTCCTTGTCAAGCTTTACAAAATATTTGAACCCAGCTTCAAGAGGAGTGATTTCATCATCCATCTCATGTCCATAAAGTGGAAGTGATGCCTCAAATCTCAATGTGTCTCTACAGCCTAGTCCAGTAGGTTTAATACCCTCATCCTGTCCAGCCTCAAGAATTGCATTCCATACCTTCACGATTCCTTCATTGTCGGAATACACCTCAAATCCGTCCTCTCCGGTGTAGCCAGTTCTTGAAACCATGCAATTTACTCCTGCAATCTCTACATCTCTCTTAAGGTGGAAAAACTTGATCTGTGAAAGGTCATAGTCAGTAAGCTTCTGAAGTACCTTTTCTGCCATTGGCCCCTGAATTGCAACCTCACCTACTGAGTCTGATATGTTTTCGATTTCAACGTCGAAATCACCCTTGTTGTCAAGAATCCACTTGTGGTCCTTTTCAATATTTGCCGCATTGACCACCAGATAGAAGAACTCCCCATCATATCTGTACACAAGTAAATCATCCACGACCCCTCCTGTTGGATGGCACATGAATGTATAAATAACCTGATTGTCAACTATGGTGCTTATATCATTGGTCATAAGATAATTGACATAGGCAAGGGCGTCCTTCCCCTTTACAGTTATCTCTCCCATGTGTGATACATCAAAAAGCCCTACTGCATTTCTTACTGCCTCATGCTCAGGTACAAGTCCTTCATACTGCACTGGAAGATACCAGCCTGCATAGTCGACAACATTTCCCCCCAGCTTGACATGCTCGTCATACAAGGGTGTCTTTTTTGCGTCCATTCAATCACTCCTTCCTGATATTTTGTGGTATAATTTCCATATACTATCCTATAACTACCCCATTGGGTGGTAGTTAAACTACCCAGGATTACATGAAATTTACCTACTAAATGGTATTTCAGTAGTATACTTCAATTATACATAAGGGGGATTTTTTATGCAATACCGTGAATTTTCTGTCAACAAGTTAAAAGTTTCACTATTAGGGCTGGGCTGCATGCGTTTTCCCGTTTTGGAAAACGACAATTCGAAAATCGATGTGGAAAGGTCCACTGCAATGGTGAGATTTGCTTTAGGGAAAGGCATTAATTATTTCGACACAGCATATCCTTATCATGGCGGAGAATCTGAGGCTTTTCTGGGGAATGCCCTGGAAGGGATCCATAGGGAGTCATACCATCTTGCAACAAAATCTCCAGTATGGCTTGTGGAAAATCATGAAGATTTTATGAAGTATCTGGATGAACAGTTGGTTAATTTAAAGACAAACTATGTGGATTTTTACCTTTTCCATGCCCTAAACAAGAAATCTTTCGAAAAAATAAAATCTCTTGAATTTGAAAAATTCGTACAAAAGGCAAAGGATGAAGGGAAAATTAGACATATCGGCTTTTCCTTTCATGATGAACTGCCTGTATTCAAGGAGATAATAGACCATTATGATTGGGAATTCTGCCAGATTCAGTTAAACTATATGGATACCGATTATCAGGCTGGACTTTCCGGGCTGGAATATGCTAGAAACAAAGGTATTGACGTTGTTGTAATGGAGCCCCTAAAGGGAGGCAAGCTGGCACAATCCCCTGAAGATGTGCTCCAGGTATGGAACAGGTCGCAAACCTTCCGTACGCCTGTCAAGTGGGCTCTGAAGTGGCTTCACAGTCTTCCCGGTGTCTCAGTTGTACTAAGTGGCATGTCCACAATGAAACAGCTTGAAGAAAACATTGAAATCAGTTCAGATATTGACACCCTGTCCCCGGAGGATATGGAAATTGTCAAGAAGGCAGCTCAGATATACCGCAGCAGGACAAAGGTGGACTGTACAGGCTGCAAATATTGCATACCATGTCCACAGAATGTTGCAATTCCTGAAGTTTTTCAGCTTTACAACAATGCCCATGTATATGGTTCATTTGATGAGTCATCAAGATCATATTCCAACCTGATTCAGAAGGAGGAGGACAGCTCCAGGTGTGTGGAGTGTGGACTGTGTGAGGAAAAGTGTCCACAGAATCTCACAATTATCCAATATCTAAAGGATGCCAGAGACGACCTATATAGCCGATAAACAGCTTATGATACACATGTTCGAGGAGTTATCCACTTTATCCACATTATCCACAGCCCATAGGGGATAACCTTTGTCAACAGTCAAATAATCATAAAAAAAAGCACCCATGGGTGCTTTTTGTATTATCTCTTGCTGAACTGTGGACTTCTTCTTGCCTTCTTTAGACCGTATTTCTTTCTTTCTACCATCCTTGAATCTCTAGTAAGATGTCCTGCCTTCTTAAGTATTGGTCTTAACTCTCCGTCTGCTTCAAGTAGAGCTCTGGCAATACCGTGTCTGATAGCTCCGGCTTGTCCTGTGAAACCACCGCCGTGAACATTTACAAATACGTCATACTTGTCTGCTGTTTCAGTTATAGTCAAAGGCTCTTTTGCAATTACTCTCAATGTCTCGTAGTTGAAAAAGTCCTCGATATCTCTCTTGTTGATTGTGATATTACCGTTACCTGGTACAAGTCTTACCCTTGCAACGGATGTCTTTCTTCTTCCTGTTCCTAAAAATTGTGTTGCAGCCATTTACAGTCCTCCCTTCATCAATTAATTAAAATTCGTAAACTTCTGGCTTCTGTGCCTCGTGTCCGTGCTCTGTACCTCTGTAAACCTTAAGTTTCCTGTACATTTGTCTTCCCAGACTATTCTTTGGCAGCATTCCTTTAACAGCCAGCTCGATTATCTTCTCGGGATTCTTCTCCATCAGCTTTCCGTATGATACCTGTCTCAAGCCTCCTGGATAACCTGTATGGTAAGTGTAGTTCTTCTGCTCCAGTTTCTTTCCAGTAAGTTTGACCTTGTCAGCGTTTATAACTATAACAAAATCACCTGTATCAACATGTGGTGTGTAGATGGGCTTGTTTTTACCTCTCAGGATAGTTGCAATCTCTGTGGCCAATCTTCCCAATACTTTATCTTCTGCGTCTATTATATACCATTTTCTTTCAACTTCATTGGCTTTTGCCATATAGCTTTTCATCTATTTCCCTCCTTACAACAACATTCGTTTTAAGGTGTCTACTAAAAAGTTTCCGGGCTTCTTTTTAAACACTCTTATATATTCTAATACAAGTAACAATCAATGTCAAGACAGATTTTACCTGTAGTATACTTTTTCCAAAAATAGTCCCTGGGCTGGTGCGGTTCTTCCAGCGGACCGCCTATCCCTATCCTGAATCATTTCGGGGATCTCCTCCTTAGCCCTTTGGCCAGCTCCCACCTCAATAAGAGTGCCAGCAATTATCCTGACCATATTTCGAAGGAAGCTGTTTCCCTCCAATGCTATTTCAATTATCTCATCATTTCTCTCTATTTCGATTGAATAAATGGTTCTTACCGATGATTTTATGGAGGTTCTCCTTCCCCTGAATGACTTGAAGTCATGGGTACCAACAAAGTATTTTGCAGCATCCTTCATCAATTCAACATCAAGGGGATACTTGACATGGCAGGTGTAGTTTCTAAGGAGTGGCCTTTCAGGCTCTCCATTGTAGATCCTGTAGACATATCTCTTGTGTGTTGCACTGAACCTTGCATGAAAATCCATTGGCACTTCCTGCGACCTAATGATCTTGATGTCGTCAGGTAGTTCAATGTTCAATGCATACTTGAAGCGCTCTCCAGGTATGGGGGATTCCGTCCTGAAATTGGCAACATGCCCAAGGGCATGGACCTTGGCATCTGTCCTTCCTGATCCATAAAGCACGGTCCTCTCACCAGTCACCTTGTAAAGAGCCTTCTCAATCTCCTCCTGGATGGACGGGAAATCTTCCTGAGTCTGCCATCCCCAGTAGTTTGTACCATCGTATTCTATTACAAGCTTGATGTTTCTCATACTATCACCATATATACCGTGTAGATATTATCGCAGCAAAAAAGATGGTCATACCTGTAAGAACAGCATAGTCCCTCCCAACGAACTTCAGCTCGTTAAGCCTAGTCCTGCCGTCACCGCCTCTGTAGCACCTAGCCTCCATTGCAGTTGCCAGCTCGTCTGCCCTTCTGAAAGCGTTGATGAACAGGGGAACAAGCAGCGGAACAAGATTCTTTGCCCTACTGAGGATATTTCCCGATTCGAAGTCTGCTCCCCTTGCCATCTGAGCTTTCATTATCTTGTCTGTTTCCTCCAACAGTGTTGGAATAAACCTAAGAGCTATTGTCATCATCATGGCAAGCTCATGGGAAGGAAGCCCAATTCTGCTAAAGGGTGAAAGGAGCCTCTCAATTCCGTCAGTCAATGCTATGGGTGATGTGGTCAATGTCAGCAAAGATGTTCCAGTTATAAGGAAAACAAGCCTCAGAGCCATGAAAACCGACTGTCTCAAACCCTCTTTAGTAATGACCAATGGCCCCAGTTCAACCAGAACCTCTCCCTTGGTCATAAACAGGTTTATGGCAAAGGTTATTAAAATAATAAACATCAAGGGCTTCAGACCTTTAATTATGAATTTCACCGGTAGCTTTGCGATGGATATTACTCCTCCAATAAAGGCTACTATGAATATATACGGAATGAAGTTTGTCACAAAGAAGAGAGACGCAATAAACAATGCTACAATGATTATTTTCACTCTAGGATCCAATTTGTGAACTATAGATGTTCCTGGAAAATATTGTCCGATTGTAATATCTTTAAGCATCCTTCTTACTCCTTAAATAGTTTAATATTTCCTCTTTGGCCTCTTCGATTGTAAGGACATCATCCTTTACCTTGTTGCCCCTTCCCTTGAAGGCCTTCATGAACTTTGTGATCTGTGGTACCCCAAGGCCCATTTCCTCCAATTCATCGGTTTTGGAGAACACCTCTCTTGTTGGGCCATCAAGAGCAACCTTGCCCTTGTGCATAACAAATATCCTGTTTACAAGTCTGGCAATATCCTCCATGCTGTGGGAAACAAGAATGATGGTTATATTTTCCTTGTCATAAATCTTTCTTATCTCATCAAGGATATCATCCCTTCCCTTGGGATCAAGTCCTGCAGTTGGTTCATCAAGTATTAGAACTTTGGGCTTCATTGCAATAACTCCTGCAATGGCAACCCTTCTCTTCTGTCCACCTGAAAGCTCAAAAGGAGATCTTTCCTTTAGCTCTTCAAATTCCAGGCCAACAAGCTCCATTGCATCCCTCACTCTCTTGTCAACCTCTTCATCGGAAAGTCCAAGATTCTTCGGTCCAAAAGCAATGTCCTTGTAGATGGTCTCTTCAAACAGCTGGTGCTCAGGGTACTGAAACACCAGTCCCACCTTTTGCCTTACAGATTTCATCTTTGTATCCTTGCTTGAAAGGTCCTCCCCATCGATTATGATAGACCCCTTTGTAGGCTTCATAAGGCCATTAAGGTGCTGAACCAGGGTTGATTTGCCGGAGCCTGTGTGACCAATAAGCCCAATAAATTCACCCTCCTCCACCTGAAGGTTTATCTTGTCGAGGGCCTTCTTCTCAAATGGCGTTCCCGGATTATAAATATAGTCAACATCCTTCAGTTCGATGATCATAGCGTATCCACCAGCTCCTCAACAGATAATATATCGTCCTTGATATTATACCCTTCCTTGTTCAACTCATACACCAGCTCAGTTACCTGTGGAACATCAAGCCCCAAGGACTTAAGCTTTTCTACCTGCTTGAATATTTCCTTTGGCGTTCCAAGCATTACAGCCTCGCCTTCATTCAGTACCATTACCCTATCGGCTTCCACAGCCTCATCCATGTAGTGAGTGATCAGGATGATGGTTTTGTTCTTTTCCTCATTAAGCTTCTTGATGGTCTCCATTACCTCAAGCCTGCCTGAAGGGTCCAGCATTGCAGTGGGCTCATCAAAAATAATGCAATCAGGTTCCATAGCCAGTATGCCGGCTATTGCAACCCTTTGTTTTTGTCCTCCTGACAAGAGGTGAGGAGCGTGACTCTTGTAGTCTGTCATTTCAACAACTTCAAGGGCATCATCAACCCGCTTTCTTATTTCAGCGGGAGGAACTCCAAGGTTTTCCGGTCCAAAGGCTACATCCTCCTCAACGATTGTCGCCACAATCTGATTGTCAGGATTTTGAAATACCATGCCGGCAGTGGATCTGATATCCCAGATCTTATCCTCATCCCTTGTGTTCATCCCATTCACCAGAACGTCACCTTTTGATGGTAGAATCAATCCGTTAATCATCTTTGCCAAGGTGGATTTTCCTGATCCATTATGTCCAAGAACCACAAAAAATTCCCCTCTCTCGATTTGGAGGCTCAAGTCTTTCACGGCCAATTGGATGCTTTCGTCAATGTAGGAGCTATATTCATAGCTCACATTCTGTATATCGATCATTATATTGTTGTTTTTTTCAATCATATTATACCTCTGTTAGAATTTACTATTACCAGTTAAATATAACATAAGCAAAATGTTATTTCAATTGACCATTCCTGGCAACCAAGTGGAACGTACAAAACTAAAGGGACTAAGTGTCAACTTAATCCCCCTCCCTATTAAACAAGTTCTAATATAGCTATTTCTGCGCCATCTCCGCGACGAGGACCAACTTTTAATACCCTTGTATAACCACCATTTCTGTCGGCATACTTAGGACCTATTTCATCAAATAATTTCCTCACCACATCTTCATCATATATGAATGCAAGTGCTTGTCTCCTTGCATGAAGATCGCCTTTCTTTGCCAAAGTAATCATCTTCTCAGCCATTCTCTTTGTCTCTTTAGCTCTGGTTACTGTGGTTTCAATTCTTTCTTCCCTTAGTAATGATGTAACTTGATTTCTCAACATTGCTTTTCTATGAGCAGTAGGGCGACCAAGTTTTCTTAGTGTTGTCACATTTATCCCTCCTTCTTGCGTAGGTTATTCATCACTTGATTTAAGGCCTAATCCCAATTCAGCAAGCTTTTTCTGTACCTCTTCAAGGGATTTTTTTCCTAGATTTCTAACCTTCATCATGTCTTCCTCAGTTTTTTCAGTCAATTCCTCAACAGTATTGATTGCTGCTCTCTTCAGACAGTTATAGCTTCTAACTGAAAGATCCAGCTCCTCCACTGTCATTTCAAGTACCTTCTCCTTTTTGTCCTCTTCCTTCTCAACCATTATTTCAACCTCGTTGACATGGTCTGTAAGTCCAATAAACAGGTTCAGGTGCTCAGTAAGGATCTTAGCTCCCAATGAGGTGGCTTCATCAGCGCTCATGGTTCCATTTGTCCAGACGTCAAGTACAAGTTTGTCAAAGTCAGTTATCTGACCGACTCTTGTATTTCCAACCTCATAGTTGACCTTGCTTACAGGAGTAAAGGATGAGTCCACAGGAATCACTCCCACGGGCTGACCTTCCTTCTTGTTCTTTTCGGCAACTGAGTAGCCTCTTCCTCTGATAAGCTCAAGCTCAATATATAGCTTTCCATCTTCATTGACAGTTGCTATATGCTGATCCTTATTAACAATTTCAACTTCCATTCCCGTTGCAATGTCACCGGCAGTTACGACCTGAGGTCCTTCCACGTCGATGATCATTGTCACAGGTTCTTCAGTATACATCTTTGCTGCAATTTCCTTGATATTGAGTATAATTTCTGGCACATCTTCCAACACTCCCGGGATGGTTGCAAATTCATGCAGCACTCCCTGGATCTTTATAGATGATATTGCCGCTCCGGGCAATGATGAAAGCAATACTCTTCTAAGAGAGTTTCCAAGGGTTGTTCCGTAACCTCTTTCAAGGGGCTCCACAACAAATTTACCATAGCTTCCATCTTCACTTAATTCCATGATCTCAATTCTAGGCTTTTCAATTTCTATCATTAAGCATAACCCTCCTTGATATTTTTAATTTTTAACGGACGAGGGCAACTGATACTATTATATCGATTATTTAGAATATAGCTCGACGATTAGATGTTCTTCAACTGGAAGATCTATGTCCTCTCTGGTTGATTCAGCTACGATTGTTCCTCTTAGTTTTTCAAGATCTATGTTTATCCATGGAGCTGTATTTCCGCTGTGGTTTTCAACCAAAGTCTTGAATTTCTCGCTTCCACGGCTTTTTTCCTTAACCTCGATAACATCACCTACTGCAGTCATAAGTGAAGGTATTGTCGCCTTATTTCCGTTCAGCAGGAAGTGTCCATGTGTCACTAGCTGTCTTGCTTCTGCTCTTGAAGCAGCCAGACCCATTCTGTAAACTACATTGTCAAGTCTTGACTCAAGAATCTTGAACAGATTCTCACCGGTTACACCCTTCATTTTATCAGCCATCATAAAGTACTTGCTCATTTGTGACTCTGAAAGTCCATAGAATCTACGTACCTTTTGCTTTTCTCTTAGCTGCATTCCATATTCAGTTACTTTCTTTCTTGATTGTCCGTGTTGTCCTGGAGCAAAGTTTCTCTTGTTAAGAGCACATCTGTCTGTATAGCATCTGTCTCCCTTCAGGAAAAGCTTCGTACCTTCTCTTCGGCACAATCTGCAAACTGGCCCTGTATATCTTGCCATCTCTATTTACACCTCCTATTAAACTCTTCTTCTCTTCGGTGGTCTACATCCATTGTGTGGAATTGGAGTAACATCCTTGATCATGCTTACTTCAAGTCCGGATGCCTGTAGTGACCTTATTGCTGCTTCTCTTCCTGATCCAGGTCCCTTTACAAATACCTCAACAACCTTAAGACCATGCTCCATAGCTTTTCTTGCAGCTTCCTCAGCACATTGTTGTGCGGCATAAGGAGTGGATTTCCTTGACCCTCTGAATCCAAGCTGTCCTGCGCTTGCCCATGATATTACATTACCCTGGGTATCTGTAAGTGTTACCATTGTATTGTTGAAGGATGAAGAAATATGAGCCTGACCTCTCTCAATGTTCTTACGTTCTCTTCTTCTTACACGTGTTGCTTTACCTTTTTTAGGTGCCATTAAGTTCCCCTCCTTTACCTATTTCTTCTTGGATACTAATCTTCTAGGACCTTTTCTTGTCCTTGCATTTGTCTTTGTTCTCTGACCTCTTACTGGAAGTCCCCTCTTGTGTCTAAGTCCTCTGTAGCAGTTGATTTCCTTAAGTCTCTTGATGTTAAGAGCGATGTCTCTTCTAAGATCTCCCTCAACATGGTAGGTATCAATTACTGCTCTAAGGTTTGAAACTTCAGCCTCTGTAAGGTCCTTTACCCTAGTGTCCTTGTCAACTCCAGCTTTTTGAAGAATTTCATTTGAGCTGGTTTTTCCGATACCAAATATATATGTCAAACCAATTTCAACTCTTTTATCTCTTGGTAAGTCTACGCCTGCAATTCTTGCCATTAACGTCTACACCTCCTATTTTTCAAACTCGTTATTAACCTTGTTTTTGCTTATGTTTAGGATTTTCACAGATGACCATTACTCTTCCTTTTCTTTTGATGACTTTGCACTTTTCACACATCTTTTTTACAGATGGTCTAACTTTCATAATAATCCCTCCTATGCTACTTGTTTCGCCAGGTTATCCTGCCTCTTGTTAAATCGTAGGGCGATAGTTCTACTGTTACGGTATCTCCAGGTAATATCCTGATGTAGTGCATCCTCAACTTACCGGAAATATGGGCTAAAATTTCGTGTCCGTTCTCAAGCCTTACTTTAAATATGGCATTAGGTAATGCATCGATAACCGTACCTTCAACCTCTATTACATCTTTTTTAGCCATGGATTTCGAACCTCCTGTTCAACTCTCATTTAGAAACTCTTATTGAAAGGTTCCAGAATTTTTCTAATATATGAGTTATTTATCTTTACGCTATTCTCTATCTTATCCTTGAATTCCGGCATAACAGTGTTGAAAACAATCAAGTGCTTGATTTTCTTCTTCTTTGGTCTGTCAAGCTTCCTAAGATCTCCGTCAACTACATATACATATTGATCATCCGCTATGTCGTATATCAAGAATATTCTTCCTTTATCACGGCCAGCTCTTGACTTCACCACCTGTCCGATGGATATGTCACTAGTGGAATCCATTATATTCACCTCTTTGTTCTGCTGGTAAGGGTGTAAACCCTTCTATTTATCAAGTTCGCTTGTTATATCAACGAAAACCTCGTCAATCTTCTTGGTTCCGTCAACATCCAGCAGCAATCCTTGATTCTTGTAGTAATCTATCAATGGCTCCGTTTGTTCCATGTATACGTTAATCCTGGTAGTTACCGTCTCTTCTGTGTCGTCGTCTCTCTGATAGAGTTCTCCTCCATCCTTATCGCATACGCCTTCAACCTTAGGTGGGTTGTATTTAACATGGTAGGTCGCGCCGCATTCTCTGCATATACGTCTTCCCACAGCACGCTCAATAAGAATTTCAGGATCTGCATTTATATTAATAACCCTGTCTAACTTTATACCCATTTTATCCAGTTCGGAATCCAATGCCTCAGCCTGCTTAACAGTTCTTGGGAAACCATCCAGAAGGAATCCTTCCTTGCAGTCGTCTTTAAGCAGTCTGTCCTTTACTATAGATACCACTAATTCGTCCGGTACTAGGAGACCCTTGTCCATGTAGGCTTTAGCCTCCTGTCCCAATGCTGTACCTTCTTTTATATTGGCTCTGAAAATATCCCCTGTAGATATATGTGGAATATTATACTTTTCTACTATAGCTGATGCCTGAGTTCCTTTACCTGCTCCTGGAGGACCTAGTAATACCAATCTCATTTAAAATCATCTCCTATAGTTTAGTTCAAGAATCCCTTGTAATGTCTCATCAACATCTGTGATTCTATTTGCTTTACAGTCTCCAACGCAACACCTACTACAATTATTATGGCAGTTCCACCAAAGTTCACATTCATGGCGAAAACCTTTGATAGCACTATTGGCAGTGATGCAAGAAGTGCAAGGGATATACCACCAACGAATACTATTCTGTTAACAACCTTGTTCAAATAGTCTGATGTGGGTCTTCCAGGTCTGATTCCCGGAATAAAACCGCCGTTTTGCTGAAGGTTCTTTGAATATTCTACTGTATTGAATTGTACTGCAGTATAGAAATAAGTGAAGAATACAATCAACAATATGTTAAGAATTGAGTATACCCATATTCCGACGCTTCCTGCCGGTGTAAGGTATTTCTCCACCCATTGTGTAATTCCTCCCTGTGAGAACAAGGCGAATGTCTGCGGCAATGCAAGTAGTGAGGATGCGAATATTACAGGGATTACTCCAGCCATCAATACCTTGATGGGGATATGAGTGCTCTGTCCACCGTACATTTTTCTTCCTACAACTCTCTTTGCATACTGCACAGGAATCTTACGCTGTCCTTCCTGAAGAGCTACTACAAAAGCAATGATAACAAGCATTACTATTCCAAACAACAATACCTTAATCAAGCTCAATTGTCCTATGCTCACCAGCTTAAAAGTACTGATCAGATCGGATGGAAGTTTTGATATTATTCCTATGAATATCAGAAGTGATATACCATTTCCGATTCCCTTTTCAGTAATTAGCTCACCAATCCACATAAGAAATGCCGTTCCAGCAACCATAGACAATATTACGATAACTGTCTGCATACTATTTTGAGTTTCCAAAGCATTTCGGAACAGACCAAATGTATATCCAATTGCCTGAACCGCTGCCAGTACAACCGCACCATATCTGGTATAACGATTGATTTTCTTTTTTCCTTCTTCTCCCTGCTTAGCCAGCTCTTCCAGTTTTGGGATTGCTATTGTCAAAAGCTGAAGAATAATGGAAGCAGTGATGTATGGGTAGATATTAGTGGCAAAAATACTGAAGTCACTGAATGTTCCTCCGGCCATCATATCAAGGAATTGCAATATTCCACCCTGACTGGCATTGAATATACCTTCGATTATGTCCTTGTTCATAAATGGTACGGGCACTGCCGCTCCCAATCTTACAACCAACAACATAAGGATAGTGAAGGTCATCTTCTTTCTAATGTCTGGAATTCTCCAAGCATTCCTTAAGGTTGAAAGCATATTAAATCACCTCAACCTTTCCGCCTGCTGCCTCAATCTTCTCAGCGGCAGATTTGCTAAATTTATGCGCTTGTACTGTTAATTTCACGTTTAATTCACCGTCTCCAAGAATCTTTACTCCATCCTTGGCTTTACCCTTTTTAACAACGCCTTCTTCGAAAAGAAGTTCAGGAGTAACAACGGTGTTTTCTTCGAATCTATTCAAATCTTCAAGATTAACTATTGCATATACTGTTTGGAAGATGTTGGTGAATCCTCTCTTTGGCATCCTTCTGAACAAAGGCATCTGGCCACCCTCGAATCCAGGTCTTACTCCTCCACCTGCTCTCGCATTCTGGCCCTTGTGTCCCTTACCTGATGTCTTGCCAGTTCCTGAACCGATTCCTCTACCAAGTCTTTTTCTGGCTTTGGATCCTCCTCCAGCATTTGGTCTTAAATCATTAAGTTTCAATCCGTACACCTCCTTTATTAGTCTATTACCTCAACCATGTAGTCTATTTGATGAATCATACCTCTGATTTGAGGGGTATCATTTTTTTCAACTACTTGTCCGATTTTCCTTAATCCAAGGGCTTTGACTGTTTTTTTGTGGGTTTCAGGTCTCCCGATGGGACTCTTAACCAACTTGATTTTAAGCATAGTCATTGTTCTCCCCCCTAACCTAGTATTTCTTCTACTGTCTTACCTCTTAATTTGGCAACATTTTCTGCTGTCTTAAGGCCTTTAAGAGCTTCCATTGTAGCATTTACAACGTTTCTTGGGTTGTTAGTTCCAAGTGATTTAGTTCTGATATCCCTGATTCCAACAAGCTCGCATACGGCACGAACAGCTCCGCCTGCAATAACTCCGGTACCTTCGTTTGATGGCTTCATCAATACTCTTCCAGCTCCATAAACTCCAGTGATCTCGTGAGGGATAGTAGTTCCTTCCAATGGTACTGTGATAATATGCTTCTTGGCATCCTGAACCGCTTTTCTGATTGCCTCAGGTACTTCAAGAGCCTTTGCCATTCCAACTCCAACGTGTCCATTGCCGTCTCCAACAACAACCAATGCACTGAATCTGAAGTTTCTACCGCCTTTTACTACTTTTGTTACACGATTTATATTAACAACTCTCTCTTGTAAATCTAATTCGCTTGCATCAACATATGAGCGTTCCATTAATTCCCCTCCTTCTATTAAAATTTAAGTCCAGCTTCTCTGGCTCCGTCAGCAAGTTCCTTGACTCTTCCGTGGTAAAGGTAACCGCCTCTGTCGAAAACAACTTCCTCGATACCCTTGTCAACAGCTTTCTTGCCTATTGCCATTCCTACTGCTTTAGCTGCTTCCTTATTCTTAGTTGAAGTAAGGCTTAAGTCCTTATCCAGAGTAGAAGCTGCTGCCAATGTGTTACCAGCTACATCATCAATAATCTGAGCGTAAATATGGTTTCCGCTTCTGTAGATGTTAAGTCTTGGCTTGGCAGGAGTGCCACTAACTTTTTGCCTTACTCTTGAGTGTCTAACTTTTCTGGTTTTATTCTTATCTATTTTCTTTAGCACATTTGTTCACTCCCTTCTACTTACCGGTTTTACCAACCTTACGTCTAACGTATTCGTCAGTATATCTGATTCCTTTGCCCTTGTATGGCTCAGGTTTTCTATAGTCTCTTATCTTTGCAGCAAAGTTTCCAACCTGTTGCTTGTCAATTCCCTTAACAATTATCTTGTTCTGTGCAGGAACCTCTACTTCAAGACCCTTTGGATCTTCAAGCTCGATTGGATGTGAATATCCAAGTGTAAGCACTAGCTTGTTTCCTTGCTTTGCAGCTCTGTATCCTGTACCCACGATATCCAATGACTTCTGGTAGCCTTCAGTTACTCCCTCTACCATGTTCCAAATCAAAGTCCTGGACAATCCGTGCACGGACTTGTGTCTCTTTTGCTCTGATGGTCTTTCTACATTTAGAACTCCATCCTCTATTTTTATGATCATTTCAGGATCAATTTGTTGACTTAGTTGTCCTTTTGGTCCTTTTACCTCTACCAGGTTGTTGTCGCTTACTTTGATTTCAACGCCTGCTGGTAGGTTAATTGGCTTTAATCCTATTCTTGACATGAGTGCACCTCCTGTTCCAATAATCTAGCAATTTATTACCATACGTAACAAATTACTTCTCCACCCACATTTTCATTTCTTGCAGATTTATCTGTCATGATTCCTTTTGATGTGGATAGTACAGCAATTCCTAATCCACCAAGTACCTTAGGTATCTCGTTGTTCTTAACATAAACCTTAAGACCAGGCTTTGATATCCTCTTGATACCGCTAATAACCTTCTCATTGTTTTGTCCATATTTTAGATCTATTCTTATGATTCCTTGCTTTCCGTCCTCAATAACATCAAATCCCTTGATAAAACCTTCGTTAAGAAGAATCTGAGCGATTTCTTTCTTTATGTTTGACGCAGGAACATCAACTGAATCGTGTTTAGCGTTGTTACCATTTCTAATTCTGGTTAACATATCCGCGATTGGGTCTGTCATCATGTTTGTTACCTCCTTTCATAATCCTGGGATTACCAGCTAGCCTTTTTAACTCCGGGTATCTGACCCTTATAAGCCAATTCTCTGAAGCAGATACGGCAAATGCCATATTTTCTCAGATAGCCGTGAGGTCTACCACATAATTTACATCTATTATATTCCTGTGAGCTAAACTTTTTCTTTCTTTTCTGTTTAGCGATCATTGATTTCTTTGCCAAGATTTCCCCCTCCTTCGTCTACTTTTTAAAGGGCATTCCCATTTTTTCCAAGAACACTTTAGCTTCCTCGTCTGTTTGTGCAGTGGTTACTATAACTATGTCCATACCTCTCATTGCATCAACTTGATCGTATTCTATCTCAGGGAAAATTAACTGTTCCTTCAATCCCATGGCATAGTTTCCTCTTCCATCGAAGGAAGTTGCACTAACACCTCTAAAGTCTCTTACTCTAGGTAGGGCGATGTTCATTAGTTTATCTAAAAACTCGTACATTCTCTCTCCCCTAAGGGTAACCTTTGCTCCGACTTTCATGCCTTCTCTAAGTTTAAAGTTAGCTATGGATTTTTTTGCCTGAGTAACAAGTGCCTTCTGTCCAGTAATTATTTCAAGCTCCTTAATTGCTGACTCAAGAGCCTTTGGATTGTCTCTCGCTTCTCCGATTCCCATGTTCACTACAACTTTCTCAAGTTTGGGAACTTCCATAACACTGCTATATTCGAATCTTTCCATTAAAGCATTTACAACTTCTTCATTATACTTTACCTTTAATCTGGAAGTCATTCCATTACCTCCTCTCTAATGTGATTATTTATCTAGAACTTCTCCGCATTTCTTGCAAACTCTAACCTTGCTTCCGTCGCTTTTCACCTGATAGCCGACTCTAACTCCCTGCTTGTCCTTAGGGCAGTAAAACATAACCTTGGAACTGTTTAGAGGTCCTTCCAACTGAACTATTCCGCCAGGTCTTCCAGGGCCTGCAGGTTTCTTGTGCTTTGTCAACATGTTGACGCCTTCAACGATTACTCTATTTTCCTTAGGCATAACCTTCATGACTTTACCAGTCTTGCCTTTGTCTTTTCCTGAAATTACAACTACTGTATCTCCACTTTTAACATGCATACTATACACCTCCTCTTATAGTACTTCCGGTGCCAAGGATATAATCTTCATGTAGTTACCTCTTCTTAGTTCCCTGGTTACAGGTCCAAAAATACGAGTTCCTACTGGATTCTTATCATCTTTTATAATAACAGCCGCGTTGTCGTCGAACTTGATGTATGATCCATCTTGTCTTCTTACGCCTTTTTTGCTTCTTACAACAACAGCTTTAACAACTTGTCCTTTTTTAACAACCCCACCAGGTGTTGCACTTTTAACCGTACATACAACTACATCACCGATGCTGGCATACTTCTTGTTGGTTCCTCCGAGCACTCTGATAACCAATACTTCCTTTGCTCCGGAATTATCAGCTACTCTCATGCGGGTTTCCGTTTGAATCATTCAGAATACCTCCCTTCGCCTAATATATCCTATTTTGCTTTTTCAATTATGTTTACAACTCTCCAGTTCTTGTCCTTGCTAAGTGGTCTAGTCTCCATGATTTCAACCTTGTCGCCAACTCCGCACTCATTGTTTTCGTCGTGAGCCTTGAACTTTGAAGTTCTCTTCAATTGCTTCTTGTATAATGGATGAGTTACAAATGTCTCTATTGAAACAACAACTGTCTTGTCCATTTTATCACTTACAACAGTACCTATTTTAACTTTACGATTTCCTCTTTCCATTAGAGATTAAACCTCCTTCCCTATATTTAATTCTCTTTCTCGAACTATAGTTTTTACACGAGCGATATCTTTTCTTACGGAACTTATTTTTATAGGGTTATCTAACTGACCTGTAGCCAATTGAAATCTCAAGTTAAATAGCTCTGCTTTAAGATCCAGTAATTCCTTATTTAATTCCTTGTCTGACATTTGGCGAATTTCTTTAGCTTTCATTAGCTTCACCACCCTTATCTTGCGTTTCTTCACGTGTAACAAATTTTGTTTTGATAGGTAGCTTGTGAGCTGCAAGTCTCATTGCCTCTCTTGCATCTTCTTCTGATACACCACCCATTTCAAATAATATTCTGCCTGGTTTAACAACTGCTACCCAGTACTCAGGTGAACCTTTACCGGAACCCATACGAGTCTCAGCTGGCTTCTCTGTTACCGGCTTGTCTGGGAATACCTTGATCCAGATATTTCCGCCCCTCTTTACGTATCTAGTCATAGCACGTCTTGCGGACTCTATTTGATTTGAAGTAATCCACACAGGCTCAAGGGCTTGCAAGCCGAACTCTCCGTATGTTATTGAATTTCCACGAAGTGCTTTTCCCTTCATTCTACCTCTATGAACTCTTCTATATTTCACTCTTTTAGGCATTAACATATTACTTTCCTCCTTCCTACGACGTTAATCTATTTTGCTGATCCTTCTCTTTTGTTGCTTCTATCCACTTTCTTGGTAGGAAGTACTTCTCCTTTGTATAGCCATACCTTAACGCCAATTTTACCGTAAGTTGTCATAGCTTCAGCAAAACCGTAGTCAATGTCCGCCCTTAGTGTCTGTAGAGGAATTGTTCCCTCACTATAGCCTTCTGTTCTAGCCATATCAGCTCCACCAAGTCTTCCTGCCACCTGTGTCTTGATACCTTGTGCTCCAAATCTCATAGTTCTTTGAATCGCCTGCTTCATCGCTCTTCTGAAGGTAACCCTTCTCTCAAGCTGTGATGCAATGTTCTCAGCGACCAATTGTGCGTCAAGCTCAGCAACCTTGATTTCCTCAACGTTGATGACTACGCTCTTCTTAGTCATTTTCTCGATAGCAAGTCTAAGCTCCTCAACTCCTGATCCTCCTCTACCGATTACCATTCCTGGCTTTGCAGTGAAGATGGATACCTTGATCTTGCTGGCAGCACGCTCAATCTCTATCTTTGATATTCCTGCTATATATAATTTCTCTTTCAGATATTCTCTTATTTTGAAATCTTCCACCAAGTACTCATTGAAGGTCTTCTTGTCAGCATACCATTTTGAATCCCAATCCTTTATGATTCCGACCCTAAGACCATGTGGGTTAACTTTTTGACCCATTAACTATCCCTCCTTTTCTAGTCTAGTTCTTTTACAACTACTCCTATATGACTGCTTCT
>Ga0334892_1000965_pt1 | contig 28255 bp, 26 predicted proteins | sample GraSluR3_MG_4_FD_207213 | JGI IMG/M metagenome (GOLD analysis project Ga0334892, IMG submission 207213) | Sludge microbial communities from methane-producing bioreactor in Wageningen University, Netherlands - Granular Sludge_15_04-R3 | ecosystem: Engineered > Bioreactor > Anaerobic >...
TCAGGACCTCCCGCATCAGTCAATAGGTTATCGAACCCCTTGTGGAAACCATCAGGAATATGTTAAAAATAAAGAGCAAATACTAACTTAGAATGTGTCCCGTTAATAGGGGGCATTACAGGATTAGTTAACCGAGATTAGCAATTTGTGTTTAACCATATAAAGCAGTCTTCCTGGAATATGGTGATGATGAAAAGAATTGAATCTGTTTCGCTGATTGCCCTAGAACTCACAATATGAGTGAACTATTTACTTTAGCGAAACAGGTATTTTTAAAAATAAGTTATTTAATTTTTAATAGATTTAAGTTATAATATAACATTGTAATAATATATATCAAATATTTTGGCTATTTGCTAAATAAAGGAGTAGCTGTTATGAAAGATATTGGTGTTGTCTTATCTGGCTGTGGGGTAGAAGACGGTAGTGAGATTCATGAAGCAACACTAACTTTGTATTTTCTGGATAAGTCTGGTGCTAAAGTTCAATGTTTTGCGCCCAGAATAGCACAATGGCATACTATTGATCATTCTACCGGGAAAGTACAGGAAGAAGAACAACGACAGGTATTGGCAGAATCAGCTCGCATATCTAGAGGAGAAATTAAGGATTTATCACAGGCAGAAATCAACTCACTGGATGGATTAATATTCCCAGGAGGATTTGGAGCAGCAAAAAATCTATGTGACTTTGCTTTGAAAGGTGAAAACTGTCAAGTGAACAAAGAGGTGGAGAAAATTGTTCAAGCAATGCATAAAGAAGGTAAACCACAGGGGTTTATCTGTATTGCCCCTGTTTTAGCAGCTAAGGTTTTAGGTATGTTTCATCCTCGATTAACTATTGGAGAAGATCCCTCTACTGCTCGGATTTTAGAACAGTGGGGAGCAAAACATATAATTTCCAGGGTAGATGAAATTGTATATGACCCCCAACAAAAAATTGTATCTACAGCCGCTTATATGTTAGGCCCAACTATATCTAAGATTGCTGTCGGGATTGAAAAGCTGGTGTTAAAGATTATGGAGGCTTAATATCTACAGAGCTATTATTTTATGCTATTTTCATTATTAGATGTATTTCTCTTAAAATTGTAATATTATTAAAATTTAAAAGAAAGGTTGTAAGGAGAACTTAAGTGATCGTTAAAAAGAATGAAAAAAAACGTTATTTTTCTTATGGAGATGATACTCATTCTATAAAAGATTTAATTGAGGAAAAGAGAAAAGAAATAAGAGAAATTGAATCACGAATCAAAAAATTACCCAAGATTGATACAATGGATAATGAAGGGGAGGAAACGGAAAGAGACAGATTGAAAAGACAAATTAAACATTTAGAAAAAGAGATTAGAAATTTACAACGCAATTTGTAATTAAGATAGTTCGTACTTATTAGTACATTTATAAATTAAATATGGAGTAGGTGTAAAATATTGGGAAAAAATGACAATTTAGACAATAAATATCTCTTAACTATGATGGTAGCTAAAAGGGCAAAACAACTAAATCAAGGATTTAAAGCATTGGTAGAAACAAATGGAAAAAACATCCGGCTGACAGCATTAAAGGAAATAAGAGAAGGAAAGGTATATCAAAGAAGGGAAGGGGAGCAAGGTTTAACAGAATAATTTTATAGTTGATTATATTGATAATTAATTAAAAAATATTTAACAGATGCTGAATCTGTTCTATCTATGTATAAGAGAGAATGGATTCAGCATTATTTTTTAATGATGTAGTCTACTTTAAATAATAATAAAAAAGTGTGATAATAAAAACATAGCAAAAAACAGAAAGTCGTTCCAAAGATAGGAGTAAGATAATGAAAAAAATATATTATTTAATCATAATATTAATTTTCTATCTCTTTATCCTCTTTATCTTGAGTTTAGCAGGGGAAGCAATTGAAATTACAATGGGAGGACAGCTTAATGCCTCACTAACTACTGTTTATACAGAGCAAACAGGATTTATATTAGTACCTCAAGCAAATCTTGACCTGGAATTATTCTTACCCTCCTGGAATAATAATGAAATTAAATGTGCTGGTTATTTATTTACTGATGTGGTAGAAGGTAGAGTAGATTTTTTTTGGAAAAAACTATACTGGAAACATAGATTTGAAGATTTTCATCTTACAATTGGAAGACAGCCTATATCCTGGTCTTTTGGCTCTTTGTTAAATCCAGTAGATTACACTATTGGCGCAGTTGCTTTAGATAGAGAATATAATCCTAAATTTCAAAATGCTCTGGAAATTTATTATCCTATCAATTGGAATACCAGTTTATCGCTGGTAGCCTCTCTTCCGGGACAAGATTTAACCTGGAAAGCAGGTTTAAGAGGAAGAACATTAATTAAAGATTTTGATGTAACCATCAATTATATCCAGGAGCAGATAGAGGCAGGGGAAACCGGTGGATATCGTTTTGGAATTACTGCCAAAGGTGATTTAGGCTCTTGCGGAGTATATAGTGCCTTTGGATATTACTCGGAAGAAAAAACCTGTTCCCTTTTGGTTGGATTAGATTATAGTTATTTCTTTCCAGCTGGTAATCAACTATATATACAGGCTGAATCTTTAAATATACCACCAGAAATATTGTCAAAAATTACAGGTTCTATGATGTCTCTTTCTGAAGAAGAGGAAGATAAAAATATACATCTTTTAGCGGGTAATATTTCCTATAAAATTGATGAATTATCAAGCATAGGCATGACCGCTCTATACAATTATAGTAGTGGTTCAGTAATCTTGATGCCTGTCTATAGTAATCAACTGAGTACTAACAGCACTATCAAAGTTCAAGGAGGTGTGATGACCAAATCCATGTCGGAAGCTGAAGGATCTACTTTAGAGGTGTTTTTTGGTAAACCAACACAAATTTTTTTAGAAGTTAGCCTTAACCATTCTTTCTAACAGAAGAAGCCTTTTATTAATTGTACCTCCAGATAGAACATATTTTTACAGCAAAACAAATCAAAATTCATTTTTTCAGGAGGATATGTTTATATGAATTCAACCGGAGAAGAATTTATTAATAAGACCAAATATCAAAATATGAGCTTATCTGATCAAATGAAAGGGATTCCCCCACCTGACCTGCAATTACCATATCCTGATACTGGAGAAGTTATTTCTTTACCAGAATGGGATAGGATAATTATTTCTGAGGAAAACATCGTTTCTATAATTAATCTAAGGCAGAGTATACGCAATTATGGTAAAGAAAATATTAACCTACCTGAATTGTCTTATTTACTCTGGTGTACACAGGGAGTAAAAGAGATTATCTCTAATATTGCAACCCTGAGAACTGTACCATCTGCTGGAGCTCGCCATGCCTTAGAAACCATTCTTTTAGTGAATAGAGTGCAGGGATTGGACCCCGGTCTTTATCGCTATTTAAGTCTGGAACATCAATTGGGAATTTTAAAAAGAGATAATACCATAGCTGATGAAATTGTAAAAGCCAGTTTTGGTCAGGATTTTATTAAGCATTCAGCTGTCACTTTTATCTGGATTGCAGTGATTTACAGGATGAAGTGGAGATATGGGGAGCGTGCCTATCGGTACATTTTTTTAGATGCCGGTCATGTTGCTCAGAATCTCTATCTTTCAGCTGGAGCAATCAATTGTGGAGTTTGTGCCGTTGCCGCTTTTTCAGATGATGAATTGAACCATATTTTAAATCTGGATGGCCAGGAGCAGTTTGTAATATATATAGCAACTGTAGGGAAAAAGATATAATAAAGGGAAAAGAGATAAAGCAAATGAGAAGAAGAGATAGAGAAATAACTGATATAGAAGAAATAAAACGAATTATTAAGCAAGCTCTTTTTTGCCATGTAGCTATGTGTAGGGGTAGTAATCCTTATCTGGTAGCAATGAATTTTGGATTTGATGAGCAATATATCTACCTTCATTCTGCTCCTGAAGGAATGAAGATTGATATTTTAAGAGAAAATCCTGCAGTATGTATTGAAATCGTTCAAAATATACAATTTGTTCACTCATTGAATGTATGCCAGAGCAGTATGAGATATAACAGTGCCCTTATTTTTGGAAAAGTTGAATTTATTCAGGAAGAGAAGGAAAAGAAAAAAGCTCTCAACTTTATCATAAGACAATATAACCAGAATATTGGTGAGGAACGATTAAAATTTTCTGAAAATGTTTTAGATAAAGTAACGGTTTTAAAGGTAAAAATTGAGAAGATAAGTGGGAAACGTTCAGCTTAAATAGTAAAAGTTTATGATTTAGATATAACAATATTAATATGATGAAATAAAATCTATTGATAGGAACTCATATTAAATTTTCATTAACGATCAAGAGCATGTAATACTGTAGGATATTATAAAAGTTGAAAAGGACAGCTCATATTTTTACTGGCAACTAATAAAGTTTCAAGAATATCTGCCTCAATAAGTTGTTTCATAATTGCAGGAACAAAATAATTTTCAGTATAAAAATGTTCAATATCAATAATATTCAACCCCGTCTCTTTAGCGTTTAGCGCTTCATGATGCTTGATATCACCGGTGATTAAGAGGTCTGCTTTCTTCTGAATCGCCTTATTTATTAAAGATCCGCCACTTCCGGTGCATAGAGCAATAGTCTTAATTTTTTGTTTTTCTGTTTTGACCATTCTTAGATAGGGAATCTTTAAAATGTTTTTAATTTTTTTACAGATTTTTTCCAAGCTTTGTTCCGAAGGCAATTGTGCAATTAAACCAATCCCAGTCTTTAAATTAGTTTTCAATTGATAAATATCATAAGCTGGTTCTTCATAAGGGTGATTTTGATAGATAGCTTCAATTACTTTATTCAAATCTCTTTCCATAAAAACTGTTTCAATCTTTATTTCAGTAACAGTTTTTCGTTTCCCAATTTTACCAATAAAAGGTTTTGCATTTTCCAGTGGCTTAAAGGAACCTTTGCCTGGAAAGTTAAAAGCTGTTTCAGAATAATTACCAATATTCCCAGCGCCAGCCTGGAAAAGTGCGTTTAGAAGTTTTTCATGATATTTATCGGGAACATATACAGCTAACTTCAGTGTTTTTTCCTCAGATTCTTCCAGGCAATCAATTTTTTTTAAATCAAGCAGATTACCAACATAATCATTCAAACCATTTTCTGCCAGATCGTAATTGGTATGAGCCGCAATTAGATTAAGACGGTGGTACATTAATTGAAAAATTACTGGATTATCCTGTTTGGTAATTTTACTGAAAGGTTTAAAGAATAAAGGGTGATGAGATAGAATGGTATTACATTTTTTCTTTACTGCTTCTTCTATAGTTTCTCTTGTGACATCCAGACAAATTAGCATTCTATTTATATTTTCATCAAGATCAGCATATTGTACTCCGCTATTATCAAAATCCTGCTGGAGAAAAAATGGTGCAATCTGATCAATAATATTTGCTAGATCTTTAATTTTCATAAATAAGGTTTTTCAATTCCTTTCTGAAAGATGATATAAAATAGAAATCATATTAATCTCGATTTATCATTTTTAACTCTTCTAATACTCTTTTCAGTTCTTTAATATCTCGCCATGTTAATTCCTTTGGACTACCAGGTTTGATTTCTTCGTGTCTTAGTAAATAACTGGGATGAAACATAGGGAAAATCTTGATGTTGCCTATCCAGGAAAACCATTGACCTCTGAGTCTGGAGATAGGTTCTTCTGTATTTAAAAGAAATTTAGTGGGTATGCTACCCAGAGTGACAATAATCTTGGGATTGATAAGGGCAATCTGGGTTTCCAGATAGGGCAAGCAAAAATCAACTTCACTTTTATTAGGATTTCTATTACCAGGTGGTCTGCATTTGACTACATTGGTAATAAATACATTTTTTCTACTAATCTGTACTGAATTCAATATACGAGTAAGCAACTGACCGGCTTTACCTATAAAAGGTCGACCATGAAGATCTTCATCTCCCCCGGGAGCTTCTCCTACAAACATTACTACACTATTATAGTCTCCTTCCCCGGGGACTGCTTTATTTCTGGTTTGGAACAAGGAACATTTCTGACAGTTTCTAATTGTTTCAGCAAGTTCATCCATGGTAAGTGTAGTAGTTGATATATCCATAAAAATACCTCGAAAAATATCAGTAGCAAAAGAGGTAAACAATAACCTTTATATAGCAGATATCTGCTAGAATTTCTAAAAGTAGCAAAACTATTTATTAATTTCTGTTTACTTGTGTTTTTCTTTTTGGATTTTTCTTTCTTCTAATTGAATAATTAAAAGTAAGCACCAGCCACATTTCTAATTCTATATTTTATCATTGTCAAACCCAATAGACAAGTAAGACCTGTTTCTTTCTCAGGTCAATATTTTATACTTGAAATGATTCATTTAAAATATCAACTTTATTCAAGAAGGTGTATAGTTATGTGCCTATTATTATGAAGTAACGGGAAAAAGTATAAGCAGAAGAGGTGTCAGTTTAATCAACTATATTGATAAAATTATCTGACACCTCTTCTTGTCATCTTTTATTTTGTTCAGTTATATTAAATTAGTCATTAAGGCAATACTATTGTTAATGCTTCCGATTCGTTGTTCATTTCATTGCTTTCATTCACTCGGCAATAATCAGGCATGAATTCATCACCACTACAACTATCGGCCAAAGCCTTTAAAGAAACCGTTTCACCCCTAATGATAAAAAGGGCATCTCCTTCAAAAGTTACTTCGCTTCCGGGAGAAAGGCTCGCACTAGTATAAGGATACCACAATTGACTCTGTCCTTCTACTTGAAAAGCAACACCGAATGTGCCTTGTGAGCCAGTGTAATGTAATGATACTTTGAAGATTCCTGCATCAGCATTGCCTTGATTTTTAACTGTCACACGAACCGGGACTGAAACATTATCATCTTCACGGAAAAAGGGAGAACCGGTAGTCTCAATTTCAGTGATAACAAGATCAGGCAATTCAACGGGTGGAACACAACCACCAAGCATCAAGACTAAAATGCACATCAAAATTAATGATTTATAGATTTTCATTTACTACCTCCTCAAAATTTAAGAAATTTATAGGTATAAGAGAATTACTAGATTAAAAAGATTTATTTAGGTTATTTTTCAATAATTATTCTGCCCTTAATAAACCTCCTTTCTCTTTGATTTATGTAATTGAATGCCTGCTCCCCATTCATTTAGCATTACCTTAGCGCATGCCCTTAGAATGCTGGAAAACATAAATAAAAAAGACAAAGTAAGATATACTATCCAACTCTGTCTTTCTTTACCTGAAAGATTCTTCCGAAGGAATTAGGAATCACACCCAAGCAGACCTTTCTAGGTCCCCCTAAGACCTGGGGAATTGCCTCTTCGGTGCTTTTCTATCCAAAAGCTCTCCAGAGTCCTGTCTGGTAACAGTCTCTTCTGCCTGCAAGTTTCGATACTTACTGTATCTTTCCTCTTTGGCGCTTCCCCTTAAACAGAGAAAGACTCTACTGTTACCTTCTTACAGGTTACCATATTTAATTTTGATCTTTGAAGGTTAAGCATTGATCGTAAGTTTTATTTAGACAAGATATATGTTTTTCTGTTTACATTATACAACATTTATTCCGTAATATCCTTTTTTAAGAGAAATAATTTTGAAGTTTTAAATTATCATCATAAGAATTAAAGATTACATGTTCTATTATTATTTAACCATGAAAAACCTCCTTCTTAGAAGGTGGTAATGGTTAAATGAATTGGTTTTATATGGAAAAAGATTAAGAAAAGCTATAGGACCATTTTATACCTGAACTCTAAAGTAAGGAAGGTGTATCACTTAGCAATATTATAGTTCAATAAAATTGCCAGAAAAAGAGCAGAACAAAAGTAAACAAGAAAAGTCAAACCTCTTTTAGAGGTCTTTAAAGCAACCCGCTTTTTGGGTGTGATGTTTACTATACACCATTTTTATCTTACTGGTTAGTTTTACTATTGAGAGATATTTGGTATTGTATCATATTTATTATACTAAAAATTACTCCTAAGAAAGGAAAGAAATGAAAGATAAAAAGATACAGGAGTAGCAGTTATTTTTTGTTCTCTTTATGGTATGATTATAAAGGAATATTAAAATTAAAATTTGAGTAATAAAGTTGTGATAAGCTATGTTAAAGAATGTAGAATTTGCCAATATCTTTGCCAATATTGCCAAGATACTGAAAATAAAAGATGAAAATAGATTTAAAATAAGAGCTTATGAACGAGTAGCTTCTACTTTAGAAAATCTGCCGATGGAGGTGGAAACGCTTTATAACTCAGGAAAATTGGATGAAATTCCGGGGGTAGGGCCGGCAATTGCTAAAAAAATTGGAGAATTAGTTGAGACTGGCAAATTGGAATACTATGAAAATCTAAAAAGTAGTATTCCGGCAGGAGTTCTAGAATTATTAAATGTTCCCGAGATAGGACCGCGTAAAGCAAAACTTTTTTATGAGGAATTGGGAATTGATAGTGTGGGGAAATTAGAAGAAGCTGTACTAAAACACCAATTACAAAATCTGCCTGGAATGGGTAAAAAAGCGGAAGAGAACATTATAAGAGGCATAGAATTATATAAAAAACGAGAACAAAGAGCCTTGCTTGGAGTAGCTTTACCTATTGCTGAAGAAATTAAGGGTGAATTAAAATGTCTTGATGAAGTCAAGCAGATTAGTATTGCCGGTAGTCTGAGGCGTAGAAAAGAGACTATTGGAGATATTGATATTCTAATTACTTCCGAAAAACCTGAAAAGGTAATGCAAAAGTTTGTTAATTTACCTCAAGTCAAAGAGATATTAGCAGAAGGATTAACCAAATCAGCAATCTTAACCCATCAGGATATTCATGTGGACTTGAGAGTAGTAGCTCCTGATAGTTTTGGTGCTGCTTTACAATACTTTACTGGCTCTCAAGCACACAATGTTCGTTTAAGAGAGATGGCAGCAAAACAAGGACTAAAAATTAATGAATATGGTGTATTTCAGACTAAAGATGATAAGAAGATTGCTGGAGAAGAGGAAGAAAGAATATATAGCATATTGGGATTATCCTATATTATGCCAGAACTGAGAGAGGATCGGGGTGAATTTGAGGCTGCCCATAATAAGAAATTACCAAACCTGATTAATCTAAATGATATAAAAGGAGACTTACATATTCATACTAATGATAGTGATGGATTTAACAATATTGAGGAAATTATAGGAGCTACTCGAAAAAAGGGATATCAATATATTGCTATTACTGATCATTCTCAGTCGCTTCATATTGCTGGCGGATTAAATGAACAGAGATTGATGGAACAGATAAAAAGGATTGAGCAAATCAATCAAAAAATTGATGGTTTAACCGTTTTAAAAGGGATTGAAGTTGATATTAAATCAGATGGAACTCTGGATATTTCCGATAGGACATTACAGAAGTTAGACATTGTTATTGCTGCCATCCATTCTGGATTGAAGCAGGAAAGAAAGAAATTAATGGATCGTTTGAGCAAAGCGATGAAAAATCCATTGGTTAATATCATTGCGCATCCCACAGGGAGAATTATTGGTTATCGAGAAGCATACGATATTGATATGCAGGAAATTATTAACATAGCTGCTCAGACAAAGACGGCATTGGAAATTAATTCTTCTCCCGAAAGAATGGATTTAAATGACATTTATGTCAAGAGCGCTAAAGAGCAGGGTGTTTTACTGGCTATTGGCACTGATGCACATCAAATATCCGCTCTGGATTATATATCATATGGAGTAGCGATTGCCAGACGTGGTTGGTTAGAAAAAACTAATATCTTAAATAGTCTTTCCCTTGATGAACTGAAACAGCGATTAAAGAAAAAGCAAAGGCCCCTTTAACGCTTATGGAATAAATGGCATCACCATACTCATCGTTTGACTTCAAAATTGAATAGAATTAAAATAAATATAATAATATTTGCTAAAAGAATGATATATTATAAGGGTAATAGCTTAACTATTAGTTAACTTGGAAGGGGGGTGAGCGTGAGAATTTATTCAGGTAAATAAAGATATTATGTAATAAAATATTTTGTAGGAGGTTTCAGGTTATGAAAAAGATAATTTTGTTTTTAGTATTCGTTTTTTTGTTATCTATTTCCGCGTACACCCAGCAGAATATTGAAATTACCTATTGGACCCATGAAGATCCCAACCGGACAGAGATTGAAAACCGCTACATTGAAGAATTTGAAGCAGCTAATCCCGGTGTTACTATTAACAGAGTGACTAATCCCTCAAATAGAATGGCCGAAATTGTTTTAACAGCTTTTGCCGCCAATCAGGGACCAGATATGTTTAATTTACAGATTGAAGATGAGTATGCCTATATTGTTAATAACCGTCTAGCCCCTATCGATTATCAAGCTGCTGGCTACGATAGCTTGGAAGCAGTTTACAAGGATTACGTACCAGGGGTTCTAGATCCGGTTACCTATCAGGAGAATTTATACGGATTGCCTATGGAATTGACCAACTGGTGTATTTATCTAAATAAGAGAGTCTTTTGGGATGCGGGTCTAGACCCTGATAAAGAATATCCCAGAACGTGGGAGGAAATGGCAGAAGTATCTGAAAAAATTGTCATCAGGGATGGAGAAATTATTACCAGGAGAGGATTTGATTTTAGATATCCTTACTATCTAGTGGCCATGGTACCAATGGCGGAACAATTAGGGGGGAAGTTAATAAGTGATGATGGAAAAGAAGCCATTATTAATGATGATGCATGGTTAAAATTTCTGACTTTTATGCAGCAATGGGGACCAAATGGGAAAAATTTAGGATCTCCCACCTATACCAATGCCAGAAGTTTGTTCAATAAAGATAATAATGATATAGCAATGTGCCAATCTGGTCTCTATCAACAAGGAAGAATTCGAAATGATAATCCTGAATTTTATGAAAGCGGAGAGTGGTCAGTAATTCCTTACCCCGTATTTGAGGATGCTATTCTGGATGTAGCAGGGGCTTATTATGGTCATTATTTTGTGGTCAATCAACAAAAACCGAAGGAAAATCAGGAAATAACCTGGAAATTTATCAGCTATATGTTAAATCATCCTGAAGAATACCTGGTCAAAGTTGGCTTGATTCAACCCAAAGTAAGGCTAATGGAGTCAGATGAATTTAAGAATATGCCTTATTCTGATGTATTCAGACAGGATATGGAGAGAGGTCATATTGTTTACTATGGTGAAAACAGCGCCATCATTCAGCAACATATCCGTGAAGCAGTAGAATCAGTGATGCTTGCCGGCAGGACACCTGAAGCCGCTCTACAGGTATTGAAATTGAAAGTTCAGGAAGTTTTGGAAGAAGAATAATAGTAATGACTGAGGGGCTAGGTTTCTGCCTAGCCCTTTTTGTTTTATTAAGGAAGGTCAAAATATATGAAATACTCTTTATTTAAATCCGGAATAGAACAAAAGAAATCAAGGTGGGGATTGTTTTTTGTTATTCCTTCTATTCTTTTTTTCTCTTTGTTTAGTTTTTATCCTATTTTTACCGCACTTTATACCAGCTTCTTCCGGAAAAAGTTACTTTCTTTACAACCACCTGATTTTATTGCTTTACAAAACTATACCTATCTATTAAAGTCGCCTGATTTCTGGAACTCCATTAGAGCAACGGCTGTTTTCACTATTGGAACTTTTATCCCCATTGTAATACTTAGTTTAATCCTGGCTAATTTTATTGTCAGCAGAAAGAGATTCCAACAATTTTTTCAAATGGCTTATTATTCTCCTGCTGTGCTATCCTCGGTTGTGGTAGCTGTAATATGGCTCTTGATATTCGATCCCAGGGGACTGGGTAACCAAGTTCTTAATTTCTTATTTAATTCACCGGGTGTTGATCATAAATTTTTGGCCAATTCCATAATGGTACAGATATCCACCATGGTTGTTTATAGCTGGAAATATCTGGGATATTTTACCATTATTTTTATTGTTGGTTTGACCACGATACCCCAGTCAACCCATGAAGCGGCTCTCATTGACGGTGCCAGTCGCTGGCAGGATTTTTACTATATTACTCTCCCTCTCTTAAAACCAACTACTGTTCTGGTGTCGGTGATGTCTATGCTGCAATGTTTAAAGACTTTCAGTACCCAGTATTTATTTACTCAGGGTGGAGCCCCCATGGCTCCTATTAATGTAATTACCCTAAATATCTATCATACTGCAATTCGGGATCACCGAATCGGCAGAGCGAGTGCCATGAGTGTCATATTATTCTTCATAATGCTTATCTTTACCTGGTTGCAGTTTAGAGTTTCTCGTTCTGAAGAAGTTAGTTACTAAGGATTGCATTATGCAGAAAAAATGGCAAAAAAAAACTAAAAACAGTAATATTTCATCTATCATCATTAATAGCTTTATCTGGTTATTTTTAATCGGGACGGCTATATTTGTATTAGCTCCTTTAGTCTTCATGTTTACAGCATCTGTAATGCCAGCCAGTGATGTGATGAAAATGCCTTTTCCCTGGATCCCTAAAGGTATTTACTGGCAAAATTACTGGCAGGGTATAAGAGGTAATGATGGTAGTTTTATTTATATTAGAAACATCTTAAACTCATTTATTGTTGCCGGCTCTGTAACGGTCACCACCGTCATACTTTCAGCAATAACCGGTTTTGGATTAGCTAAATATCGTTTCTGGGGAAGGAATGCGGTATTTATGATGATTATGGCCACTTTTATGATTCCCTTTGAAGCAATTATGATTCCCCTTTATCTGGTAGTAACCAAATTAGGTTTACAGAATTCCTATCAGGGATTGATTATTCCTTTTTTAGTGAATGCTTTTGGTATATTTCTAATGAGACAATATTTTATTACCTTCCCTGATGAAATACTTGATGCGGCACGGATTGATGGTGCCAGCGAGATGATGATTTTTAGAACTATTATTGTTCCCAATAGTATACCAGCAATGGCAACGCTGGCAGTGCTGACATTTAAGTCACAATGGGATAATCTATTGTGGCCTTTACTGATTGTTCAAAGTGAAGAGATGAAGACAATTCCTCAATATATTGTCAGATTCATTTCTGAAAAACATACTGATGAAGGTGCCTTAATGGCAGTTGCTTCCATTGCTAGTATTCCTATTTTAATTTTGTTTATAAGACTATCAAAATATTTTATCGGAGGCGCTGCTCTATTTTCCTCTCGCAAAGGTTAGGAAAGAGAGGTTTCTTGAACATGTTATTTATTTTTGATATGGGTGGTGTTGTGGCCAGCCACACCAATGTAATTCCATCTATTGCTGAGCATTTAGAAATAAGCGAGAAGCAATTTTTTAAATTAGCCGGGCAAAATTGGATAAATTTACTTTGTGGTAAAATAAATAGTCCACAATTCTGGAAACAATTTTCTAAGAAAATAAAACAGAATATTAAAACAGATTTATTTAAAAAATATTTTCATCCTACCATCAATCAAGTAGTCACTTCCATTATCAGCGAATTGAGGAAGAATTACCGAGTTGTTTGTGGCACAAATACATTTCAGGTCCATTACCAGTCTCACTTAGAACGGGGAGATTACTGGTATTTTGATAATATTTATGCTTCTCATTTGCTAGGGATAGCAAAACCAGATCCCCAATTTTATCAGTATATTATAGATAAAGAAAAGGCTACTGTAGACCGAACCATTTTTATTGATGATACCTTAGAAAATGTAATTGCTGCCCAGAGAATGGGAATCAAAGCCATCCTCTTTGTTGATAATTACTCCCTGAAAAATGAGCTACTAAAGTATACTCATATCAATAATCATGAATAGTAGAGAAATAATTATGATTTTAAGTTATAAGCTGAAAACACTATAATGTTCCAAGCCAACCTATTTGTAGCATAATGAATTGATAAAAGATAGAAAAATAGTTTTTAGGTCGTAAATAAATTATTTTTTACTAAGATTTGTATAAGTGCGCTGAGATTGGTGAAAAAAATGCCAGTTATTGTAAATGGAAACTAAAGTCCAGTAGAGAAATAATTGTAAATAATCCAAATATTACAAAAGATTAACTAAATCCAAGAGATGATTTGTTTTGGATTATAAACAATAAACGATATTGGTGGTTTTAAACTATATCATGGTATGTGCTTTTCAGGTATTTATAATGCATTTACTTCTGCTAAATATTTAATGAAAATAAAACCAATAACAAGAGATATACTTTTGATAAAGATACTAGTATGCCACTATGCCCCTTCGTGACATCTAATAACTATCTAATTAGTGTCATTATTTATTAAATATCTTCAAATTTGAGTAAGGTAAAAATATTTGACATTATAAAAAGGTATAGTATAATTTAGATATATTAAAATATTTTAGTTAATAAAATATTTTAATAAATAAAATAAAGTGTCAATTTAGAAGGTAAACTATGATAGTAGAAATTAAAAAGATACATCCCCTCATAAGAAGCCTCATACCCATTACAAAAACTATTGCTGAAACATTTGGTAAGAATTGTGAAGTTGTATTGCATGATTTTAGCGGACCCCAGAATTCAATTATTGCTATTGAAAATGGTTATGTTACTGGTAGAAAAATAGGTGATCCGATAACGGACTTAGCTCTGTCAGCCTGGCGCCAAGGTGGGTTTGGTCATAAACGTGAAGACAAAATGATAAATTATAAAAGCAAAACAAAAGACGGAAGAATCCTGAAATCTTCTAGTGTCTTTATTAAAGACCAAAATAATAAAATAGTTGGATGTTTATGTATAAATTATGACCTGACAGGGCATATGATGTTCGATAAGATTATGGATGAGTTTTGCGCTATAAATGAATTAAATGGAGGAAAGGAAGAAACATTTACCAAAGATGTAGATGAAATTCTTAGTAGCATAATAGATGAAGCGATAAACGAAATACACAAACCTATCTCATTAATGCAGAAAGAAGATAATTTACGAGTAGTAGAAAAAGTTGATGAAAAAGGTGGATTTTTAGTTAAAGGAGCAGTGGATCAACTTGCTTTTAAATTAAATGTTTCTCGCTATACTGTCTATAATTACCTGGAGGAAATAAAAGCGAGAAAAAAGAATCAAGAACAAGGTTAAAATACTATTTACCTAATTTATTAAGAATAAAGAGGTTAAAAGATGCAAAAAGAGATTTTAGTTAATCCCAAAAGTCCGAAAGCTATCGGTCCTTATTCTACCGCTGTTAAAATCGATCGATTTGTCTTCCTTTCTGGTCAGTTACCTATAGATGCCAAAACAGGGGAAATAGTGCCTGGTGGCATCGAAAAACAAGCTAGGAAGTCATTAGATAATTTAATGGCTGCTTTAAAACCTTATCAATTGGAAGCTAATCATATAGTTAAGGTAACTATATTTTTAAAAAATTTGGATCATTTTGCCAGTGTAAATCAGATTTATGGAGAATATTTTAATAGTGATTTCCCTGCTCGCAGCTGTGTCCAAGTAGTGAAATTACCCAAAGATGCTGATATTGAAATTGAAGCGATAGCCTATCAATAAATTTTGTTAATGTAGCTATTCACTAAAATAAGAAGGAGATAATTCAATGAAAAAAGTTATGCCACCTTACCGAATTAAAGTTGTAGAACCTATCAAATGGAATACTCGTGAAGAAAGAGAAAAATTAATAAAACAGGCTGATTATTGCACTGGATTTTTAAAGGCAGAGGATATTCCTATTAACCTTGAGACAGATAGTGGTACTTCAGCTATGAGTCAAGATCAGTGGGCAGGCATGATGCAAGGTGATGAGTCCTACTTTTGTGGTAAAAACTGGTATCATCTTGAAAAGTCAGTCCAAGATTTTACTGGTTATAAGTATGTGTTAGCTGCACATCAGGGAAGAGCAGCAGAAAATATAGTATGCTCATGTTTAATTAGTGAACCAGGTGGATATACACCAGCAAATGCACATTTTGGAACAACCAAAGTGCATGCCAGAAGATTAGGTATAGAACCAATTAATCTATATCCAGAAGAAGCTCTTGATACCCAAATTGATAGACCTTTTAAAGGGAATATTGATTTGGATAAATTAGAAGACATGATTAGGAAAAGAGGAGCTAAAAATATCCCTTTCTTAAGCATGGTTCTTACCAATAATTTTACTGCTGGCCAACCTGTTTCAATGGCTAATTTAAAAGCAGCCAGTGAAATAGCACGAAAGAACGGCATAACAGTTGTTATTGATTCAGCCAGAGTAGCCGAAAATGCCTATTTTATTAAACAAAGAGAAGAAGGATTTCAAGATAAGTCAATTCGAGAGATTTGCCGTGAGATTTATACTTATGGTGATATCATGCACATGAGTTCCAAAAAAGGTGCCCTGGTTAATATGGGAGGTTTGATTGCAACGAATGATAAAGAACTATATGAACGGATGGGTGCCATGTTAATCCAGTTTGAGGGATACATTACTTACGGAGGCTTATCCGGAAGAGACATAGAAGCCTTAGCCATTGGATTAAATGAGGGTCTGGAATATGATTATTTACATCACCGGATTTCACAAGTAAAACTATTTGGTGATATTCTTCGAGAAAAAGGTATACCCATTTATGAACCGGCTGGTGGGCATGGAATTTATGTTGATGGGCTAAAAACATACCCCCATATTCCCAAAGAAGAATTTGCTGCTCAGGCTTTATCTATTCAGGCTTATATTGAATCCGGGGTAATGGGTATAGAAAATCCATCCAGCCTGGGCTGGAGTAGAACTGATCCCGAAACAGGCAAGTTAACCTCCCCTCCCTTTGAATTAGTCAGATATGCTGTACCCCGTCGTGTTTATACTGATAGTCAGCTCGAGTATGCTGCCGATGGAATTAAGGAAGCTATGGATTTGGGAGAAAAAGTGAAAGGCTTTAGAATCAAGTGGATGCCCAAGAATGAATTTTTAAGAATATTTCAGTATCGGTTAGAACGCTTACCCTAAAGTTATAGCAGCAAGAGATCTTGGTTTATTTTTTATATTGCATCACATAAATCAAGTTGAAAGGTGGTGATTTAAAATTAATTGAAAATGATGGTTCAAGTATATAGGCATAAAATAAAGAAAGGAAAATATAATGAGGAGAAAATATATTTTAGCAGTTTCAGTTTTCTTGGTTCTGATGCTACTTTTGTCTCTTTCAGGTTTTGCTAAGCAACAAAAATGGAGAATCGGTACTCTTGTTCCTGATTTTGTACCTCTTGGCGCAGGAATGGTTGAATTTGCTAAATTAATTGAGGAAAGAACAGATGGACAAATTTCTATGGATTGCTATCCTGTTCAGCAATTAGGTTTTTGGATGGATGAATTTGATAATATCAGCAAAGGTTCACAGGAAATGGGATTTTTGCCACCCAGTCCAAGATATAGTCAATTCTCAGCAATCTATATGGATTTTGTAGTAACCAATTGGGAAGACTTTGAAGAATTCTATGGTCGAGATGGATTTTTGTTTAAATATATTGCAGATGGTTGCGAACAATTAGGTGTAAAACTACTTGGATTTATGAATATTGGTTTTGAAGGCTATTCCGGGATGAAAGGCCCTGTAGTCTATCCCGAAGATATTACTAAACTTAAGATCAAAACCCGTGTTGGCTATCCTACCAGTGTTGTGTACTATGAAAGTCTAGGACCGGTTGTTTCCATTGATATGGGTGAAGTATTTACTGGCTTACAGCTTGGTACAATTGATTGTCAGGCAAATCAGGCAGTAGAGACTGTTTATACCCAATTTCATGATGTAACGAAATATTTTACCGATACTAATTCCATGCCAGCTTTTTCTGCTATACTTATAAACCAGCGTTTGTTTGATAGTCTTACACTCGAAACCCAGGAAATAATTCAACAAACTGCAGACGAGATTGTAGAAAAGGTCAATAGAGAATCCAAGGAAGATGAAGAAGGGTACTATAAAAAATTTGAAGAAGAAGGTGTTGTTGTCACAAGATTAACTCCTGAACAAAGAGAAGCCTGGATCGAATTGGCTAAAAAACCGGGTGGTATGTGGGATAAAGCCAGGGAGACCCTTGGTGATGAGCCTGTAGATTTTTTGTTAGAAAATTTAAATAAATAAAGATAATGAATAAAAACCTGTGTGGAGGTTAGTATGGTCAGTAATAATTCCAATAAACAATCTAAACAATCTGCGGTGCAACTCTTTTTAAAGTCACTTCAAATCGTAGAAGAATATGGGTCACTCATAGCATTTATGATTATGATTATCTTGGTTAATTTAGCTATTTTCTTACGAATAACAATTAATTTTGAAAGTTCATCATGGGAAGAAATTGCTCGGTTTTCTTCAATTTGGATGTATATGCTGGCTATAGCTGTTGCATCCCAAGAGGATTCACACCTCCGCGCAGGCTTTTTAGAAAAGTATATTCATTCTGATAAGAAAAAATATTTACTGGAAATTATTTTTAAAGTTATCATGATAATTTGTATTTTTATTTTCATTTGGTGGTCTATAGAGCAAATTAAATGGGTTTTTGAAACAAAGCAGAAATCTCTAGTATTGCTGATTGATATGTGGCTAGTATACCTTGCCTTTGTAGTAGGAGGTTTCTTTGCCTTGATTCACACTATTTATTCTCTATATTATTATTCTCAAAAGTATCTACAGTCATTTGAAGAGGTTATAAGATGAATAGTTTATTAATTATGGGCCTTTACATATTATTGCTAATATTCCTAATCTTTATTGGTTTACCGCTGTTTGCTTGTTTTGCCATTACTTGTTTTGGGATGATTTATTCATTTGGTTTAAGAACTGATTTTACCATACCTGCTATCTTTGTCAATTTAAATTCTTTTACTCTGATGGCTATTCCATTCTTTGTTATTTCAGGCGGTCTCATGGCTGAGAGTGGAATGTCAAAAATGATTGTAAATTTTATAAATTCTATTATCGGAAAAATAAAAGGCGGACTTGGTTTTGTTCTTATTGTATCATGTGGTTTTTTCGGAGCAATAACAGGCTCTTCAGGGGCAGCAATAAGTGCAATTGGAACAGCAATCTTGCCAGAAATGGATCAATATGGTTATCCTAGAAATTATTCAACTGCTTTACTAGCCTGTTCAGGTTTATTGGGACAACTAATACCACCGAGCATTCCTCTTATTTTATTTGGCATGATTACCGGAACCTCCGTTGCTGCATGTTGGTTGAGCACGGTAATTCCGGGGATTATACTCATTATTATCTATGGAATTATCAACTATGTACAATGTAAAAATAATTTTCAGATAAAAGATATTGAGGGTTTCTCCTTTGGTAAATTATTGATCTCTGTAAAGAAAGGCGGTTTTTCTTTATTATTCCCCGTTATTGTTTTAGGAGGAATATATAGCGGATTATTTACACCTACAGAAGGAGGAGCAGTAGGAGTTGCTTATGCGATACTGGTAGGATTTATCATCTACCGATCATTAAATCTGAAGAAATTTTTCTCTGTGGTCAAAGATACCATCAGTATCACAGGCTGTATCTATTTTATCATTATGTTCATTTTAATCATCAGTCGTATTTTTACCTTAGAGAGATTGCCTATGATGTTAGCTGAAGCAGTCATGAGATTATCTTCAAACAGAGTTATTATTTTACTTCTAATTAACATCATGTTATTAATTATTGGAATGCTGATGGATGATATCAGTTCCATGTTAATCTGTGCTCCCTTGTTGTTCCCTTTATTTCAGCAATTAGGTGTTACTCCAATCCAAATGGCCGCAATTTTGGCCATCAATCAAGGGACTGGAATGCTGACCCCCCCGGTGGCTACTAATCTATTTATGGCATCGAGAGTAGGGAAGGTTCCGGTGGCAAGTTTTATTAGATATACAATGATTTATCTGATCTTCGGGAATATACCCGTACTTCTATTGGTAACATTTATACCCCAGCTATCAATCTGGTTGCCAAAAATTATTTTATACAGATGATATTCTGCAATGATAAGAAATGAATAATAATTTGTTGTTAATAGAATTTTCTTGGTTTTTAAAGTATTAATAAAATATTATAGACTAAAGAAAGAGTTTTTGTTCTATTCTATTAGTATATTTGTGTATATTGCTTTTTGCGTAAATAAAAAAGGCAGAAAATGATGATAAAATTCAGACAAATATGGGACGCAAAAAAAGGCCATCCTATTTTAAAAGAAATAGATAAAAATGAAAGCTGGAATTTTGATTTTGGAGAAGATATTGGCATGCTTTTATTTGGCCAATGGTTTCCAGCAATTCGATACGGCCATCCATGTTATGTTGGAACCTTTAATTTTCCAATACGTTTAAAGTTTATTCATAATCCTTTACCCCCTGTAGAAGCTAATCCAGATGAAATAAGAAAATCAAAAGGATGGAATTTGGAGGAATGGATAAAATCTGCCCAGGAGTTAGAAAATGAAGGAGTAAAAGCAATTGTAACCGGATGTGGCATTACAGGCACAATGCAAAAAGATTTAACACAAGCAGTGAATATTCCTGTTTTTACCTCTACTATACAATTTATCCCTCAAATTTATTATTCAATGAAAAAGGATAAAAAAATTGGAATTTTAACAGTAAGTTCGAAATTACTTACCAGATGGGATAATCTTTTATTTCGGATGTGCGAAGTAGACCCCTCTATTCCAGTAATTATAGAAGGAATGACTGAGAGTGAGTATAGTAATATCTGGTGGTCACAATTAGAGAAAGATTATGATCCGGAGAAGGTAGGATTGTCATTATTAAAAGTAGCAGAGGAAATGCTGAACAAAAATCCAGATATTGGAGCAATTGTTTGTGAATGCACTGAAATGCCTTTATATACTGGAATAATTAGAGAGAAAATAGGAATCCCAATTTTTGATGCTAATGATATGATTGAGTTTGCTTATCAGCTAGTATCAAATTTAAAATAGAATCAATAAAAATATGAAATAATAATGAGAAATATATTTTGAGTTTCAGTTAATATAAATATAGAAAAATATAATTAAAAAATAATAAGGAGGATTTTATAATGAATAATGAAGGATTTATTGCAGAACCCTATCGAATAAAGTCGGTGGAACCAATTAAATTAATTCCCAGGGAAGAACGAGAAAAAAAGATTAAAGAGGCTCATTATAATATTTTTAATTTGAAGGCGGAAGATGTTTATATTGATTTATTAACAGATAGTGGTACCTCTGCTATGAGTAGCAAGCAGTGGGGAGCCCTTATGATGGGGGATGAATCATATGCTGGAGCAAGAAGTTGGTTTAATTTTACTAAAGCAGTTCAGGATATCATGGGATTTGAATATGTTGTCCCGACTCATCAGGGGAGACCAGCAGAAAGCTTTCTTTTTAGAACATTAATGAAAAAAGGTGATATTATTCCATTTAATATGCCTTTCGATTCTACCGGAGCCCAAGTGCTTGATAAGGGAGGAACTTTCGTTGAATGTGTAAAAGATATTGCTTATCAACCACTCGAGGAAGCTCCTTTTAAAGGTGATATAGATTTAGAAAAACTAGAAAAAGTGATTAAAAAAGAAGGAAAAGAAAGAATTCCTTTTGTTATGATGACTATAACAAATAATACCGGAGGCGGCCAACCAGTATCAATGAAAAATATAAGAGAAGTCCGCAAGTTGACTCAAAAATATGGTATATCCTTATATATTGATGCTGCTCGCTGTGCGGAAAATGCATATTTCATTCAGCAAAGGGAGCCAGGTTATAAAGAAAAAACTGTTGCTGAGATTGTAAAAGAACAATTTAGTTATGTCGATGGCTGCACCATGAGTGCCAAAAAAGATCCCCTTGTTAATATGGGTGGATTTATTGGTTTACATCAAAAGGATTTATATCTTAAGATACTTCCGCATATTATTTTAAATGAGGGTTTTGTTACCTATGGAGGAATGTCAGGACGGGATTTGGAAGCTCTAGCACAGGGTTTGCGTGAAATGGTTGAAGATGCTTATATTGCTAGTCGAGTTCATCAGGTTCAATATCTAGGTGATCGATTATATGAACTTGGTATACCTATGGTGAGACCTGTAGGCGGTCATGCTGTTTTCGTTGACGCGAAGGGATTTCTACCGCATATTCCCCTGGATCAATACCCTTCTGAATCATTAGCAGTTGCAATATATATTGAAGCAGGCGTTAGAGGAATTGGCCTTGGAAAGTTAGCCTTTGGAGAAGAATCCCAAATGGAACTACTGCGCCTGGCTATTCCACGTAGAGTGTATACTGATCGTCATATGGATGTTGTGGTAGAAGGATTCAAAAAAATTATAAAACAAAAGGATAAGGTCAGAGGAATCAAAATCGTTTCTGCGCCAGAAGTTTTAAAACATTTTCTTTGCCAGTTGGATTTAATCTAAGATAATTCTAAAAACAGATACTCTTGAAGATATAATTTATTCAAATATCTATTATTTGATAAAGTAGATAGGAGACCATATAAAAATAGAGAATCCAAGCGGCTTTGCTTCAGATAAAGCCGCTTGGAATTAATTTAATGATTATTACCGGGTATTTTTCTGCGAAATACCTCGGAGGTCATAGAGGTAGTTAATCGTTTTCCAGGATTTAAAAGTGATCTTCATCATCCAATAATCCGGACAATTATTTAAACTACTTTTACATTAAATCCCTATATTTCTATAGATTGTATTAGGCAGCATAAGGAAATCAATCTTTTTCTGATGTGAAATATTTCAATGTATTTGAATATATCTTTTTGGTTTCTTTACGATTTCTTATTTTGCTCATAAATTATTTCTACTCTTAAAGCACAGGATCACTTCTCCATCAGGACATCGTTTGGATAATATTCTTGCTCCATAACGGACAATATTATAGTCATTATGTCAATATAAACAATTAATAAAGTTTATGGATTTTGAATTACTCAATGCCTCTTAGAATTATTAAATTTAGACCCCCCCTCTGAGTTTATTACTATTAAGATTTATCATAGGATTAGATAAATATAGTATTAACTTATTACAAGATAGGTGAACTCAGCAATAAAGAAGTATTGAATTTATTAACGTTTTAGTAATATTAATGGTTTAATATTATAGAAAATGATTTAACAATCTTATTAAAAGGTAAAAATAATGTTATTATATTATTAAGATAAAATGTTTAACTCAAATCATAATATTTTAGGAGGTATTTGATGTGGTAGATGAAAAGAAAATAGTGGTAAAGAATGACTTTTTGGACTTACTTAGTCAAAGAATTATGGTTATCGATGGAGCGATGGGTACCATGCTCCAGGAATATGGTTTATCAGCAGGGGAATGCCCAGAAATGTGGAATATTACTCATCCCGATATAGTAAAAAAAATACATACTTTCTATCTGGAAGCAGGGGCAGATATTATACTCACTAATTCTTTTGGAGCAAATGGGTTAAAATTGCAGAAACTTGGCCATAAAGATAGACTACAAGAGTTTAATCAACAGGCTGTGAAAATAGCCAGGGAGGCAATAGATAATTATAGTAAAGTTCATCCTGCACCTCTTTTTATTGCGGGTTCGGTAGGCCCGACTGGTGAAATATTAGAACCATATGGACCAGTAAAAAATGAAGAGGTTTATGTAGCTTACCAAGAGCAAATTAAGGCATTGGCATCTTCCGGAGTAGACCTAATAGTACTGGAAACTTTTTATAATCTTGACGAAATTAAAATAGCCCTCAAGGTTGTAAAGGAAAACACTAGTTTACCGGTATTTGCTTCTATGAGTTTTGATGAAAGCTTAAAAACTATATATGGAATAACTCCAGAAAAGGCAATTGAGGTATTATTTCAGGAAGGGACAGATGGAGTAGGAGCCAATTGTGGCAGCGGACCAGATGTTCTTTACCAGGTGGTTTCACGGATGAGAACAATAACTGATGCACCTTTATTGGTTGAACCAAATGCGGGGATTCCCTATATGGAAAATAATAAAGTTATCTATCCAGCTACTCCCCATGAGATGTCAGAATATGCTGAAAAATTTATTAAGCTAAGAGTAAATATTATTGGAGGTTGTTGCGGAACAACCCCAGAACATATCAGAGCTATAGCTCAAAAGGTTAAAAATTCTTTATAAAAATATTAAAAAGTCTTTTCAAGAGTATCAGAAATTTTAAAGTACGATTAAATAAATAGTAAAACGGAAATTTTTATCTTAAGTATTATATTTAAAGGTAAGGAGTAAATATAAATCCTTACTTTATGAATCAATAAATGAAAGATCTAATATGAATCTATGAATCACAATCATAAGAATAAAGATAGTAATAAGCAAGTTAATAATATCAGAGCATGGTTAGTTTTGGTGAGTGTGTATTTAGCGAGCATAACAGTTACCATGAGCATGATGAAAGTGCCTCCACTAATGAATCTTCTGATTAAGGATTTGAATACAGATACCACAACTGGTGGATTATTCATGTCTTCCTTTATGATAGCAGGAGTCATTTTGGCTATACCAGTAGCCTCACTTTTAAACAGCTGGGGTCCAAAAAAAAGTGGATTGATTGCATTAGGATTTACTATATTTGGCTCACTATTTGGTAGCTTAGCTCAAGGTTCTGCAATGATATTGTTAATTGGTAGATTCATTGAGGGTATAGGATTTGCTGGTATAATGGTAATTGCACCTGCTGTAGTCAGCATGTGGTTTGAGCCTGAATCAAGAGGATTGCCTATGGGAATATGGGCAACCTGGGTTCCTGTTGGAATGTTTATAATATTTAACCTGGCAAAACCTTTAGAATCATTTTTTGGTTGGCGTGGTGTTTGGTGGTTTAACGCAATTTTTGCTCTAATTGTATCTTTTATTTACCATAGAGTAATTGATTATCCAATAAAAAGAGAAGAAATTAAAGATGAAAAAGAAAGGAAAGAAAATTCTCATTTAAAATTGAGCAAGGGATTATATAACCTAAATACATGGCTATTAGCAATTGTATTCTTGATCTTTGGAATATCCATACAGGGTTATGTAAACTGGTTACCAACTTTCTTAATTGATTCTGGAATAGATACCTCTTTAGCCAATTTTTTTGTCAGCATGATTTCTGTAGGCAGGATTCCAGCTATAGTAATTGCTGGTTTAATAATTAATTATGCTAAAAGACAAAAAAATATTCTTGCCCTCAGTTTAATAATGAGTGTAGTAATATTTAGCCTTTGGTTTAGGGTAAATAGTATTTCATCATTGACAGTATGGATGATCATATTGGGTTTATCATCTGGCTTCTGTCCAACCAGTATTTTTACTATGGCAACCAATACTGTTTATAGAACTGAATTTATTGGAATTGCCTTAGCCCTGGTTAATATAGGTTTTAATTTAGGACAAATGATGGGACCCCCATTAATTGGTATGATTATCAGCAAAGGTAGCTGGGTTCCTGTTAAATATTTTGTGATTATCCCATTGATTATAGGAGTAATATTAGTTTTTAATATCAATGAACCTGGAAAGCAAGCAATAAGTTTAGACCAATCTTAATGAAAATTAAAAACATAATTATTATTTTCTAAAACAATCTATTCTGATACATAATTCTGATATATAATTTAAACTATGATTAAAATCACCATTAATCCCGCACAAAAGAAATTAAATGTACCAGAAGGTACGCTCTTATTGGATGTTCTGAAACAAGCTGGAATAAATATATCCACTCCCTGTGGTGGCAAAGGAAGCTGTGGTAAATGTAAAGTAATAGTATCTTCTGAAGGTTTTAATAATGATTTTCTTAATTCTAATGAGCAGAAATGGATTTCAAAAGAAGAAACAAAAAAAGGATTTCGTTTGGCCTGTCAGTGCTACCTGTACCAAAATAGCACCATTACTATTCCACCTTCTCTATTAATAAAGGAAAATGGTTCTAAGATTAAGATTAGAAATAAAGCAAAATCTCGTTTAATCAGCAATAAGTTTAAATCCATTGTTTCAATAAAAAAGGTTTTTTTAAGACTTAACAAACCTACCTTATCGGATCAGCGTTCCTATTGGAATAGAATAAAAGATGGGCTAAATAAAGCAATTACAACCTATAATCAAAGTTGGGAAATACCAACTGATATTCTAAGCAATATTTCTCAGCTACTCAGGGATAATGATTACTGTGTCACCCTTGTTCTTTTTAAGAATAAGGTTATTGCTATTGAAGCTGGGGACACCAGTAAAGAGCTATATGGAGTAGCTTTTGATATTGGTACTACTACTATTGCCGGATATTTGGTAGATTTAACTATTTCTACCGAGATTGCTGCTGAAGCTTGTACCAATCCTCAATTTATTCATGGTGATGATGTTATTTCTCGTATTGATTTTGCCAGAAAAGATGTTAAGAATAGAGATAAAATGCAGCAGGAATTAATTTCCTCCTTAAATCAAATGATTTTATCCTTATCGGAAAAAGCTGGAATTAATCTATCTCAAATTTATTTTGCAGTTCTGGTTGGTAATACTTCTATGCATCATTTCTTATGGTCTTTACCGGTAGAGAACCTGGCCTTATCACCCTATATTCCTGTTATGGTCAATAGCATTATTCGAGACAGTAAGGATTTAACCAATTTGTACCTTATACCTCATGCTAAGGTATATAGTACGCCAAATATTTCAGCTTACATCGGTGGTGATATCATTGCTGATTTGATAGATATTTTTATATGGCAAAAAATTGGTAATACCTTAATGGTTGATCTGGGAACCAATGGGGAAATTGTATTGAATAGCGGAGGTAAAACATGGGCTTGTTCAGCGGCTGCTGGACCCGCCTTTGAAGGAGCTAGAATCAGTTCAGGAATGAGAGCAACCAGTGGAGCAATAGATAGGGTAATAATTACCGGACAAAAAGTAGAATATCATGTGATAGGGCAAACTCAAGCTGCCGGATTGTGTGGATCAGGAATAATTGACTTAATTGCCGGTTTATTAAGATTACAGTTAATTAAGTTCGATGGTCGCTTAATTAATCAAAAAGAATGCACTAAAGATGTTTCTCAGCAGATTAAAAGAAGAATTGAAAGAGAGGAGAGCGCTACTAAATTCTTACTTGTTCCAGCTGAAGAATCAGCTACCGGTAAACCTATATATTTAACACAGAAAGATATTAGAGAAGTCCAACTGGCAAAAGGGGCAGTGTCAGCGGGTATTCGCATCCTTTTGAAACAAGCTCAGCTTGAGACAATCGATATAGATGAAATATTGTTAGCGGGAGCTTTTGGAAATGTTCTGGATACCAATAGTGCACTGTCACTTGGTCTCATACCTAATATTCTTTCTGGAAAAATACATTCCATAGGGAATGCCGCTGGAGAGGGAGCAGTAAAATTATTGTTATCTGAGGAGATGAGAACTATAGCTGAGTATCTTTCTCAGAAAGTACAATATATTGAGCTTTCTGCTCAAGCTGATTTTTTAAAAATCTTTTCCGAATCAATGTTTTTTAACCACTTGATCTAAAAATATTTTTAGAAGAAAAATTACTGTGAAAGAAAAAAAGATTATAAAAAAAATTCCGATAAAAATTGCCAAAGAAGAAGTGTATAGATACCTGGGTTATCAGAAAGGTTTAAGCCATAATATCCATTCGGATATAGAAAAAGTAATCAAGGAAGAAATTGAACATGCCTATCACTTAATAGAGAGTAAAGCTATTTATCGTTTTCTTGGTATCATTTCTATTTCACCAGATGGAATTATATTCACTGAGCAGGATTACCAATTTTCAGTAAATAAAAAGATAATAAATCTCTTTCAAAATGCAGAATATCTTCTTTTTTCCGTTGTTACCATTGGACCAAAAATTGAACAGTGCGTTAAAGAGAAATTTAAACAAAATCAGCATCTAAGTGCAATAGTACTGGATGCAGTGGGAACAGTAGCTGTGAAAACAGTAGGCCAATGGTTGAATCACTTTGTTGAAGAAAAAAACAAGCAGAAAGATTTCCAACTTTCTCGTTATTTTGAACCAGGCTCCGATGATTGGGATATTCAGGAACAAAAAAAAGTTTTTACAATTCTTCAACCGGATAGAATTGGTGTCACTTTAAATTCTTCCTGCATGATGCAACCAGCTAAATCCCTTTCCTGGATTCGTGGTATGGGTCATAATCTGGTCCATTCCTACCGAGATGAATTTTCTTGTGAATATTGTCTTCTACTTAATTGTTCTTTTAGAAAAAAATGATAGCCTGTTTTA
>Ga0334892_1000971_pt1 | contig 28123 bp, 23 predicted proteins | sample GraSluR3_MG_4_FD_207213 | JGI IMG/M metagenome (GOLD analysis project Ga0334892, IMG submission 207213) | Sludge microbial communities from methane-producing bioreactor in Wageningen University, Netherlands - Granular Sludge_15_04-R3 | ecosystem: Engineered > Bioreactor > Anaerobic >...
ATAAGATATGGAACATCATGAGCAGATGCAGTATTGAAATCAGCTCCTACTATTGCATTATCATGTGTTTTCCACATTCCTCTATCAAAATTAAGGTGGTCCATAAGCTGCTCATGAATCCCTCTAACAATATTTAATGATAGGGGTTCGTTATTTTCAAGCTGTTTAATAACATATTCAAGAGCTTGTTTATGGTTTTCTATCTCATAAAATTCTCTTTTGCTCACTTTTCCTGGTATAGTTTCATGAAGAAGTATAGTTACTGTATCTGCTAGGGATATAGTATTACCTTCAATAGCTGAGGAATGATAGGCTATTCGTACAAGTAAATCATCAATATATTCTCTTGGTAAATACATCATAGTTTTTCTCCTAAAAAAATCAGTCATAAAGTATTAAAGTATTGAAAAAGTATATCAAAATATTAACACTATAGTGTCATGATGTCAATGATTTAGATTTTATACTAAAAAGCGTTTAGTTCCTTAATTCTATTTTTTAGGAATTCTAGTCTTCCAATAGTGCTTTTAGTTTTCAAAGTACTTATAGAGTTTTGTTCATTTGATTTCAAATCTTCATTAAAAGTATATTTTTCTACATTAACATTTAGCCTTGATTCTTGTTCGTTAGTATTATATGGAATAGGGGAGGTAGAAGAATTTTTTCGTGTATAGTTTTTCAAGTCTTTTGTTATATTTTTAAAAAAATCATTTAAAGTATCATATCCAGTTATATTTAATATTTCTTCATTATATTCTTCAGATATTAATATCTCTTGAAGTCTTGATATTATTTCATTTCTATCTATTATAGATTCCTCATAAGAAATTTTTTTCTTAAATACATTTTCAATATATGATTTTAAAAGACCATTAATTTTTCCATAGTCTATTTTGTATTCAAGGAGAGAACTGTTTTGATCTATTCTATTTAAAGAAGGAAGATGAACTTCTCCAATCAAAGTATCCTTATAATCATAAACATCAATTATGCTATCACAATCACCAGATAAGAATAGGGGAGTTCTATTTTCATCACAAATTTCTATCGACTCTATTTCATTAGAATATGAATTTACTTCTATTAGAAATGAAAAAGACTTACCAATATTTATATGATCTTTAAATATTGACAAGTCTATAATTTTTGAAAGCTTTTCATATGTTATTTTATATGTTTTATATATCATTTTCTAATTCCTTTCTTTTTTTCATACCTTTCAACCATTTTATACATTGAACCACGGCTGCTATATCCAAGAATTTTACAAAACTCAGTTCCTGTAATTTCTTTATTTTTCCATTTATTGTAATAGGTTTCAAAATCTACCGGTATTTTTTTAGGTTGTCTTCCTTTATAATTTCCTTTTCGTTTTGTCATTATATGGATTCCCTTCTTTTTAGATATCTATACAACGTAGTTTTACTTAAACCAGTTGCTTTAGATATTTCTGATAGGGAATATTCGTTACTGTAATACATTTTGAGAGCTAAATCAATGTTGCTACTTTCATGAGAAGGTCTGCCGCCTTTTCTTCCTCTTGCTCTTGCGCTTGATAATCCTTCTTTAGTTCTTTGACTTGTTAAATCTCTTTCAAATTGACTAATTCCAGAAAAAATCGTAAACATTAATTTTCCCTGGGGAGTAGTAGTGTCCATCCATATTTCTTTAAGACTTTTGATATTTGCACCTTTATGCTCTATTTGTTCTACTATTTTAAACAAATCTTTAGTGGAGCGACTCAATCTTGTTAAGTCTGTTATTATAATTGTATCACCAGGTCTAATATGTTCAATGAGATTATTTAACTCTGGTCTTTCTTTTTTAGTGCCTGTAAATTTTTCGCAAAATATTTTTTCACACTTAGCTTCTTTTAATTGATCTATTTGTCTATCCAAATTTTGTTCATGAGTACTAACTCTTGCATATCCTATTAGCATTTAGATTCTCCTTTAAAATATTTTCTACCGTCTTTCAAAAGAAAACTAAAAAACAGTTTTCTTTTTCAGTTGGTCTTTATGGAAGTGCTAAAAACGTACGTTTTTGGGATTAAAATTATTATCTTCACTTATTATTTGAAATGTAGGAAGAATGAGTTTCAAAACCCATACCATATTCAAAATACCACTATATTGCATTTAAACGTTTTTGGAACTACAAAATCAAAAAAATAGAATGTAAAAACACTCAATTAGAAGGGAAGTTTCATATTTAAGTCTACTTTTATTTTCTCTAAATCTGTGATTTTCATATATCTACAATTTTATAAAAAAATTATTAAGCATAGTATTTTCGATAGGAAAATCCAAATAAAAAACTTTAGAAAATCGAGTATATGTTTCACAAATACATTACTTTATTCTTTTTAATGATTTATTTTATTAAAATTTTATATCTAAAAACAAAGATTTGTTATTGATTAATTTTTATATTTCAGATATCAAAAGAAGAACAGTTGATTGCTATTTCTACTATGCAAGCATTCTTTTTCAAATATTTTATGTCGCATAGAAGAGCTTATTAATATATAAATACAGCTTTTGATTATTTACAAAAAAATATGGAAAAACTATAATACCTTTAGTTATAGTAAAATATATATAAAATATGCTAATATTAATTTAAAAGTTTTATATATATACATTAAGTTATTGTTAATTATCTTAAATGGCTTTGCCATTATGCTAATCGATAGATCATAATTAGATATCAAAATTTATTGGCTTTATATAGAAAAATGAGATGGTATAAATTTAATATAGAAAATCTAGGGAAAATATACTTTTTCTATAATGCTATTTATCTAGGGGGATGATGCATGGAAATATTTCGAAGTATTTCGAATGTTATAAAAAAAAATTTTGATATTATTATAGTACTAATTATTGAGTTTTTAATTTTTATTGTTTTCTATACAATTATAATTAAAGGTTTTGTAAATTCTTTGATGATTAATTTAACAATTGTTTATTTATTGGCCAGATTAGTTGATATTATAGGATTGAAATATTTTAATGAAACTGTGAAAATAAAGAAAAATAAAATATGGTTTGGAATATATTCTTTTTTTCACATATTGATTATATCGTTTGGATTACTAAGTATTATGGTTACAATTATTTTATATGAAGGAACGACTGGCACTAATATTTTTAGTAAAACTAAACAGAATTTATTTATTTTAAGTATCGTATATTCATCTATTTATTATTTTTCTAATAATGTAATAATAAAACTACATCAAGGTGATTACTTTAAATATAACGCTATAATAGCTAAATTTAGCAGTATTTTACTTGGAAATTTTTATATTATCTATACAGCTTTGAGTGATGATAAGAGTCTGCCAGTATTGCTTTTGGGGCCAGTACTAGTAGGAACTATTATTGTAATATTTACGGAGTTACAGGAATTAAGGAGAGTGTAAATAATTTTGTGTATGATAATACCTCTGGATTGAGATAAAATATAATCAATCTAGAGGTATTTTAATTATGGCTAAAATCAAAAGAAATCCGAAGCGAAGGGAAGCTATTCAAAAATTTATTGAACTTTATCAGCCTGAATCTGTCGAAGACATCTATGAAAGTCTCAAGGATATGCTTGGCGAAACTACTCTTCAAATGCTTGAAACTGAGCTTGAAAGTCAAATTGGTTACCCTAAGGGAGATAAGCCTGAGGCGGCTTTAAATTCCAGAAATGGCTACAGTACAAAGGTTCTTAAATCAAAAGCTGGCGCTGTACCAATAAATGTCCCTAGAGATAGATATGGTGAATTTGAACCGAAGGTTGTTAAGAAGTATCAAACTGATATTTCTCACATTGAAGAACAAATAATTTCCATGTATGGCAAGGGTATGACTGTAAGAGATATATCAAAGCATGTTTAAGATATATATGGTTTTTCTGTTTCTGAAAGCCTTGTATCTCAAATAACTAATAAAATATTACCTACAATAACTGAGTGGCAAAACAGGCCTCTTCAAGAGGTCTACTCAATAATATTTTTAGATGCTATACACTACAATGTCAAGCAAGATGGTGTAATTGCTAAAAAAGCCGTATACATCATTATCGGTATAGATATTGAGGGAAATAAGGATGTTTTAGGTATGTGGGCTTTAGAAAATGAGTCTTCTAAGTTTTGGCTAACTGTAATTAATGAACTTAAAAATCGTGGGGTTAAGGATATCCTTATCTCGTCGATAGACGGTTTAAGTGGCTTTTCTGATGCTATTCATGCTGTCTTTCCTAAAACGGAAATACAGCGCTGCATAATTCATCAAATAAGAAGCTCTACGAGGTATGTTAATTACAAAGATAAAAAAGAACTTGTAAAAGATCTTAAAGATGTATATAAGGCGACTAGCCTTGATGTGGCTGAACATAATTTAGATGTATTTTCTGAAAAATGGAATAAAAAGTATCCTTCTTGTGTGAATTCTTGGCAAAGTAATTGGGCTCATCTTTCTTCTTACTTTAAGTATCCTCAAGAGGTTAGAACCATAATTTATACTACAAATGCTATGGAAAATTTTAATAGGCAGCTTAGAAAGGTAACAAAGAGCAAATCTATATTAAAGGTGATACTGCTCTTTCGAAGAGTCTTTACCTTGCAATGCTGGATTCTACTTCGAAATGGACATCTAGAATTAGAAATTGGGATTATATATTAAATCACTTAGCTATCTATTTTGAAGGAAGAATAGAGATTTAAATTGTATATTAAAAGGCTGTCAAGAAATGAAGCCTCTTGACAGCCTTTCTGTCGTTATGTTTCAATGTTTTTAAATTGATGATTAATATTTAGCTCTTAAAACTTTTCTTTCAATCATCAAACTTTCTTATGATTATCCCAATTCAGAGGATAAAACACAAATCATTTTACACTACTGAACTAAGCTAATAATTAATCAAATGAGATATAATTTTCTTTATGTTTCTTATCTCTTTTATCCAAATCTTCAACTGTCTGAACACTATTATCATTATCGTTGATATCAATTCTATCAGGCACTCCGTCATTATCTAAGTCTTTTTCCTTTGTGATTTCTTCATTTTCAAGATCTTGAGTAGGAGCATTGTTTTCCATATCTAAGATTGCATTAAGCTCTGCTAATCTTGATTCTTTTTCTTTGAGAGTATCTTCATATTTGAAAGGTTTATCTATTTCTTGTTTTGCATTTTCAATTTGAGTGAAGGTATCATCTAGTTCAGCCTTTGTTTTATCCTTTCGTTCAATCATTCTATTAAGTGCATTATCAAGTCTAGTTATATTTCCTATAGGATCTGCTCCAAGTGTAGTAGGGTAGGAAAGCTCATTTTTAAGCACTAGGTGGTATTCTCTAGTTAGCATATCAAAGTTTGTTAGAAGTTCAAAATTACCATATGAACCTATTTTAGTAGGTTCAGTAGTTCCTTTTCTGGATAATTCTTTAATTTTTTCTCCAGCAATTTCTTTATCTGTATAAACTTTTCCATCAAGGATTATCTCAAACTTTCCACTTTCCTTATTTTTTATATGGCTTTCATATGAAGACAAGTCTTTATCATACTTAATAAGTTCATCTTGAAGTCTAGTTATTTTTTGAGGGTAGACTTTTACAAGCATATCCTCAAGTCTAAACTTTTGACTAAGATGATTAGCTTTAAGCATTTTAAGTTTAGCTACGTCAACATCAAGTGTCATTTTTTCTTTTATTTCTGGATTGCCTGCGGCAAGTGCTTTAATTTCTGCATAAGATAATGTAGCTTCATCAATATCCTCAGCAACTCTAACAGGAGTTTTATTAGTCATTATCTGGGATATAAACCTTTGCTTATTTTCTACAAGCTGGTAAATATATGCATCAAAGGTTTTTTCTGTAACATACCTAAATATATTTACTTCTTCATTTTTATTACCAGGACGAATTATTCTTCCAGCTCTTTGTTCTAAGTCCGAAGGACGATAGGGAACATCTAAATCATGAATAGCTATTAATTTATCCTGGACATTTGTTCCAGCTCCCATTTTGGGAGTAGAGCCAAGGAGAACTCTAACTTCACCAGAGCGAACCTTTGAAAACAGCTCATCTTTAGCTTTATCAGTGTTTGCATCATGGATAAATGATATTTCTTTTTCAGGTATTCCTTTTTCAAGGAGTTTGTCTTTAATAACGTTATATACACTAAAACCTTCTTTTTTAGGCGTAGAAAGGTCACAAAAGATTAGTTGGGTAAGTTTTTCTTTCTTGTGTTTATCCCAAAGGTTAAAGGTATTTGCAACGCAGTGAGCTATTTTGCCATTTTGATTATCTGGAAGAGATTCATCTATAAGTCTTTGGTCCATAGCAAGCTTTCTACCATCATTTGTGATATTTAGCATATTATCAATACTAGGGTCTACTGCTTTATTTCTAACTTTTTCAGCTCTTTTAGCAAGCTGATTTACAAGCTCCACTTGTATTTCACTAGCAGGGACAGTAACGTTATGATAATTGACTTTAGGTACTGGAAGGTTTAAAGATTCTCCTGTTTTAATGTCAGCAACTTCTTTAAAGAGATTCATAAGCTCAGGAATATTTGAAAACTTAGAAAATCTTGTTTTCATTCTGTATCCAGTCCCTTCGGGAGCAAGTTCAATAGCCGATACAGTTTCACCAAAAGTTGATGCCCAGGAATCAAAGTGGGCAAGTCCAGCTTTTTGAAGGGTATTATACTGTAAATATCTTTGCACTGTATAAAGCTCGCTCATTGAGTTTGATACTGGAGTTCCTGATGCAAATACTATCCCTTTTCCTCCTGTTTTTTGGTCTAGAAATCTACACTTCATATACATATCACTAGACTTTTGAGCTTCTGTAGTGGTAATTCCTGCTACATTTTGCATTTTAGTGTATAGAAATAGGTTTTTATAGTAATGGGATTCATCAACATAGATTTTATCTATTCCAAGTTCTTCAAAACTTACAGTATCGTCCTTTCTTTCTGTAGACATTAGTTTTTCAAGTCTTGTTTCTAATTTCTTCTTAGTCATTTCCATTTGCTTTACAGTGAATCTTGCACCACTTTCAGCTTTTATATCCTTTATAGCACTTGTTATTTCATTTATTTCTTTTCTTACTGTTTCTTCTTGAAACTCTCTACTCATTGGAATTCTCTCAAACTGAGTATGTCCAATTATCACGGCATCATAATTTCCTGTAGCAATTCTACTACAAAACTTTTTACGATTATGGGGGTTAAAATCTTCTTTTTTAGCAACAAGAATTTCAGCAGAAGGGTATAGCTTTAAAAAATCATTTCCCCATTGCTCAGTAAGATGATTAGGGACAACAAAAAGACTCTTGTTTGTTAGTCCTAGTCTTTTACTTTCCATAGCACTTGCCACCATTTCATAGGTTTTGCCGGCTCCAACTACGTGGGCTAAAAGAGTATTTCCTCCAAATAGAGTCCTTGCCACAGCATTTTTCTGATAGTCCCTTAATTTTGTTTCTGTATTCATTCCTGGAAAGGTTAGATGACTACCATCAAATTCTCTAGTTACTATATTATTGAATCTATCATTATATATCTTAGTGAGCTTATACCTTCTATCTGAATCATTCCATACCCAAGATGTAAATTCAGATTTTATTTCTTCCTGCTTTTGCCTTGCAAGCATTGTCTCTTTTTGATTTAATACAGACTTTTCAGCTCCATCAACCACAACTCTATCATAAATTTTCACATCTTTTAGATTGAGAGTATCTTCAATGATGCTATATGCATTTATTCGCTCTGTCCCATAGGTTTTATGAACAAAAACATTATGATAATCTTTGTTTTTTCCTGATATATTCCACTTGGAAGTATATTCACTATATGAAACCTCTATTTCAAACTTTACAAAATAACTAGGTTTTAAAGTATCTGTTATAAAGTCCTTTATAATGCTCGGCGGAATCCATATACTACCAAGCTTTATATATATTTCATCAGCAGTAAGGTCTTTAGGCTGTACCTTTTCAAGAGCTGCCTTACTTCTTTGAAGTAGAGAAATTATCCTTTCTTTATTAGGATAATCCTCTTTTGAAAGCTCAGTTGATATCCTGCCGGATACAATATCTAATTTTTCCTTAACATCTCCAGAAAGATATTCATCAGCAGTTTTAAAAGCATTTTCATAGATATTTTCATTAATTGAAGTAGGGTCTAAGAATATATGATTACTTAAATCTTCAATTATTTTTTCTTTAGGGTAAGAAGTTAGGCTTTGCATATACTCTAAATCTATTTTTCCTTTTTCAGTCATAGAAATATATAGAGCTTCATTAGAATTATCAGCCTTAGTAGGCTCTATATGTGGCTTTATAGTTCTTTTAGAAAATATGTCAGCCTTTGCAGTATAATTTCCATCATTATCAAATTCTTCTAAAGAGCAAAGAAGGGGATAAGCGGAATCATCTTTGAAAATCTTTTTATTGGCTCTTGAATTTATATATCCATGTTTTTTAGAAAAATCATCATAAAGCTTATTTAATTCCTTTTGCTTATATAGTATATCAACCTCACTATAATCATTTTTTTGATATTCAATGAGTTCTCTTAAAGTATCCCTAATATCAATTAATGACTTTAGTTTCCCAATATCTATATCCTCTATAGGTATAGCTTTATTATTTTCCTTAAAAAATGCTTCACCATTTTCAATAAAATAGCTATAGTTTCTTATGTTTTCAAAATCAACTTTTTCTGTTATAACTTCATTTTCTACAATTTCATCTATACTTTTGTTTTCAAATTCATTATCAAGACTTAGAAAACTAATAGCTGCCGACAAGGATTTTTTCAAATCCTGGCCATCAGGTGCAATGCAAGCAGTATCAAATCCAAATTGAGAGGATATTTCCTTCATTTCACCAAGAATCATATGGGGATTATCTGCAAAATACTCATTCATTAAGATTCCATTTTCATCTGATTTAAGATTTATAAAGTTATTCTTTCCTTCATTCATTCCTATCTCTTCATCAGTTTTCTTTTGAAGAAATATTATATCTGAAGTTACTTTAGTTCCAGTATTTTTAAAGGCATTATTAGGAAGCCTAACGGCTCCAACAAGGTTAGCCTTTTCAGATAAAAGCTCTCTAAGTTTGCTATCTTGTTTATCAAGTGTTCCTTTTGAAGTTACTAAAGCTACAATTCCACCAGGCCTTACCTTATCAAGTGTTTTAGCGAAGAAATAGTCGTGAATAAAGAAGTTTAAATGATTATATTCTTTATCATTTACTTTGTATTGCCCGAAAGGGACGTTTCCTATAGCTAAATCAAAGGTATTATTTTCAAATTTTGTATTTTCATATCCTTTTATTTGAATATCTGATTCTGGATATAGATAACTTGCTATTTTTCCAGTGATACTGTCTAGCTCTACACCATAGAACTTGCTATTTTTCATACTTTCAGGCAAATGTCCTATGAATTTTCCAGTTCCACAAGAAGTTTCTAAGATTTTTCCTTCCTTAAAACCCATATTCTCAAGAGCTTCATATATAGGAAGGATTACATCTGATGGAGTATAAAAAGAAGTTAAAACAGAGCTTCTAAGATTTTCATACTCAGTAGGGGAGAGTAGCTCAAGCAGTTCACTATATTCTTCTCTATAGTTTTTAGAGCCAGAATCAAACGCATCAGAAAGACCACCAAAGCCGACAAATTTCGACAAAGCATTCTTTTCTATATCACTTGGAAGTCTTTCTTCATTTTCTAATGATTTAAGAATCTTAATAGCCTCTATATTATTTCTTAGATGCTCTTTAGGAGATAGGGGAGTATCTTCAGTAAGAATATAGTTTTTAAGATTTTCTTTAAGTTCTATATATTTAGAATCTATAGGTTTATCTAGATTTATTTCTTTATTTAAATTATCTAAGGAATCATCTGAATTAGTGGAATAGTAATTATTTAATATTTCATCAATAACTTTATTCTTTGGACTATCTGATATTTTATCTTTAATAGATTCTTCGGATTGATTTTGTGAAATTTCTTCATTTATATCTATATTATCAATATATTTATCAAATACTTTTTCATCTATAAGTCTATCAATTCTTTTAATAACTTCATTCCATCTTAAAAATCTCTTATCATCAGGATTTAAAATGCCACGAGAAAGAACTAAGCCATTATTTCTGTAATCTGCATAGGTATTATCAGCATGAGAAAGGGCATAGTTGTGGCCACCAGTTCCAAATGTATCTTTAATAAATTTCTCTTTTTCTGATGAGTCAATGTTTTCAATGTAAAAATCAATAATGTTAAAGGTGGATACTTTATCGACTAAATATTTATCTATTTCATCTTCTGTAACAAACATTTTTATTCTTTCTGCTTTTTCTTTATTTGATGAAAAATCTAGTTGGGGAAGAGTCAGTCCTTTTAGGTCTTCAATAAGGTTTTTATGGGAAGTGTAGGTGTTATATTTTCTAGGATTCTTTATTTTTTCTTCTTCAAGTTTTATTTCTAAGTCTGATATTATGTCATTTACTTTTTCAGTATCTTTTAGTTTTTCCTTAATATTTTCTATAGCTTTAGGAAAGTTATTTAGTAAACTACCTAAAAACTCAGGTTCTTCTTCTAAATAGTCACGATATGTGAAAAATACCTTACTTGATATTTTCTCAATTTCATAGGTATCAACTTTTTCAAGGTCTTCTTCAGGTAAAAAATCTCCTTGAATAAGCATCTCTTTGATTCTTTTGTCAGCTTCGCTCCATGAAAGACTAATTTTAGATGATACTTGAGCTTTATTACCATAAGCTATATCTATTCCAGCTTCGCTGTACCAAACAGCTATTTTAGTATTATCAATAACTAAGCCTTTACCGCCTTTGAATTTCTCTTTTAAATACTCAATATTTCTTTCAGATGGGTAGTCTTTTTTATAAAAGGCACAGATATCAATATTTGATTGTTTTTCGTTATATCCAGTAGATAGCACCTTATCAATAATATCTTGAGACATAGAAAAAGCAGCAGGCTGTATGCCTACTGCTCTAATTTTATCTATTATAAAACCTATTTGCTCAGGTTCAGATTTTATCTGTAAACCATCTCGTCCCTGATTATTTCTTCCACTGTATCTTTTATATTGTTCATTTCTTGTACCCAAAGCATCTGGTCTTTCTTCTTGAGCTGCTCTGTTATCTCTCTCTTTTTCTTGAGCTGCTCTATCATTGTCTCTTCTATTTCCTCGCAGCTCTTGTTGAATTCTGCCATTTTCGGAATCAGATCCCCATCTAGAAATAGTGCTGAATAAAGTGCTTTCTTGTTGCTCTTTATATACTCTAGTCTCATTCGTCCCCATTTCCCTATATCTATCTGCTGCTCCTCTTCCAGAAACTCGTTGGGAATCAGAAAATCTCCCACTAGAGAGTATGTCCCCCCGTCCTTCTCGAATAGGGACTCCTTCTCCAACGGAGTGTAAATCTCGTCCTCTAGATAATATTTCTTTCCTGTTTCCATCTCTACTATTTTCTTCTCTGACATTTTCTATTCCTCCCTTTTCTCTTTGAGCTTTAAGGTTAAGTAAATCAATCCTTTGAACTTCTTTTGCAATATCTACAAGGATATCTTTTGTGATTGAATGAATATGATTATTTACATATGTTACTGATTTTTCAGTATCAAAAGATGTAATATATGAAAGTTTTTGTTCTAATAGATAGTCAAAAGGTTCATATCCAAGTCTTTTTAATATCATATATGAAGAAGATTCTTCTATTAATTCTTTTAATGCATCTTTGTCATAGTTAATAGATAAACCTAAGTCTTGATGTAGAAAGGTATATATTTCATCAATTTTTCCCTCAACTTCTTTTGATACAATTTCAATTACTGATTTAGGGATAGTTTTAGTAGGCAATCCATATTTTTTATTTATATTTAGCATTGCTTTTTTATGGATATCTTCATTAAATTCCCATAGTTTAAAAGGTGTATTAGTTAAAGATCTTGTATCAGAAACATCAAACACATATCTTAATTTCAATTTCCCATTTTCTTCTTTAAGAAGGGGAATACCTTCTGTTCCTTTTTTTACATACCTATTTACTTTTTCATTCCATAAACTGTACTCTGCACAAGCTGTTGCAGAGGGTCTCTTAGAATATATTAATAGCTGCTCTTCAAAAGAATACTTATACAGATTTGATGCAGTATCTAAGAATTTTTTAAACTCATTAGAGCTTGAATATATAGAAACTTTTCTTTTTTTCAGTTCTTCAATAGTTTTTTTCAGCTTATCACTCATATATTCCCTCCTGAAAAACACTATATTTATTTAGTGACATTATAACACTATAACATTATAATGTCAAAAAAGTAAAATAGTGTTTTTTAATATAGTTCCATGAAAACCTATGGAATTTATCGGTTTTTTGGGCTGTATGAGATTATCCATTCCATCATTTGGTCTTCAGTTATCTCATAATTATATTTTTTTAATCTAATTTCGTTCCAGTCCTTTAAAAAATCATTAAATACTTCACTACTAGATTTAAGTTTTGGAATTTCTGATTGAGTGCAAGGGACAAATCCAAAGTCAGATTCAAAGTCTAAAATTATTTGAATAATGTCATAGAGAGTATAGTTGCTATAATCTGTTATAGCAGATGGGTTGCAGCTTAAAGCCAATGCAATTTTATCAAGTTGTTTTTTGCTTGGAGATCTATTTCCTAATTCATAGTTTCTTACAGCTGCTGGAGTAAGTCCCGATAAGATAGCAACTTCCTTTTGAGTCATATTTCTTAAATGTCTAATTTTTCTTAATTTCTCACCTGATATCATAGTAAGCTCCTTAGAAAAGTTAAAACACTAACCATTTAGATTAGTGTTTTAAAGTTTTTATAAGATTTGGTCTAATTTTTTGCTTTCTTTAGACATTTTTTCATTATTGCTCAACTTATTTTTGCTTTTATCATTTATATTTTCTTTTGCTATATCTTTCTTTTTATCTAGAACTACTGATTTTTTAGCTAATTCAATTAGAGAATCTATTTTTTCATCAAGTAAAAACATAGAATCGTCAGACATGAACATATCAAAAGCTTTATTTAAAATATTAATATCATCAATTCCTTTTTCTAAAGATAGAATAGATTTGACATAATTTTCATAATTGCTATATATCATGTTTGATATAGTTTTTTTAGTATCTTCAAAATCTTTATATTGTTCTTTGTAGATGCTACCTGATTCTTTTGCATTTACAACATCTATAGTGTAGTCAATGTTATTAAATAGCATTGAATCAACTTCTTTAGCAAAAGAAAGGATTTGTTCTTTTCCTATTATAAAGTGGTCACAAAACTGAAGACCTAATTGCTCAGAAATAGTTGAAATTCTTTTAGTTATAATCATATCTTCATTAGAAGGTTTCGTAGTGCCACTAGGATGATTATGATATACAATAAACCCGGCAGATTCGTTTTTTAAAATCTCTTGAAATAAGATTCTAGGGTCAACAATGCTAGAGGATACTCCACCTTTGAATATATTTATAGACTTTTGTATTTTGTAGTCGTCATCATATAATATGCATCCAAATATTTCTTGTTTTTCATGTTGAAAACCAAGCTTTAGGTTAGCTTTAATTTTTTCTATATCAGTAATTATATTTAGGTTTTGATTTTCTCGTTCAGCTAGGAAGCTGGAAAACTCATTATAGTCCTCATAACTAGAAAAATCTTTTATTTCATTGTTTTCTTCATGAATAAAAAGAGTTTCTTTATACTCAGGATAATTATATAATCCAGAGAAAGTGTTCTCATTTCTATATGATATAAATTCATTATCAGCTTCTATATATTTCATTTTATCTACCATTTCAATTCCTATAAACTTAAGGATTTCATCAATCCTGCTAACATTCTTTTTCGTGGATTTATCATGATAAGTTAGAAAGGCCCTTGATGCCCCAGCGTTTAGAGCTTCAGATATTGCTCTTTTAATATCATCTCTATGATTTATAGAGACTTTGGTAGAGTATACAGGAATATTCTTTGTGTTTACAAATAAAAGTTGAACCTTGCCCTTTGTAGGTTTATCTACTTTTCTTACATACTCATAAAATGTTTGATCTGATTGTATAGGTTTTTCTTTTGAAACTAAACTACCCTTAGCATAATCCAAAAAATCAAAAAGCGGACGAATATCGTCCGCGCCAGATTGCATCTTTTCATATAATTGTTCCTTGGTTTCACATCCGAAAGTATTGTATAGGTTAATTTTTTCCACCTTCTTCCAATGGTAAATCAAGCATCTCAAATAACTCTTTAATTTCTTTAACAAGATTGTCTTCAGGATTTTTTTTAATAAAATCCATTAATTCTTTATGGCTTTTCACACCAAATAAATCAAATAGCTTGTTCATTAAGACCATCCTTTCTTTTTTGAAATTTTTAATTTATATATTAAAATAAGGGGGTTAGAAGCTTATTTTAATGGGATAGGTAAATAGAGAATAAATTTGATTAAAATAATAACCTTAAAACACTATAAACTTATAATGTTCTAAGGTTATTATTCTGTAAGTTTATATATTACTGTTCCTGCTGGTGTTTCAAGTTCCCATACAAACTGAACTCTTTTAAGATTGTCTGTAAATGAATTTTCTACAGTTGCTTCACAGGTTATGTCTCCACCGTTATCAACTGTAATTGATAGGTCGGGAACGTTTAGGTCGCCTGGTTGTCCTACTCTAATTACTGCAAATGGGATATACCAACGCCAACCTACTGTTCCACTAGCTAAATACCCATTGTTCCATAGATGTTGTAAACTTGACTCAGGCATTACATAATACTGAAGTACCCATGTTCTAAACTCAGCATATGTTCTTCCTTCTGCTTTGTAGGTCGCTACCCTTGCTGGTAAGCCTGAATAAGCGTTTCCGACCATTTCTGTCAAATCTTCGCCCCAAAAATCGGTATTAGGACCACTAAGGGCATACGACATTGGTATTTTAATATTATCTCCACTGCTGTTTATACCGTTATTATTTATTGAATAATTTGTTACTCCTTTATCAACGTACTTTTCTATAAACGGGTCTAACGATGTACCCATTGAAGGTTCGCCTGCAGGTATTGATGCATTTCTTGCTAATGTGTCTGCTATTATCTTATCTGCTTGCTCTGCACTATACCCAAAGCTCATTAAAGCCGCAGGTTGTAAAGGAACTACTTTATACTGATTTTTAAATTCCTCCGCATTACTTACATTAAATGCCGCTGCACTAAGAGTAATTTCTGATGTTTGACTTGATTTAGGAGCACCCTTGTCCCAAGAAATACTAAGATTAGAGGATAATGTTTTACCTTCCTCAGTAGCCAAATCACCCTTGCCAATCCACTGAGTTGTCCATGTATCGTGATATCCAAAATGTGCATACACTACTTCGCCCATAGGTGCTGGCTTTGGTTCTGCTTGTACTTGTTCTCCTGTTAAACCTACCAATGAGGTAAGTACAAGAGATAGCATAAGCAATAAACTTATACCTCTCTTTATTCTCATTTACCTCACCTGCCCTATTTTATTTTAACCAGTATTCTATTGCCATTACCGTCAGTAAACATTACTGCTTTTACCAATTCAGGCTTAAAGGAACTAACCCACCAGTGCCCAGTGGAACCTCTTTCTACGTTGGACCAAACCCCAGAGTTACCATCAAATAGGTAAATATGAGCTGATGCAGAAACAGATTCCCCAGTTCCTTCTTGAGTTATCCAAATACCTGTTCCGCTTTTTTCCTCAAGATTAACTCTTAATACCTTTACCCCATTAACTTCAAAAGGCGTTCCATTTTCCACCACTCTAAAGCTATTTATTCTGTCTACTGGAACAGGTACTTTATTTAACCCTGTTACGATGAGTTTGCCCATTTCAGCCTGATAAAGAGCCTGTGCTTCTGCTTTAGTCTGCCCACCTACAGGTGGAACTACTGGAGCAGTTGGCTTTGCTATTAAACCTGCTTTAGTCGCTAGATTTCCCACAAGTGCTATTGCTTCTTGCTTTGACATTTTGTTGGTCGGTTTAAATGTTCCATCAGGATATCCACCAATTCCACCTGCTTTAGATAATGAGCCAACACCTTCTTGTGCCCATGGTGCTATGTTTCTATTATCTGTAAATTTCTTTACGTCTTTAGATTGGGAGATATTAGATAACTGTCTTTCCGCTTGGTTAGCCATTACTGCTATCTCTTGTCTAGTGATTGTTGCATTAGGCTTAAATGAACCATCAGGGTATCCTCCAACAATTCCTAGCTGATTTGCCAATGTGATAAGTGGATTGTTCGTATCCGTAAACTTAGAATCACTAGAAGATGGAATGCTTGTCTGCTTCTTAACCTTATTGAAATAAGTTGTTATAAGCTCTGCAAACTCCTCTCTTGATATGTCCTCCCTAAAATCTGCATCATTCTTCAATGAATTAGGAATCAGACCTGCGTTACTCATTGCGTCCACCGTAGGCTTTGCCCACTCTGATGTAAAGCTATTTGCGTAGACTTTATTTAACTCAAGTGCCGGAGACATAAGCATCACCATAGATACTGCAAGTGTTATAGAAGCTAATTTAAATTTCATTTTCCCATTTCCCCTTTATTATTTATTTTTAAAAGAACTAAATAGCCTAAATTTATTTTACTATTATCTATCATACCAAAATATAGCAAAGTATTAAATTGAAAGATTTTAGCTAAATGCTATTTTTAATTTTATGTAAGGTTATTTTAAGAAGATTGTATATTTCAAAATATCCTAACGCCATAATATTAAAACATTCAAACACTATAACGTCATAAATTTATAACACTATAGTGTTTGAAACAATTAAGTTTTAGATTAAAGATTTAAAAATTATTGGACAAAAGAGTTATTCTTTTTTATTAAATTCATCATCGTAATCTTCTTCAAATCCTTCTTCGAAAGATAAATCATCATTTGTATTGCTAGATTCACTTTTATTAAGGGCATCGGATGATTGAGAAATGTCTGCATTCAAATGCTCATCATATTCATTTGCTATATAATCATCTTCATACTCATCTAAATATTCATTATCCTCATCAGAATCTTCGTATTCGTCATCTATAGAAGCTGTGTTTTTATTTTTGAGATAGATTTTCTTATAATAGCCAAATCCTCCTACAAAAAGAGCAACAAGAGCAATAATAAATAGGGTAGAGTTAGGTTTTTTATCCATATTACTTTCTTGTTCAGCTAAAATCATTTCTGCTTCTTCTTTTTCTATTTGTTCTTTAATTTCAGCTTTTAATCTAATTTCCATATCTTCTCTAGTTTCTTCGGAGTCATTAAGTTCTCCACTATTTTTTCTTGATTTATTAATTAGATTTAAAAGGTCAGATTCTGAGACCTCTGTAAGCATACGAACTTGTTGGTCATTTTTACTATAGTCTATTATGAGATGAAATTCTTTCCCTGAATCTGTTTGAAAAGTTAAAAATTGTCTTTTAGGGGGGATATCTGAATCAAACTGATGCCCATCTTCTCCAACATTTTCTGTTATATCTCCTCTAGACTGAGATGGGCTAGTAGGGGAGGTGAAGTTGGGTTTTTCTACATTTCCACCAATTGGAGTAGAAGTTTTTGCGGGTGCTTTGTATGGGTCAGCCATAGATATAGATTGTGCGGTATTATTCAATTGTTCATATGAAGCTGTAGAAGTCTTGATAGGAGATATATTTTCATCTAAGTCCAAGCCATCTGATGCATATGAGAGAGTAGGGGAGACAAGTAAAGCTGTAGTTAGTATTGTAGCTATTACAGGGTTCATATTTTTACCTCACTTTTGTATGATTTTATTCTTCATTTTTATCTTGAAAATCATGTATTTCTTTATTGTCAGAACTATTTTCAGTAGTATTTTCAAATTTCGGATTATTGATTATAATTTTTGAGCTATCTAAGAAAATACTGTCCTTCTTTTCAAGTAGTCTAAGTAAATCCATAGGTGACATCTCTATTTTATTTAAAAATTCTCCGGTTATTACACTATTTAGTTTTTCGATTTCACCTTCAAGATTTTCGATATCTTTTTTTATTTTTTCGATACTGTCTCGTTTCTTTTCAATTTTTTCTTCTACACTGGAAATTGAATTTCTTATTTTATCTGGGTTTAGCATAGGTTTACCTCCAAAGAAAAAGACATCTATATTTAAGATGCCTTTTTAAATTTATGATGTTTTAATTATAAAATTTTATAAAGTTATAGTACCATGACACTAAAGTGTTTTAGGTTTTTAAAATTATGGAGTTACTCTTCCAGCTCCATAGTAATGCTTTTGCCAATAGCTTGAGTTAAGATTTGCATATTGAACCGGATCACCTGCATGAATCATAGTTCCATTGCCAACATATATTCCAACGTGGGTTACTGGTCTTCCGGCGTTATATGTTCCTGTAAAGAAAACTATATCTCCAGGTCTTAATTCTTCTTTTGATATCCTTTGAGTCGAATTATATATACCTTGAGCTGTAGTTCTAGGCATATGCTTTACTCCTGAGTGGGTAAAGGTCCAAGTAACAAAGCTAGAGCAATCAAATGTGTTAGGGCCATTTGCTCCAAATACATATCTCTTTCCAAGGTGCTTTTGGGATTCTTCTAAAAGTACTTTTACCCATTCATCGTAGTTTTCAAAGTCAACATCATTAGGGAAAGTATAATTAGGATTGTTGCTATAATTATTATTTTGAGAGAAATCTACTATATATGCATCTGACAAAGTATCGGTATTTGATAAAAGGTAGAAATATGGGTCTAGGTAGTTATCAAACTTATCAATTAGTTGAACTGTTAGAAAAGAACTCATATAAGTATCGTTAGAAGACTCAGCTATAGAGCATAATTCTTCGCCGGCATTAACCTCATATCCCTCTTCAACTAAAAAGTTAGATACATTAAAATATCTAACTCTGTTTCCTGCAAAGGTTAAAATTTCAAGATACTCACCAAATTCATTATTACCAAAACTAATAATTCCATCTACAAGTGCAAATACTTTTTCACCGGTAGGTTGAATATCTATTGCAGGGTAGAATATTTTTTGTCTAGTATCAGGCTCTAAGCTATATCCAAACTTTCTTATGACATCTGTTTTCCAATCATCTAAAATTGGACTTTTCATAAATGTAAAGCTACCTTTAGCTTCATAAAACATCTTATATGAAATCTTTTCTTTTACACCTAAAAGACCAAACTTTGAATCTATAACATCTTCAAGGGGCTTTGTGTTTAGTACGGTTCTGAGAATAGTAACAGTGTATGAAGTTTCACCTGAATATCGTATTTCAGTTCTTGGAATTCTCTCAAGTCTATACATAGTGCTAAACAAATCTTCTATTTCGGATTTAACTTTACTGTCTTCAAGCTCAAAACCATGGGAAAATATTACTGATAGATACGATGCAATCATATGAGGGTCATGTCCGATATTATCTAAACTGTACTCATATTCATCATATACAGGGTGATTTTGTTCAGTATCAATTATATCAATAGCTAAATCTACTTCAAGCTCTGAAAAATATCCGTTAGTTTTTGTTATCTCGATATCTGATGATTGATATACTATTGATGCAACTACAGCACCACCAATGCTAGATATAGAAACTAGGAGCATGAAAACACAAGCAAAGAAAAATGCAATTACAAGAGGGATTCCTAAAAGAGAGGAAAAGGCAGTTACCACTCTAACCATAGCAGCTTTAGATGATTTTATTAACATCACAAAACGACTCTGATTTATTTCGAAAGTTTCTGATGATTTTTTAAGTTCACTACTTTTAAATGCTTTAGCATAATGTTTTTTATAGATTAATTTTTGCAATTTCTTCTTTTCGGCTTTTGAATATTGATTTAGATTTCTTTTTTTCTCATGTTGAATAATATCTTTATTTTGTTGGTTTAATGCACTTTTAGATTTATTTAAATCCTTTTGGGTTTTAGGTTTTTCTCTTAAATTACCTAGTTTTCTAACTGTATTTATTTTAGTTCCTATAATATTTTTTGAGTCAGTTACAAACTTAAAGGTTTCTGAATGCAAACTTTTATCTTTCTCGATAGAATCTAAGGTGGAGTCTTTGGCAAATCTAAAAGTATAATAAGTAGGGGAAAGAAGAAATCTACTAGGGTGTTTTTCTTTTTTAGATTCATAAAATTGTAGTCTTGAACTCTGGAATTTATTTCTATTATCTAAAAGGTCATTTTTTATTTTTTCTTTAGCTTTCTTATTATTATGATTTACTTTTATTTTTCTGACAGATTTCGACAAATTTTGAAGCTTTTGATTAGTGCTATTAACGGTTTTAAATGTATCGGATTGAAGGGAATTATCATCTTCCTCTAAAGATTCAACGATTTTTTCTCTAACTCCATAATTTCGTTTATTTTGTAGTTTTTTATTTTTTAAAGATAAGTTGCTATGTTTATGTTTCAATTCTTTTATATGAGAGTTTGAGAATCTAACACTTTTTTCTTGAAGTTTTGCTTTATCAGAAATATGCTTAAACTTAAATCGTGTTTTATCTATATGGATTTTGATTTTTAAAGAATTAAGTTCATCGGTACTTTTTTTAGAAGGTCTAAAAGATTTTTTATTTGGACTTTTTGTATTCTTTCTAATCGAAGTATCTGAAGAGGAAATAAAATTGCCTTTTTCATATCCCGGATTATTAACCTTGCTATAAGATTCCACTGAATCAAAATTACTGTTTTTATTTTGCTTTTGTATTTTCTTTTTGATATTTTTCTTTTTCTTATCTATATTTTGAGTCTTCAAATCAAGCTTTTCTTTCGTTCGTTCAAGGGATATGTCTTTTATACGATTACTTATATTTTCTTTAGTTCCTTTTGTAACATTTAATTCTTCTAAGCCATCTTTAGTCATTTTATTGACTATTTTATCCTTAGAAGTAAGTTTTTTAGCCATTAAATCAGCTCCTTAATACCACTCGCCCTTTGCGTTATAGTGATACCATTGGCTATTTTTGAGCCTTACGCACACGCAATTGTTTTCATCAATCCAAACTTTAACAATTTTCATTCCATCCTTGTAGTCATTTCCTACGCATTTAGTGTGCAGCTCGTTTGTTCTAAACATTAATTTCTTTTGATCTTCTGTAATGTTCTCGATTCCGACAATCATTTCATCAACTCCTTATTTTATGAACTAACTTCTTCAGGTTTTGTAGTCATTACTTTGTATAGTATTGTTTCTTTGGGAAACTTATCTATGAATGGAATAGTTACATTTCCATAAAAAAGTAACCCTTCACCTGGATTGGTATGGGTTACATAAGATAGTTGATGGGGGGATATGTTTAGTCTTTGAGCAAGTTCTGCTCTATCCCCGGATGCTTGAGATAGCATATAGATAAACTCACTGTTTTCAAATATATTTTCTATTTCTTTTGAAGACAACAAATCTTTAACATTTTGGGTTATACCAGTTGGAATTCCTCCCCATTTTCTAAATCTTTTCCATATTTCCACAGAGTATGAGGCTGTTTGAGGTTCTTTTAAGAGAAGGTGAAATTCATCAATATAATATCTTGTAGCCTTTTTACCTCTATTCATAGAAACTCTATTCCATACTTGATCCTGAATTATTAGCATACCGATTTTTTTAAGAGCTTTTCCAAGCTCTTTAAAATTGTAGCAAACAAAGCGGTTATGAATATCTATGTTTGTTTGATGATTAAAAACATTAAGTGAACCAGTAACATAGATTTCAAGAGAGGTTGCAATGCGTTTTGCTTCAGGGTCTTCCTGTTGCAAAAGAGTTTTGTATAAATCTTCAAGGATAGGCATATTTTCAGGAACAGGATTTTCTAAATATTTCCTATATATAAGTCTTACGCATCTATCTACTATTGAATTTTCTTTTCCATCAAGGCCCATCTTTGTACCTACTACAAGCTCACAAAGAGATAAGATGAATTCTGACTTTAATGTAAGTGGGTCGTCATCTTCTGCATAATTAAGGTTTATATCCATAGGATTTATATAGTCTTTCGAGTTAGGGGATATGTTTATTACTTGTCCCTTTAAAGTATTAACAAGTGGAGCATATTCACCCTCTGGGTCTCCAACGATAATATCATCTGTCGTTCTTAAAAAAGAATTTGTAATTTCTCTTTTAGCTGCGAAAGATTTACCAGCTCCCGGCACACCTAAAATCAAACCATTTGGATTTTTAAGTGCTTTTCTATCTACCATGATAATGTTATTAGAAAGGGCATTAAGACCGTAATAAAGTGATTCTCCACCCATAAAAAGCTCTTGTGTGGTAAAGGGTACAAAAATAGCTGTACTAGAGGTTGTAAGAATCCTTTTAATCTCAATCCTATTTTTTCCAAGTGGAAGTGAAGAAACAAGTCCTCTTTCTTGCTGATAGTCTAGTCTTTTCATCATGCAGTTATATTTAGTAGATATTGATTGTACTTGAGATACTGTATTTTCAAGCTTTTGCCTTGTTAATGCAGTGTTCATAACAGTTATAGTAGTTACAAACATTCTTTCGTTTCTATTTTGCAGATCATCTAGAAAATTTTCAGTTTCCTTTGTAAAAGTCTGAATATCTGAAGGGATAATATCCATATCATAACCAGCTCTTACAGCTTTCTTTTGTTCTTCTATTTTCATTTTATTTAAATCAGATTGCTTACTCTTAATCATCTTGATAGCTTTGTTTTGGTCTATTGAATGAATATGAAAGCTTATAGATATGTTTTCATCTATATCTAAAAGGTCTGCAAGCATTCTATCATTCATTTCAGGAGCATTAATAACTATATGGGATACCGCTGAATACATATCGCCCATTCTAAATACTTTTCTATCTCCAAAATTAAAAGAAGATGGAACTATATAGTCTTTTGTAGACATTCCACCATTTTTGATACTATTCCATGTGAAGTTGAATTTACTATCTGAATCTGGATTCATAATATTAAAAAGGAGTTCTAATCTTTCTTTTCCATCTAAAGCGATAGCTCTTGCTCCTAATACTTTAAAATTATTTAGTATATCCGATTCTATTCTTTCTAGTCTTTGTTTTGCATTTTTTAAATTTTCAGCTTCTATAGTGTAGGTGATGTACTTAGTTTTTATAAGACCATTGTTACCTTTACTTAGCTGATTTTTTAGCATATTAGAAAACTCTTCCCTAATTTCATTAAAATTATCACTTGAACTAGGCATTTCTATATTTCTTTTAAAGTCTTCTATATTCCCTTTTTGATTTATGAAAGAAAGTTGAAATTCTACAGATGAATCAAAGTAATTTAGAAAATCACAGTAGTTTTCAAATATTATAGTTTTATCATCATTTTGTGCAAGCTGATAGTTTATATCAAAGAACTGGATTGTTTTATTATACTTTTTTCCACCTAGATGACAAATTCCATCTGGAAGGATTCTTTGATAAGGGATTGTATCTTGTACAGTTTGGATTGGTGGAGTTCTCTTTTTAAAAAAAGAAATCATAAAGCCTTTAGATTCTGATTTTTCTTTTATCAAAGAAGATTTATCTTTTCTATGCTGGTATTCTTCTTTGCTTTTTTGTAACTTCTGAATTTGCTTTTTTTGCTGTTGATTTTGGAGGTTTTGCAAGTTTATCAGCTCCTTTCACTAAAGCTTCATAAGAGTTTATATTCTTATATATTCTTACTTCAGGGTTTCTTATTTTACTTTCATAGTAATATTTTATTAGCTTTTCAAAATTAAGACCGTCTCTTTCGTAGACACCTAAGAAAAAGAAGGGCATAACTCCAACCATCATAATGAGAAGGGCAATGTCATTTGGAAATATTTGTTTTGCATTTATATAGATAAAAAAACCTATAATTCCACCTAATGAGAAGCTTATGAGCTGTCTTCTAGTTAGGTTGAATGCTATCTTTGTTTTTACCTTAGCTAAATCCTTAGGAACCGGAACAAATGCCATTTAATAACTCCTTTCCAATAAAAAAAGCTGCTCATTGAGCAGCCTAAGGATATTTATATGAAATTCTTTTTATATTCTTTGTATGATTTATATTTTTTCCTAAAATTTATTATGCTAAATACAAATTCCTGTATTCTTTTGTAAAGAATTTGAAATCCTTTAACTGTAGGTATGAAGAAAACTATTACAAAGATAAACGGAAGGTAAGGAGATAAAAAATCAAATATTTTAACAATAGCCATTAAAATAGCAAATGGAACTATAATAGGAATAAGTAGTCTAAATATTAAACCGGTATTATTCATCTATATTACCTCGCTTTTTGTGTTTATTAGCTAATCCAAATACCGTAGCAGTAGGGATAAGGCTGTATATATATAATAATGAATCATTAGTTGTTTGACGATTTATTCCTCCAGCCACAATGTAGACAACAATCATACCTATAATATATGCAAGAGCGAATTTAATTAGAAACCATATTGTATGTCTAAAGAGAATTTTTAATTCATTTATCATATTGAATGTAGTGCTTTCTTCGTTTGCTTCTTGCTCAAGATGAAAGGATAGTTCTTCATCAGTCACTGGTTTTATAGAAATACTTGTGAAATTTCCATGTTCATTAAGTTCATGAGAGCCTAAATTAAATTCTTCATTCTCTGAAAAATCAATATGTTTACGAATAGTATATTCAGCTCCTTTCATACAACAACATTTTAAATTTAAAGCATTATAACACTAAAATGTTATAATGTTCAAAACTTAATGAGCATTTAATACAGATTTGGCAACACTATTTGATTTTATAAGAGAAACTAAAAGAACTACAGAAATTCCAATAAGGAATCCTAAGCTCTTTGTGAAATCAAACGCACCGCCACCAATTCCTTCAAGAAATGTTTTGACAAGCTGAGAGTATATTCCAAATCCTAAAATAATTAATACCCCTTGTAAAGCATAAGCAAAAATTACTTTTGTATAGTTAATACCTATATTTGACCATTCTTTATTTCCAAATGTGGCAAAAGGAACAGGTGCTAGTGAAATATAGAAATATATTTCAACCATTCTTATTGCAAGAATTACAAAAATACCCATTGATAAAATCCAAAATATGACTTTAAATATTGATGTTAATAGGATTAGTGTTATCAATTCGTGTATTGCTAACGTATTTAAAGATTCTATAAAAGTGCTTGAATCTATTTCTAATAATGTATTGCTAGATGTGACTATTCCAAGTGTGCTATTTGTTAAACTAGCTCCTACATCAAAGAATGCCATAACGAAGTTAAACGTATTAGAAAGTAGGTACACTGCTATTCCTGCTTTAAATACATATTTAAAAAAATTAAAAGTATCTATATCATGCATGTTGTTTTTTTCATTAACCATTTGTATAAGCTCATAGCAGAGTATAAAAGTTATTATTAAAGCGGCTATAGGAAGTATAATGTTGTCGGATATATTTCTGACCAAGCCATAAATATTAGAATTCCAAGACATAGGAGATGCTCCAGCATTTGAAGACACATCTACTAAAGTTTCGTTGAAATAATCAAACATACCTTCAACCTTAGATATAACAGAGCTTATGAGCATTTTTCTTATATATTCAATTATCTGATCTATTACCCACATATATTCACCATCCTTTGGATAGTTTTAAAAAAATTTAAATCTTTGATTTTGATATTAATTTAAATTTAGCCAATTTATGAAGAAGCTCTTAGTTTTTATGGATTAGTTAGAACTTCTTCACCTTTGAAAATAGAACAAGTAAAACTAAAATAAGTTTGCTAAATTAGGGATAACTTGTTGTGCAAGAAGTATTATTCCACCGCCTGCCATAAGCTGTTTTATACCTTGAGATTTCGCTCCTGGGTTATCTCCACCATATCCTTCAAGTAAGTTTACCACTCCCCATACTCCAAGTCCTGCTCCAAGAGCTGTTACAAGTGTTTTTAATGCTTCTATTGCACTGTTAAAAAATTCCATAAATAATCTCTCCTTTGTTTTTTATATTCTTTTTAAAAAAAGTTCAAATTGCTTTGTGGAAATAGCTCCAATTTCATATTCTTTTTTAGCAATATTATTTTTCTTAGCTTTTATCCTTTCTAATTTAATATATTTTTCTACATCAAATTCATTGTCTTTATTAAAATCCGAAAGTAGCTTATAATTTTCATGATTTTTAATATTATATTTTCTTGAAAGAAATGGCCTAACACCTCTTAGCTGCATAATGCATTTTCCTCCATCCAGTATTGCTATTTCATCTTGACTCATAAGCTCTTTTCCAACCTTTTGATAGTTAAGTCCATAGCTTTGTTGTTGGCCTCTATTTTGAGAAGTGTTATAAAGGTCTATAGTTTCTTTTCCAAGAATTTCGGCAAGGTCCTTTAAGGTAGATTTTTCTTTACCGCCAAGAAATAATGTGGTGTCACAGTTTCCTTCGATAGTATCAGCGTGGTCTTTGTATATACCTTTAAGTTGACTCTTTGATTGAAGAACAACAGATGCTGATATTTCTCTGGAACGCATGGTTGCAATTAACTTCTCAAAATTTGGGATTTGGCCAATATTTGCAAATTCATCTAAAAGGCAACGAACATGATAGGGCAGTTTTCCTCCATATTCGTCATCAGCTTTTTCGCATAAAAGGTTAAAAAGCTGAGTGTATAACATGGCCACTATAAAATTAAATGTTGTATCAGTATCGGAAATTATTATAAAAAGTGATGTAAGAGTATCGCCAATCTTATCTAGCTCTAATTCATCTTTTGATAGCATTTCTTTAAGTTCCTCAATATCAAAAGGGGCAAGTCTAGCTCCACAAGAAATTAATATAGACTTTGCAGTTTTCCCTGCTGCCAATTTATATTTTTTATATTGTCTTACGGCAAAGTGATTAGGCTTAGGATCTCCTATGATTTCGCCTGTTATATAATCTTTTCCGGTTTCAAGTTCTGTAAATAAAATATCTACTCCGTTTACAAAACTTTCATTATCTTCTTGAACCTCAGAAGCATCTATCATTGAAATTAACGTATTAAAGTTCTTTTCCTCATCAGGAGATTCGTAAAAGATATAAGCAATTAATGCAGTATATAAAAGTCGTTCAGCCTTTACCCAAAAATCTTCACTAGATTTTTCGCCTTCTCCTTTTGTATTTAAAATTATTGTGTTAACGAGTTTTAAGATGTCTTTTTCTTTTTTAAGATAGGCGAAGGGGTTGTAATGCATAGATTTTTTAAAGTTTATAGTATTTAGAACTTTGATTTTATAAGGCTCATATACTTGTTTATTGTTTTTTAGTAGCACTTTTCCTTTTTCATCAAATTTTGGCCTACCTCTTGATAGCATTTTTCCAACTTCGAGAAGGACAGTACCTTTTGGGTCTGTAACTACATACGAACTATGCATTTGCATAATATTTGGTTTGACATAAAATCGAGTCTTTCCAGAACCAGAGCCACCAACTACCAAAACATTTTTATTTCTAGCTGTGTGATGGGGCTTTCCAGGGAGGGAATAGGGGTTTAATGTTAGTGCTTCTGTTTCTGTCAAAATTATATTATTTCGTGGCTTAACATCAACATATGGAAGTATCTCTTTTCGAGTTCCCCATCTAGCAGAGCCATATTCTTTTCCTTGCCTAAATTTTTTCTTATCTAGTTTTCTGAGATAAATAATCATAAAAAAAACTCCTGTAGTAGTTATTCCAATTAATAAATCTTTGGAATTAAAACTAAGGAGAAGGGAAGAAAAGGCATCTTCGAAATTTAAAAGAGTGTTTAATAATCCGATTTTTTGTGAAAGTGAGCTAATTTTATTTGAAATATAGAAAATGATTAAGTAGGGAAGAGACATAAGTATTAGTTTTCTATTGTCCATACTGGAAAGTGCATTATTAATATCAGCCTTAACTTCTTTCCCAATCTTTTCAAAAGTTGTCATAGACTTAACTCCTGCTTTTTTTCTTTTACTTTCTCATTATTTAGATTAGCTTCTTTAGCTTTATCTTTGGCTTTTTCTAGTTTCAAAATAGTGCTTTCTTTCTCTTTTGAATTAGGGATTTGTTCTATTTTTCCTGCTATTTTAAAGTCGTTTTTATTTAATTTTTTA
>Ga0334892_1000983_pt1 | contig 27753 bp, 32 predicted proteins | sample GraSluR3_MG_4_FD_207213 | JGI IMG/M metagenome (GOLD analysis project Ga0334892, IMG submission 207213) | Sludge microbial communities from methane-producing bioreactor in Wageningen University, Netherlands - Granular Sludge_15_04-R3 | ecosystem: Engineered > Bioreactor > Anaerobic >...
CAGGTATCTGATTAACTATGACAGCACAGGCCACTATCAGAAGAGGACCTCTTCGAGTTTGTTGATAAGTATATCCAGCCCTCTTTTTGTCAAAGCAGAAACAGGAACTATATTACCCCTCTCTGTATGCAACTCCTGACTCAGGCTATCAACCTGCTTCCTGACACTATTTTTGGGGATCTTATCCGCTTTAGTGGCTATTATGAGATAGGGCAACTGATAGGAGTTGAGCATCTCGAGCATCAACAGATCTTTTGGATCTGCACTGTGCCTGATATCAACAAGAAGAAGGAGTAATCTCAACTGTGGCCTGTCTTCCAGATAGCCCTTGATCATCGTTTTCCAGCTTTCCCGTTCTGTCTTACTGACTCTGGCATATCCGTATCCTGGCAGATCTACGAGTGAGAAGAACCCCTCTCCTATACGCTCCCGTGAGTTATCATACCTTATAACCCTGACCTGGAAAAAATTAACCAGTCTCGTCTTACCGGGAGTAGAGCTGGTCTTCGCTATTTTCTTCCTGTTGAGCAGGATATTGATAAGAGATGACTTCCCGACATTGGACCGTCCGGCAACTGCAATCTCCAGATAGGGTGAGGGGGGAAACTGTACTGGTTTGACAGCACTGGTGATGAACTCGGCTTCCGCAATATGTAACATATCGGCTATTCAGAATAGACGACAGAACTGTTTTCTGATTCCCAGATCTCGACTTCGCCAATCTCACAATCGAGGTCGTCGAATTCAGATACAAGCCGCTTAAACAGATGGCGTGCCAGCTCCTCTGATGTCGGATTCTTACCCCGGAAACAGTCGAGATCGTTCAGATATTTATGGTCAACTTCTGATACTACAACCTGAAGCCGTTTCTTGACCTCCCGGAAATCTATCGTCAGGCCAATATTATCCTGTTCCCTGCACCGAATTACTACCTGAACCCGCCAGTTATGGCCGTGCAGGTTACAACAGTCTCCAGCATAACCGTCCAATTTATGGGCTGCCGAAAAACTCGACGTAACTTTTAGTTTGAACATTATTCTACCTCATATTATTCTTTTTATTTTTCTCGCTTCTTTTTCTGCATCCTGTAACTGTCCAGCACCATCAAAGGTTGATAAGAGAGTTTCGACTTCCTTAATCCGGGTACCCCCATATCCTCTTCTCTGTTTACATAGAGATATCTATCCTGCAGATGTCTGGCCGCTTCCCAGTTTATAAGCTGTGCAGCCCCCTTCATTTCACGGTCGAATTTCTCAAAATGGACATTCGCCATATCAACACTCTGTTCTGAGAAGATGGTGAAGGCTATCATTCTACCCTCGTGCCTGATTATCAGCCCTTCCAGCTTCAGAAGGTCGAAATATTCGAAGGCCGTCTGTAAAGCCCTTCTCTCGTAATAATATCCCTCATCTCTGGCTTCCGGATGATCTTTATACCACTGATCTGCAAAATCGAGACAATCACCTGAATCTGCTCCCTGAAGAGGTAATACTGCATATTCACCATATCTCTTTCTAAACTGTGAGATCAGATTCTTCTTTTTCTGTAACTTCTTACCGCTCAATCGGGCCAGCTTCTCTGTAAGATAAATATAATCTGCTGTATTGTAGTCTTTAGTTATATCATAACCGGAATAACTGGTTCTGTAGAGTGCCATATACTCATTATCGATCAGTGAAACTGCTCCGCACTTCTTACTCTCACAGAAGGCTTCCGATATCTCTACCAGTTCATCCGGGGGAAAATATATACCCAGCGGCATCAAGACACACATCCAGGTCTCATTGAAGAGGATCAACCTCCCCTCAAACTCCATCCATTGTGCCTTGAACTGAGTTCCCCAGATCATCAGATTGACTATATTATAAGCGCTTCTGGGAGTCTGATAACGGCTAAGAAGTTTCGATAAAAGTTCGTAATCGTCTATCTGTACCTTACGTAAGTTACCTAGATCAGGCCTGCTCATTTCTTTCCTTTAGATTGCATTTGTATATGGTCTTTCATTACTCAGCCCTTAGCCCTTAGCTCTTAGCCCTTAGCTCTTAGCCCTTAGCTCTTAGCCCTTAGCTCTTAACCCTTTCCTTTATATTGCATTGGTATGTGATCTTTCATTACCTTAAAACCTAGCTCCTCATAGAAATGCTGTGTTCCAGGTGCTCCTATCAACCCGACCCATCGAATACCCCTGGAGTAAAGATTATCTACCAGTATGCGGATTATCGATCCACCGATACCACGTCTCCTGTAATCAGCCAGCACTGTTACATCCTGAATATAAGCATCGCTGATGCCGTCTGATAGGGAACGACCCATACCGATCAGATCTTTCCCATCATAAGCACAGACAAAGAGAAAGGAGTTGGCAATCAGGTCATCGAGAAACTCTATATTATCGTTTTTCTCACTCCACCAGCCGGCTTTACGATATAGATTAGCTACATCTTCCCTGTTAGCTTTCTTTACTATTTCGTATCTAATCTCGCTCAAAGATTCACCTCGCTTTTTTTAGAACAAGAAATCAGAGTCACAGATTATTGTAAAGTAATTAACCGTTCTGTAACAGCTTATGCAGTGAATTGGTTTATGAGTTTTCAGGCTTTAAATATCATAATAGAAATCGCATAGTCCTGAAAAGAGAATATCGCTGAGCAGTTACATCTCCCCTTGAGACAAAACAGTTTGACAGAAGAAAAAGTTCTGCAGAAATGGTTAAAATCATCAGAGATAATAATGCAGTGCTGTTATGAGTCTATAGAAAAGGATTGTAGAATTCAGTCTCGTTCTCAGTGGCTCACCGCCTGCCCGGTTAATGCAACCAATAATATGATATTATTCAATGGTATATCGTTCATTGATAAGCCATAGATACCGGTATTAGATGCTACAGGAGATAAACTATGAAAGAAAGGAAATGGTCCGCCAGAAGAATCGAACCGATAATGAGGTATTTCTTCATTATCCTGACAGCAGCTGCAATTGTATTCAACTATTTGAACGCTCAGTGGGAGATTTTGCTCAGTGCTGTCTTGACTCTCCTGCTGTTCCTTTTACCAACGATTCTTGCTAAACGGGCAAGAATATCGATTCCTGCACCTATGCAGATCATAATTCTGCTATTCATCTTCGCTTCAATGTATCTCGGTGAAGTGCAGCAATATTTCCGTCGCTTCCCCTGGTGGGACAGTATGTTACATTCGATTTCCGCCTTTCTTCTAGGCTACATAGGTTTTCTGCTTATATTTACCCTTAACAAAGACAGGAATATCCATATCAGACTGAGCCCCTTTTTCATTGCTCTCTTCACCTTCTGCTTTGCTATGACTGTTGGTGTTCTCTGGGAGATCTTCGAATTCCTGGTCGATGGTATCTTTGGTGCCGATATGCAGAAAGCGAGAAATCTGGAAGAGGTTTACGGTTACTTCTCTACCAGATTAGGGGTGCTGGATACGATGCGGGATTTCATCGTTAATACGATTGGTGCCCTGATTGTATCGGTAATCGGATACAAGTACAGTAAGAAGAGAATGATTAAAGATAATGCCTTCTGGAAGCTGAAAGATCAATTCATAGAGGAGAATCCTGATCTGTTTGATAAGATCAGCCAGAAAATGACTGACAAAGAGAAGAGCAGTTCTTGAGCCTGTAATCACAAATACTTATTCAGCTATCAGGAAATAGATCTCCTGTTGAAAACAGGTCGCTTCTCTCACATCTGAACTCTTTCCTGTCCCGGCTGCTTCTTTTTATTTTTAATAGGGTTCAAAATCGTTCAATTCCCAGTAGAATTTCTCCGCCTCTTTCTGAATATTGAGAACATCTATGTAATGCTCGGTCTCCCAGCGGCCCATCTGGCTGAAGAAGCTCCTCAACTCCGGTTGCTCAGCATCCTGAGCCAGGTTCTTATAGTGTTGCAGCGAATCTTTCTCCAGTAATACAGCAGTCGAAATAGCAGAGAAAAGGGTCTGTTTTTCACCGATGCGGCGGAGAAATTCTTCACTGAATATCTTCTCCCCTTCTGTTCCCGGTAGACCTTCGCTCAGATCTTTCAATTCCCTGTCATCCTCGATATCCTTATAATAGCGGACAAGATAGCTGTAATGCCGCGTCTCCTCATCGATTCTCTCCTGGAAGAAGGACCTTACTTCGTCATCTTCAGCACTATGCAACCCCTTCTCATAGAGCTCAATACTGTCACGCTCCGCCATAATACCCTTACGAATAGCCTCTAACAATTCTTGCTTCTCCATTACTCCTCCCTCGGTTTTAAGCTTATGTTAACTCTCGAAGAATTACTAATCCCCTGTCAATATCTTTGTCAATGAGATTAACTCTATGATTTCCCAGAAGTTAGCTTAACCCCTCACTCTGAGGGATTAACAGATGAATCAACTTTTCGGAGGAAAGGGGAGAAAAGAGCTCTTCACCGATTGCAGAGCAGAGAAGATATTATCGCTGACATCAATTCCGGGATGATCTTTTTGCAGTTTTCGTAATAACTCTCTGATATATTCTCTTTTCGAACTTTTTGCTTCGGCACACCGATCAGGCTCAATATACCACTGTTTCTCTTTCTGCAGTGAATAGAGCAGTTTTTCAGAAAGAGTATAAAAAGGCCTGATGATCTGAAACTTCCCGGCGAAAAGTACCTGCTTCGGCTGCAGTGTACTGACCTCTCTGCTGAAGATGAGGTTAAGCAGCAGGGTTTCCACCACATCGTTCCGGTGATGTCCGAAGACTATCTTCTTGATATTCTGTTTTTCGGCAAACTGAAGGATTCTCTTTCTTCTCTCACGGGAGCAGAGATAACAGGTGTTCAGGTTACTCTCCTTAGCTTTGATCTCATCGTAGATGTCGGTTTCAATGACCTCGATCTCATCACGGAGGTTGTTCCTTTCTAAGAAATCGATCTTGAATCCTTTACTGAGCCTGATATGGACAGCAGCCAACTGCAGGGGATACTGTCGCAGGAGATGATAGAGTGCGAGAGAATCTTTTCCGCCGGATACAGCTACAAGTAGCTTCTCATTTGCCGTAAAGAGCTGCCAGATACTGTTAGCCCGCTCGATTTCTGCGATTATGGTCTGTTCCAGCCTGGTCATGAGGAATTACACTCCGTAATTAGTGAATTGGTTACTACTATAAAAATGGTGCTGAAGGGGGGACTCGAACCCCCACGAGCTATTCGCCCACTAGGTCCTGAACCTAGCGTGTCTACCAATTCCACCACTTCAGCACTGGTTCAGAAAAATTCGAGTCGGGTAAAAACGTCAAGTAAATTGTCATTCTCCAGCATTCCAATCGCTCTGTTAAGGGAGAGAATCGAATCCTGCTAAAACACCAGGATGACGAATAGAAAGATGATCAGGCTCAGGAATTGTATCAAATAATCCTGGCCTCGAAGTCTTGCCTCGTGGAGATATGTTCGCTGCGGATAGAGCCGGAATGCTTTCATATCAAGAGCTACAGCACGAGATTTTACATCGGCAAGATTGGCTGTCAATACCGGTATAAGCAAAGCTACCAGAACAGACAGTTTATTTTTTATACTCAGTTTCCTGATTTCGATGTTACGGAGATACAAAGTCTCCCGGTAAGCGAGAAAGAGCCGGTAATAATCAGGAATGAAGCGTATTACAGTAGTAATAAGAAATGATATCTCAAAGGGAATGTGCCAGGCTTTAAAGGCCAGCATATACTCTGCAGATGAAATCCTGAAGAGGAGGTCGGCTATGAGGATCAGGTTTATTAATCGGAGAGCTACTGTTATCCCATAGTAGATACCTGTCTGAGTTATTTTCAGAATATGGAACTGAAAGATAACGTCTCCATCTCTTCTGAAGAGTACCTGCAGGATCATTATAGCCAGAAAGGCGATCCAGAAGTGTTTCAGTCTGCCTGTCAGCCTGCTGAAGATAGCTCTTCGCTCTTCCTGGAGAACGAGAAGGATCAGAGCCATTATGATCACACCAAGTTGCGTTGTTATATTCTGCCTGATGACTACTATACTGGAGAGGGCGAGAGCGATAACAATAATCGTTCTGGTATTCAGGGTACTCTTCATCCTTTCAGCTCTCTCCTGCAATTTTGCCATCAGTTATAGCAAAGGTATAATCTGTTATTGTCCGGAATAAGCCTGGACGGTGGGTAAGGATCAATACGCCGTCAGACCTCTTTCTCTTCTTCTCGATTAGGGTAGTCAGCAGCTCGATCCCTCTGTCATCCAGACTTGCTGTAGGTTCGTCTATAATCCAGTATTTATCCGGGAAGAGTGGTAATACTGAGAGCATACTTCTCCTCTTCTGTCCGTAACTCAACTCCCAGAGAGGCTTATCTTTAAGCTCTGCAATACCGAGTTTCGCCAGTCCTGCTTCCCGTAATCTTCTCTTCTCTTCTGTATCCTCTTCGGCAAACCGATTCTGCCAGATCTTCAGGTCCTCTTCGGGTGTAATACCCATCAGATTGCCCTGTAATTCCTGCTTGATATAGAGAATATCATCCATTATCGCAGCCCGGTTCAATCCAGAAAGCTCCCTCTCCTGCAGCAGGATAGAACCGTGATAACCACTGGCCAGGCCGGTCAGCAACCGACAGAGAGTTGTTTTCCCCGCACCGTTACTGCCGGTAATGAGAGTTACACCCAGCCGGGTAATGACCATATTGAGACTTTTGAAAACCGACACTTCGCCTTTATAGGCAAATTCGAGGTCAGAAATCCTGTAGAGAACCTTCATCAACTCAAGCTCCCGGGTTATTCCAGGGTTCAGCTAAGCGACCGGGTGTTGCCATCTCGTCCAGGTCGATTATCTGATCCGCCAGCTCAGCGAAAGCTGGGTGGTGTTCACTCAGCACGAATGATCTCCCAATTTCTTTCAGTTCCACCAGATATGATCCAATACTCTCAATCAACCCTTCTTCAATACCGGCCGATAACTCGTCGAGAAGGATAATCGCTGGCGTCATTGCCAGAATACTGGCTAAAACAACCAGTTTCTTCTGCCCGAATGAGAGTTCTGCAGTCAGCCTTCTGCGGAGTTCAGTGATCTTTAGACGCTCAAGTATTTCATTCAGCCTCCGCTCTATCTCTCCCCTTTCGACACAGAGATTTTCCGGGCCGAAGGCGATCTCCTCTTCTACCGTCGGCATAAAGACCTGTTTGTCCGGTTCCTGAAAGAGAATATTTATCTCGGGTGCTATCTCCCTTAATGGCCTGGAGGTAACAGGGCTGCCCCTGAAACTGATCTCTCCCCGGAGTTCACCTTCTATCGCCTGAGGTATGATACTGCAGAGACATTGCAGAAGTGTAGTTTTCCCGCTCCCGTTTTTTCCTCTCAGAAGGATTATCTCCCCCGCTCTGACAGAGAAATTCAGGGGATTCCAGAGAAAGCCGCTCTCTGCAGTATAACGAAAGGTGAAGTTTTTGACGTTCAACACAGGTTCAGTTCACCTCGATCAGGACTATATCCTTCAACCAGCGGTTGCGAAAAGGATCTTGCGGAAAAGCCAACCTGTAAGTTCGATGCAGACCCTCTACGACCATTAGCATAACATCTTCTTCCCTGATCTCATCGTAAGAGACGATAATCCTGCTCCCATCCAGTGAGGAGAGATAAATACTCTCAATCGAATCTCGATCTATTTCGTAATATGCCAGTATGTCGGTAAGTAGATACCCCTCCAGTTCTGTCCCGTCATTCATCCTTATTATGGTATTGGGAATATTATTAAGGTCCAGAGCGGTCGGTTGATACATCTCTTCTTCGTCGATTATGCTCAATCCCTCAACCCGCCCGATCTCATGCTGCCTCATCTCTAAAAGGATACTCAGCAAAACTATCAGGACTGCCAGGATTATAAAGATAGAAATCCACTGCCCGGAACGGGGCTTTCTCCCCTTCGCCGTTACACTCGTTTTTCTTCTGGAATTACTCTTCACTCATTCCTCCTTCTCCTTTGCCGGTTAGTCTGGCAAATATCCCGATTATATCTTCCGCGCTGGCGGTATAATGCGTACCGTGATATTCTCCACTCTCCCGGTCAATATATTGATGCATACCGTGATCGGAAAAGATAAATATTTCCCCCTCCCACTCGTTGGCCAGAGAAGTTACATAATTTCCGATTCTCTCGATCGCTTCCAGAACCTGCTCGCTGTAAGGTCCGTATCTATGCCCGTTATCATCCACATCGTGAAAATGAACGAAAAGGAAATCGTATTCGCTTATAGCCTGCAGCGAGGACTGAAATATCTGCTGGTCTATATTTTCCTCTCCCCTCCTTCGTGGATGAAGTATCTGCTCCAGCGGGGAGGGATAGACCTGCATCTCACCTTCAACTATAAGACCCCGGATATTGCTCTCTGCCAGGTCTGTAAAGAGCTCTTTTCTCTCCTGCTCATCGGCTGTGAGCAGTTCACCCGTCCCGAATGCATAATAGTTGTATATCGTCTGGGGTGGATATACTACCCGCATCGGTTCAGGCTCTATATCGGGGAATGTTGCTGTATAACCCTTCTCGCTGGCATAAGCCCATAGCCGATAACCGAGTGCATCTATAAATATTGCCAGGGTCCGCCCCCTGCTGACCGATTCGAGGAGCAGATCGTGAATCTCGAGTCCATAATGTTGTGGAGGGTCCTCCCAGATGGCTTTTATTACTCTTTTCTCCTCTCTGCCTGTCAAATCGGGAAGAAGCTGGCCTGTTTCTACTCTGATGCTGCCGGAAGGTAATGTTCTTTTCCACTCCTCCTCTCCGCTGGCATAGATAATGAGAAGCGAATCGGCTGCTGTTTCGACTCTGATCAGACTCTCATTCCAATCGATTTTCCCCTCCCTCAAAGGAATATCAGGAGAAACAGAAACCTCCGTTCTTTCCCGCAACAGTTCATAGAGTGAAAAATATGCGGCCTCCTCTCTGCCCTTCAGATGATAAAGTCCTGAATCCCTGCGACCTTCAGAGATGAGTATTCCCCTCACCCCAATCAACCTGTAATCATATTCCCCGGCTCTCAATTCCCAGCATCTCCCACTCTTCTCCAGAGTAAAATGACCGTAATGCTCGGAAGGGATCACCGTTGCTCGATTCTCTTCGCCTATCACCATTATCTCCGCTATTCCCTCTGCCTGTAGTCTTCTGAACAGATCTGAAGCCGGCTCACTCTCATCTATCAGATAATCCCCTTCGGCAGCACCATAGACATATATCTGCGAACTGGATGCCGGAGCAAATAACAGGTACAGAACGAATAACACTGCCAGAAGCAGTCCAATAACGGTCGGTATTCTTGTTTTCATATATCTTTACCCCTCACTTTAAATAACTCAAATCGATGGGAGGATAGTTTTCTGATTATCATATAAGAGACGATACCCCCTGCAATACCGGAGATCAGTGCTGCTGTGAGAGATATGGCCAGTGGTATGGCCGGTAACCTCATAATCAAAAGAGCGACGAGGAGAGCACCGACCAGGTTGGCTGAGGCACAGATAGAGGTTTGAGCAATCAATGAACCCCTGTTCCGGAACAACCAGGAAACAAGCTCGGCCATTATCCCGGGTGCTGTATAGGTAAGGATACTGATCACTCCATGATGCCCGAAATGGCCCAGCATTATGGTAACTATTCCCTGCACGAATGCTGTCAATACTGCCGATCCTCTTCTCGGAACGAGTACCACTACCAGGCCGAGCCAGAGCATATAGAAACCGCCAGCCAGCGACCCTCCGGGAATGAGAAGTGGTGCCGATACCAGATGAACCAGTGGCGTTACTACCGGTTTGACCGCCAGGCCCAGAGCGGCAATGATGGCAATAATCAGTAAATCCTGCGTCGAAAAACTACCCAGCCAACGCTGCAAACATACCTCCGCTTATAATATTGCCCTGAATCGGAAAAGGATGTTGACTAACGAACTGCTGTTTATTGATCACCTTTCCAAATTCTCCTCTCACTCCGGAGAGAACGGGAGGCATAAGGGTTTCCCCTCATACCCTGTCGGCAGAAGATCATACCACGTAAGGCTTAGACCTCTCTACTCGGTGTCTGTTCCTCTTACAATTGCGACATTACCTGTCAATATAAAAAATCACCCTCACCCCCTGACATATACTTGACAGAATAATTCGTTTTTCAATATATTGCTTTTAATCATTAACAGGGAGGTCAAAAATGGGAAAGTACAGGTTCTACTGGAAAAGGTTTTTCTTTAATCTCCTGGTGTATGCTATGTTTCTTGTCGGATTCAATATCCTCTTCAGTGAGATCGGGCCAAGAGCCGCTCTCGCCACAGCTCTCATCGGCCTGAGCGCACTGCTTGTCGGCTATTATGGCAAACAACTCGGTGGCCGTAACTTCAAATACGAAATAGAACCGGATGAAGAACCAGAGAAAGAATAATAGGCAGCAGTGAGTGCTGGAGTGCCGGGGTTCTGGAGTTCTGGAGCGCTGGAGTGCTGGGGTTCTGAAGTCTCTTAGTCCCTTAGTCTCTTAGTCCCTCAGTCCCTCAGTCTCTCACCCTCTCACCCTCTCACCCTCTCACTCTCTAAGTCCCTGTGTCTCTCAGTCTCTCAGTCCCGTCCCCCCTTGCTCCCCCTCCCGCTGGAGCATTCATTATTCATTATTCATTATTCATTATCCTCTTACCCCTTCCTCCGGTATTTAATCAGGTAACAAAGTGACAAAGTAACAAGGTAACAAGGTAACATTGTCTGGCAATTTTTAATCCTACATTCTAAATCCTACATCAATCTCTCTCCCCCATTTTCAGCTACCCTTTCACTCTCTCAGTCCCTGTGTCTCTCAGTCCCTCAGTCCTGTAACTCCCCCTTGCTCCTCCTTCCGCTGGAGCATTCATTATTCATTATTCATTATTCATTATCCTCTTACCCCTTCCTCCGGTATTTAATCAGGTAACAAAGTGACAAAGTAACAAGGTAACAAGGTAACATTGTCTGGCAATTTCAATCCTACATTCTAAATCCTACATCAATCTCTCTCCCCCATTTTCACCTACCCTTTCACTCTCTCAGTCCCTGTGTCTCTCAGTCCCTCAGTCCTGTAACTCCCCCTTGCTCCTCCTTCCGCTGGAGCGTCAAAATCTTCGGCGTCTTCGGTGTCGCCTGCCCTGTGTAATTTTCATCTATTACACTAGGGTTTCGGTGGCTATTCCATCTCCTTGCTTTTCTTCCGCTGGAGCATTCATTATTCATTATTCATTATTCATTCCCTATCTCTCCCCCCATCCTATAGCCACCACTGCAGTCGGCCGGGAGCCGACTATAATCCTCCTCAGAGATTTACCTGTTATCAGCGTTAACAAGCAGATTATGCTTCGCTATCCTCAGCCCCTTTTTTTTCTGGAATTTCATAGTTATCACTATCGTTAAAGCAATCGTAATCATTCGAAACAGGTTGGTGTATAAGCCGCCCAATACGTTGGAGCTGACGTTAAACAATGCCCAGGAGAGGTTCATCAGAATATGCAGGAAAATGGGAACCCATAAGTTATTGTCCCATTCAATGTATAGCCAGGCGAACCAGACAGCCCCGAGAGAAGTGATGAAAAATACTCCTGCTGTTTCCAGAATCGTAGTGCCCTGATAAATATGTCCTATGCCGAAAATCAATGCTCCAATTAGAGAAGCCGGAATAAAGCCCCAGCCTGCTTTTCTGAATAACAGGCCAAAGAGAAATCCTCTGAAAAGATACTCTTCCATAAATCCGGCAAATAGTGTCTGATGGAAAAGCCTGGACAGCTTCAAATCTGTATCTATCTTTCCGATCACTGCCGAACTGATAAGCATCGGCAGGACAGTAATAAAAGCAAATAAAAACCCCTTGATAAAGCCTTTTTCAAGACCAAGGACAGTAAAGATCCTCTTAAACCCAAAGAGCAGTCCGGTAAAAAGAGTAGTTGGCAATAACCACCACAAGTAAGGATAAGTTATTCTTAGATACTCAGTTTCTATCGTAAGGGGAAAAAAATGTGACAGTATTCGCCTGCCGTAAAAAGCGAGCAGAAACGTCAGGATTACTATAACCGAATAAAAAATATTCTTTTTGCTCATCTGGTTGTCCTTCGAAGTTTTTTTCATATCTTATACCTCTTCTTTAACGAATTGACTCTCTGGCCTGAGACAAGCATCCGGTGAAGCATCTTTCATTCGGCGTCTTCGGTGTCGCCTGCCCTGTGTAATTTTCATCTATTACACTAGGGTTTCGGTGGCTCAAATCCTTCTTGCTAATCCCTCCGCTGGTGCATTCATTATTCATTATTCATTATTCATTCCACCCATGCTCTTGCTTTGCTGCCTCTGGTTTTTTAACCAAACAACTAAGCAACCAAGCAACCCCCGCACCTTTTCCTTGCTCATCCCCTCCGCTGGAGCATTCATTATTCATTTTTCATTATTCATTATCCTCTTACCCCTTCCTCCGGTATTTAATCAGGTAACAAAGTGACAAAGTAACAAGGTGACAAGGTTACAATGTCTCGCAATTTCATCCTACATTCTAAATCCTACATCAATTTCCTTCCGCTGGAGCATTCATTATTCATTTTTCATTATTCATTCCACCCATGCTCTTGCTTTGCTGCCTCTGGTTTTTTAACCAAACAACTAAGCAACCAAGCAACCCCCGCACCTTTTCCTTGCTCATCCCTCCGCTGGAGCATTCATTATTCATTATTCATTATTCATTATCCTCTTACCCCTTCCTCCGGTATTTAATCAGGTAACAAAGTGACAAAGTAACAAGGTGACAAGGTTACAATGTCTCGCAATTTCAATCCTACATTCTAAATCCTAAATCCTACATTTTACATCCTACATCCTACATCCTACATCCTAAATCCTAAATCCTAAATCAACCTACCCCCTTTTCCCGTAACTCATAACTCGTAACCCGTAACTCCTCTTGCTTCTCTCCCAGCGGGCTCAGCTCAAAGACTATTCACAGCCTTGCAGCTGGTCTCGGGCAAATTGCTGTGAATTCTGGAAATCGATACCGGACTCGATAACCCCCTGGAATTCCTGCCTGGCCTTATCAATCTCACCTTTAGACTTATGGCATAGACCCAGAAGATTGTGCACCCACACATCCATGACCGGTTTGGCACTCCCCCCTTTACCTGCCAGGCTTCCCTGGAAAGCTTCAATAGCCTCGTCAAATCTGCCCTGATTCAGGTAGCACTGTCCCAGATCGAGCAGAGCGTGGGCGTTGTCAGGTTTTTCTTCCAGCTTTTTCTGCAATCCTTTCTCGGCCATTTCATAGTTGCCTGCTGTTAGATATCCCTGGCTCATTTTTTTCAGAGCCTCCTGCTTTGCCCGCTCGTTGTCGTCTGACTCATCTCCGAAGAGGAAGAAGCCGGCTTCCACAGGTTGTGCTGCAAAGCCGGAAGCCTCGAATGCCGGGGGTATGGCATTAACTCCCCCGGGCTGGAGGAATCTGAAGGTTTTCGCTATTCCCAGCTCGGGGTGTTTAACTTCCAGATTATTTCCGACACTGATAATCAGTCGTTCCGGGTAGAGATTACCGTATAGCCAGTAGGGATCGTATTCGAGAATTCCGCGTGATTCAGCAAATGCTCTGGTACTCTTCTCATCGGGAAAAGCTTTCGATTTTCCGGCCAGAGCCTGTGCAACAGACAGATCGACCGGAACCCATCCATAACCCGGCAGAAGAATCTCGGCCCAGTTATGTCCCGCTTCGGTTAACCACATACAGGTTATTGTCCGGGCAGGGATCCCAAGACTTCTGCACATGGCACAGAAAACAAAGCTGAATTCCCCACAGTCACCTTTGAGTGATGTAAAGGAATTAGCTGCACCCCTGTTCGCGGGATCCGGATATTCATAGTCCATGTTAGCAAGGATCCAGTCGAAGATCCTGAGGGACTGGATATAGGGATTCGTTTCACCTTCTGCTATCTTTACGGCTCTGGTCCTGATCTCATCAGTGATCTCAATCCACGGTTCTGAAATTGTGTAACGTCTGTACTCCTCCGAATCCTGGCCATAGGGACCGATCTTTTCGGGATCGATATTGGTAAAAACCGTTTCCCTCCCGAACTGGAAGTCGTAGTAGCAGTAAAGCTGAGCTGGATTGGTGAAATCAGTTATACGCCAGAAGATAATACGGTTCCCTGAAAGTTTATCCTCTATTATCTCCTCTGGCCGGGGGTAGATATTCAGGATGGTTACTTGCTGACCGCGATGATTTGGTGGCAACGCTACCCACAACCGCAGCTCGGCCGAGCCTTCCACCGCGAGATTATCGAAAAAGTGCCAGTACCTCCCTTTTGTGATCTGCATATCATCTGCTTTCGCTAAGGTCATAGTACACTCCAACCGGTCTTAAAACCGGACAAATTTGTTGTTTTCCGACTCATAGTTTACTCCTTCTTAGCTTTCTTTGTTCTATATCTTAAGGTAGCGAGTATTAAAGCATTCTTTTATAGCTCTTTAACCTCTTACCGCTCGCTGTTTATCTCCATATATTTCATCCTTTTTCTTTCAATTATATAAAGAATAAATGCCGTCATACCAAAACTAAACTCTGCTATGAAACTTATCCAGTTTGATGTATCGCCGGCACCGTCAAAAATAATTCCATAAAATCTTGCAAGTGAGGCCATGCCTATTGATCCGGACAACACAATCAAACCATAGATGATTCTTTCTCTATGCATTAAAAAATAAATCAACAAGATGCCTAACCCGATTTCCATCCCGCCCAAAACGGCTCGAATATGATTCGCACTGCTTCTGGTGGGCAAAATAATTCCGTCCATATCGGTAATCACATCCGGTTTTACGGAAAACAATATTCCGAAAGCAAGGTATATTAGACTACCAAGTAGCAAAACAATCCGGGAAATTTTCACTTACAACTCCTGGGCAATTTAATTATTGAGATAACTCTGACGGGATTATTTGCTATACTCTCCCTGTCATACATTCGTGTTATCAATTTCTCTTCCGCTCTCTATAAATTTTGTCAAGTCATTCAGAAATCGAACCATAGGAGCTCCGTCAAGTACATCGTGATCAAGCAGGATCGTTATGTTTAACATCTCTCTGATCTTTACTTCGTTTTCGACAACAACAGGTTTCTTCAGGATAGAGCCTACACCGAAAGAAATGGGATGAACAGATCTGTGAATGAACCACCCGTTAATTCTACCCATCATTCCGACAGATGTGACGGCGACATTGCCCATGGTTTTATAGGCTGATCTGGGCATTTTCAGCAGAATTTTCCAGAACGCTCTTCTTAGTAAACCGGGTAAATGGTAATACAATCTTTCGTAAGAGGTTGTACGTTTTTTCAGGACAATATCATCGGCCTGCAGTTCCTGGCCTTTCGCCTCTTCTATCTCCTGAGCAATTTCCAGGGTAGACTTTTCATTTACTTTTTCAATAACGATCGGAATGGGAACTCTGGTATCGTTCAGCCTCTTTTCTACAAGCAGTGAGACATTGATATCCTTGAAAATAATGAGTCTCTTTTTATTATAAAAATATGCTGCTGCTTCGGGATGCATCTGTAATACAGAGCCAATAACCTTTATGAGCCATGCGTTAAATGAAATGCCGAGACCTTTCTTCCGCAGTTCTCTTAATTTTATGCGGCTCTCTGTTACATCAAACTCCAACATGGCGCTTACATGATGCTTGATTAAGCCGATGGAGAAGATATCAAAGGTTGCAATTCTCGAACGGGCAATTTTCTTATAACGATAATTTTCAGTCATATAATCCTGCTTGATCTAATGCGGAACTGCAAGGCATAAGCTCTGATGCCTGCGGCTCTGCGAAGTTTTTACGTAATAATGAGAAGTGAAGTTAACCGCTCTCTTATGATCTCCCAAGCCCATTATCCTATTATTCCCAGGGCAACTATGATGAATAATGGCCCATTGTATATCCCGTGGATAAAAATGTCTGTCATAGTATTATTCGTTTTTGCATATACATAAGGGATGATCAATATGACCGGAATAAGCATGATCATTAGATCGAGACCAAATGGTATATGAAATATCAGCCAGAGCAGCGAACATAATAACCAGGCATATTTACCCTGCAACCTTATCTGGATATAACCTCTCCACAACAATTCCTCACCCACGATATTAAAAAAGAACATCGGCAGCCAGACAAACAGCAAAAGTATTTCCTTTCCCTGAAATGGATGTATTTCCATAAACCATGGTGTTGTAGATAATGGTCTTATGCCGTAATATCTGTTTAATAAACTCGCTACGGCAAATATTATTCCGGTAAAAATAAATACGAGCAGCAAACCAGTCACGGAATAGATCCAATCCTTGCTGGATAGCCTTCTAACATTTAATGCCTGTAAAACACTCTTAATATCGTTATTCCCTTCTTTGCGGACTGCCGCTATTGAATATACAAACAAGGGGATAAAAAGAAAATATCCGGTAATAAACCAATACAATGCCGGATTGAGCATACAATTATCTTTCAGGTACGGTAAGAGAGTATGCAATAGAACGAAAAAATAAGCTGTAAACACGATGAATATGGTGCTTGCTTTTAACGGTGATATTTTTTTAACAGGCATTTTCATTCTCCTCTTTAGCAAATCGACTCTCTGCCCTGAAGCAAGCATCCGGTAAAGCATCCTTTCTTTGGCGTCTTCGGTGTCGCCTGCCCTGTGTAATTTTCATCTATTACACAAGGGTTTCGGTGGCTCAAACCCTTCTTGCTAATACATCCGCTGGGACATTCATTATTCATTTTTCATTATTCATTCCACCCATGCTCTTGCTTTGCTGCCTCTGGTTCTTTAACCAAACAACTAAGCAATCAAGCAACCCCCGTACCTTTTCCTTGCTCATACCCCCGCTGGGGCATCTTTTATTCGGCGTCTTCGGTGTCGCCTGCCCTGTGTAATTTTCATCTATTACACTAGGGTTTCGGTGGCTATATTATTCTTTATCTAACTCTAATAAATCCAATGAGTTTATGATTTAATTATGGTCAATAAAATTCCAGAACAGGGTAACAGCCTTTCAGAATGCCAGGGGGTAACACTTGACGAATGAAGTGATAACAATGAAATATCCCTGAGTTTTCAGGTATGAAGCATACTTGAGGATAACGATGAAACAACAATAAAGAACAGGAGCCGTTTAAGTGTTAGAGTTTTTGCTCTTGGCGATAATAGCAGTACTGTCCATAATTACTCCGGTATCTTCTCTGTTGGTATGTAACTCGGGTACCAGGGGTGCTATTCTTATTCCATCATCCCCGATATTAACATTGATCGCATCCAGGATGTTGTATCCGTTACAACTTGTTCCTTTACTGAAAGGTCTCCGGCAGCTTCTTTCGTTTTTTGTCATAATTTTTACTTGCAAGTTATGCAGGAAATTGTTTGATGTCTTCATAATTAAGGGCTCCTTTTTGTTGCTTATTACTGTAACCAAACTATTAAAGAAGCTCTTTTTTTCAAGAATTTTACGGGCATTCTGGTAACTCTTTTCATTACTCTTCAATAACTTATACTCTCGCCTAAAATAAATTCCTGATGGCTGCCTTCTTTTTTATGTTGATAATGAATAGAAATTCGCTTACCAGGAATGAACATAGAAAATGTAAAAAACTATCTAGATAGAGTTAACAGGCTTGAAAAACACATGAAACTGTTATTGTGAAAAGATTTAAGCTATAAGTGACCTCTTCTCGAATGCTACACTGCTATATCTGCATGTTCACTCTTAATAGCACTCCTTAATGATGGTACGAAGAGAGCAATACCAAATGATAAGGGACCTAAACGACCTAAAAACATTAAGAGTATCACTACCAGTTTGCCGATTTCACTGAGCTGGGCTGTAATTCCGGTACTGAGACCAACTGTACCGAGTGCAGATGCGACCTCAAAGAGGGTTCTTTCAAAACCGAACGTTTCTGTTAAAGCCAGTAAATAACTTCCGATAATCAGAGTCGTTAAATAAAATCCTAAACTCGACATGGCAACCCAGATCCTTTCATCAGGTACTACCCTGTTCCAGAAAGTCACTTTCTTTTCTCCCTTGACGGTGCTCTTAATAACTCCATAAATAACACTGAATGTAGTTGTTTTCAAACCACCACCAGTTCCTGAAGGTGATGCTCCTATTACCATCAGCATCATAACCAGAAAAAGAGATGCTTTAGAGATCAGACCCGTATCTATGGTATTAAACCCGACGGTCGTGATAGAGGTCATTACCTGAAAACCAGCTGATACTATTCTCTCCCACAATGGGAGGTTTCTAATACTCGGTTCCCCCAGGAAGAAGAGAAAAAAGCCGGCAATACTGACCCATAGGGTTGTTGTTAAGATTACTTTGCTGGTTAAGGTAATGCTGTCAATTTTACCTGTAAATTTTCTCCACATATCGACAAATACGATAAAACCGATAGCCCCCATATAACTCAGAGTACCTATGATCAGGTTAACCCAGAAGGAATCTCTCATCAGGATAAAGCTGGAATCATAAAGACTGAACCCAGCAGTGCAAAATGCCGAGACACTATGAAAGATTGCAGACCATAAAGGGTCGGAAATTCCAAGGTGGACAAAAGTAATAAAAAGTGCAGTTGCTCCGATGAATTCAGTTATGAAGGCAAATACTAAAACACTTTTGATAAATTTATCTATCCGGAGTTCTCTCGGTAAGCTGAAAACTGTTTCTCCTATCTGCTTCCTTGTATCAGATAAAGATCTGCTCCTGGTTAAAACTACAAAAGAACCGAAAGTCATATATCCTAAACCACCGATCTGTATCAGAATCAGGATAACGATCTGTCCAAACAGATTAAAATCATTACCGGTGCTGACAGTTACCAAACCGGTCGTTGAGATGGCAGAAGTAGCAGTGAATAAGGCATCCAATCCGAATACCGGTGCGTTGTTATGGGTAAACGGTAAACTGAGTAAGATCCAACCAAATATTATGTAGGAGAGGTAACCTATTGTTACCAGCCTAACGGGGTGAGTATTTTGGATAAATCTTCTTATTCCAGTCCATATCTCATTCATAAACACCTCGATTAAAATACTATAATTGAGAGTGAAATTATAAACATCCTTCTAACTTGCCATAGACTTATATGTCAAGGTATAATGAAACTGCCATCTTTCCGTTTTTTTCTGAAAGCATGACAACTGCACCTCCCCTGTTGCTATTCCCCGGTATGGTATCTTGCTGTACCGCTTAAAACCCTTGAAGATTTCAGCTGCTACTAAAAGATAAACTTCTTGATCTTGCCGAAGTGATTCTTTCCGTCCAGAATCAGGTTTGAATAGAGATGAGCCAGTTGATACTTGTGCTGATCTAAGGAATACAAAAAACTCACTACGATCATAAGAAGTGAGTCTAATGCCTTCAGCCGTTCAAGTTTCATCACCCGCATATCTTCCCATCTTTAGACCTGTTTTATGTGCCGGAGAACTTCTTCTATCTTCCACCTGATACGATAAGTGGACAGGGCTCTTTCTATCTTCTGTTGTTCAGAAGATTCCTGCAGATAAGAATGGAAGTTACAGTAAAGGTAAAAATAGCCTTTATCACACTATATGCCCTCTGTGTCTGTGCTCGTGTAACACCCGATGACCAAATCCAGATAGATGATCTTGGGATTCTTTCTGGGGAAAGGATCTTGCCTGACACCTACCCTGATCATTCCTGCTTTAAGGCGTGCCTTTCCGGATTGATATCTGTGTTTTAAATTAGCACTCTTTACCAAATCCTGAAAAGGTAGTTCCTGGCCCTGATAGTAAAGATTCCTGCCTCTTCTTCCCCTGATGATAAATGATGCCTCGTGTTCCGATAGCAAACTGAATACTTTCCTGTCAGCATAACCTCTGTCCATAACAAAGGTACCCTGATTGTTAGAATAGACCTGTATATCGTTTATTCTGTCAAAGAAGGATTGCTTCATTACTTCACTGTACCGCTGGAAAAACTTCAGTGGAGAGAATAAAGTGTGTTATCCCCTTACTGCTCATGGCTTTGGGAGCGATGTTTCTCTGGAGGGAATTGCTCTACTTCAGGGCGGATAAGCCGTCTATATGGGTTTTCCCGTTCATTATGGGCGGTGTCTTCATAGCCGGTTATATTGTTTATCTGTTTTTGTCCGGTGATGAAAAAATCCGGAAGATCAGAGATAAGATAAAGGATTTCTTCAAGTAGTTATTCAGCCTGCCTTGTCTCGATATACTGCAGTTATTAAACTGCAAATCACCAATTTAATTATACATTTATTCTGCTTATCTACATAGCCCGATCAAGTAAACACAGGTAAACAAATCAATCAATGATATTCCATGTTATATCTCCATGTTCGGACCAGATATAACTTGGCATCTCTCTTATTGGTTTTAGTTTGGATATGTCCTCACTGCCTCTTAGATTTGGAAACAATTCGTAAACCCTTTCATCTCCGGACGCTCTTTGCAAGCATCCATCCGTTATGAAACATTCACATTCGAGTTTCTGCAAGACATTAAGTAACCAAGAGCCCGTTGAATATCCTCCACCACCACATCCTCCTCCATAACGAACATGAATAATATGGCTTATAGGACAATTATTAGGAATAATTACGTCTGAACAGAACGAAGCATTCTCAACAAAAGCATACACAACGGGTACTATAAATGTTCCCAAAACAGAGCTATTAACTTCAGCTTTAATGAATACTACGTGGTTTGTTGCTACAGAGCCTTCAGGAAAAAAAACAATTTTTTCATCTAGCGGTAGTTTAAGCTCCGGCAATTTTTCGATTTCCTTTAATCTGATACACGTTCTTCTGTCTGAATAAACAGTATGTGAATCCAGAAAGGACGATGTTTCCCAGGGAAAATAGTCAGTATGCAAGAATATATTGGGGGGGAATGGTTCCAGTCCATCTGAAGGATTATGATTATAGTAACGACTGTTAAGGTATAATAAATCTCTGAAATCCTCTCCGGCAGAAGGATACCATGATATCCTCGGTTCACCTTCAAAATTATTCAACCATTCTATGAATGATCCGTTCTTTGTCCCATTTAACTTAAGTAAGAGCTTTTTCGTCATAATTTTAACCTCCTTTCTCTGTTTTTTCGGCCTTAACATTCCATATACTTTCTCTATAATATATTTTTTTGTTTTTTAATTCTTCAAAGATATTCCAACTCTCTTCCATGTTAAGTTCATCAACAAAAGCATGAATCTCCTTTCTAGCCGTTAGGCTTGAAATAATTATTCCATCCTCTATATATGATAAAAGCGAATCTGCTTTTTCTACCTTCATTCCTCCATCATTAGTGCGGACAAAACATTTAATTCTCTGTCATCACATCCGTTTAATTAGTCCATTTCAACATATTATAATCATCGCCGGTAAAAGGGATCTTTGATTATCTTATCCACTTCTCGCTGTTCTCTCTGTTTTTTCATCTTTTCTTTTATCTTCTTCTGCTTCTCTTGTTCCTTTTTCCGCTTCTCTTCCCTCTCTCTCCTCAGAGCATCTCTTCTTAACTTTTCCTTTTTTTGGGATTCTTCGGTCTCCTTTCGTCGTTTCTCCCAATAGTTGAATTCATCTTTATTCATTGCTTACCTCGCTACAATTTACTGATTTTGTAATCGGCCTATCTGATATTTTCCTTTCCCATTATCTCTTTGACGTTCTCTATGAGGTTTTTTCATCGGGACTTCGAAAAACTATTTTTTTTTGTTTCGAATTCTCTTCCAACCTTCAGCAAGTAGTGTCTCGTCATTTCTCTCATAGATGTAGATTTTTTCAGGTGTCGAATAGAAAATGTAGGTCGACTCATCGCACAATTGCCTGAACCTTATCCTTGACCTTCTCTGAAAATCATCGCTTGTCTTACCCGGTATTACTGAATAGAAACAATCGAAAACGAAAAAACTGAGACGATTTTCCCATGAGCTGTATATTGCGGTATCATCGTTATCGTCGATGGAGCAGGGGTCTCTATAAGTAAGATACTTATTGATCAACTCCCACATTTTTAGCTTGGTTATGCGATGAGCTATTGATTCGGGATTATTTATCCTATGATATCTACTCTTCATTTTTTCCTTAGGGTCTATTTGCACCAGCTAACAATAAGTATGTCTATTATCAACTTTTAGATAAATCTCCAGGCGGTATAAAATAATTTGACATAGAAAATCCCGATCTTCTTTCATTATTCCACTCCTTTGATCAACTTATTTTATTTCGTTGCCTATCTAGGAATTAGATATATAATTAAAGGCAATGATGCTTAATACGTTTATTTTCACTTACTCCTCTAATTATTTCGAAATGTCCATTTTCGTCGAAGTTGACTATTACGTATTGCCCGAAGGTCCAATTTCCTGCATTGGATATAATGTTGTTCCAGTTTTTTAATAGAAGTGATTTAGATATCTTATCTTCTCTCCCATCGAAATAGAACTTACCATCTCTACTTTTCTGCCAACTATCTATCCGATAACTACTGACTGAAACTTTATTGGTCAATCCAACAGCATAGGCATTCTCAATATTTCTGTAAACTGAGCCAACCCTCCAATCTCCTCTTGTTGCATCATATAAGCTTTTACCTTTTTCTAATTCATTATGAATAGGAAAAACAAAAACAGTGATTGCTTGTCCAGGATTTATAGGTTTTGCTGATAAACATTCAACATCTAACTTGTTCAAGTAAGATGAATGTTTACCCCTATTTGTGTTCAATAATTTTCTATTAGGAGAGACTCTTAAAGCATCGATGACAGCAGCTTCAACACAATCAACCTCATTGCCCAAATTGTGAGCAATAATTGCCCAATCGACACTTTTGCCTGAATGCCAGATTTCAATAATTTTATTGATTTTATCGCTATTCATGCCTCTTTTACTTTTTAAGTATGTCTCTGCTTCATTGAAATGAGAGAATAAACGATTATTTTTTCCTTTGCCAACATAGAAAATATTACCGTCTCTCGAATCTTTCAAGGCATAAACATACTGTCCCAACTGATCTATTTGTATTTTATCAAATTCTCTCTGTTTGTTACCAACTAATATATTCTTTTTTTTCATATTGCCTCCTATTTTTACCATTATTTATGGTCATTAATATCTGACAACCTTTAAATATCAGGAAACTGCTATGAAAATTTTAAGCGAGTATATGAACATAGAATTTCTCGGCTTGATAACTTATCTGTTAAGGCTTTTATCAATGAGTCTACATCTATTATTTGAGCGGCCAGTCAACGTAATCATCATCTAATATAAGATTCATCAGGTCAAAAGTAACCGGAAATGACAATCTTTCTCTTCCTCTTCCTCTTCCTAGTTCCTCTTTTCTCTTTCCGTTTTCTATGTCATAGAACATTTCATGAGCTTCTATCTCAGCCCTTTTCCACATATGCTTCAACTCTTTAATCGGATCGGTTTCCTCTTCAATATCGGAATCAACCAAATCAGTTGTTTCAACTACACTCTTTCCTCGTTCATCCGGATACGACCTGTTGATATCTCCGATCAGAAGAGAGGATAAATCACTGAATTTATGATATTCATAATCATTCTTATCTGTCCCTATTCCCCATCTATAGCAGATGGCAAGCATCCAGGCAGCCTCGGCATTACCCTGATTAGTTGCCAGTCTAAACCATTTCAGAGCTTTAACAGGATTCTTTTCGGTTCCTTCCCCCTTAAGGTGACATCTGCCCAAGTAATACTGACCCTGATGATCTCCATTTTCTGCAGAGACTTTGAAATATCTGAGAGCCTTGGTAAAATCTTTGAGAATACCATATCCTTCATAAAAGCAGTAACCTAACCAGAAGCACGACTCTGGGTGGTTTTGGATCGCAGCGGTTTCAAACCAACTTATCGCTTTCTGAAGATCCTGTTTCATACCGATACCTTCAAAATGACAGAATCCCAGAAGATGCTGCATTTCTGAATCTCCACTTTCAGCCATCTGGATTAACTCGTCGTAGAAATATTCAGTCATAATACCTATTTTTTTTAAATATCTGAAATCCATCTTATCCTCCTTTAACTATATTTTTCAACTTCATCCGTGCTGAGCTCGACAGGGATAACTCTACCGAAGATCGCTACATTGACCGTTAATGTACTCTCGGCATTATTTACCTTATCAACTATACCATCAAAATCTTTGAATGGACTGGAGATAATCTTTACTGAATCTCCCTTGATAAATTGAGCATTTCTTTCTCCAGCACCTCTAATCACTGAGATACCTAGAAGCCTGTTGACTTCATCTTGAGTAAGAGCTTGAGGTTTTAATCTGATACTAGGTTTTATTTTTTTAGGTTTTTTCTTGATGTTTTGTTGCCGGATAGTTTTTTTCCGGAGCTTTTTTGGCGTTTCAGGCTGTTTTTTGATAACTTTCTTGGTAACAGGCACTTTATCATTATCATTTTTTACTGCCGGTTTCTTCTTCCTGGGCTTAGCCGGATGTTTAATCGCTGTCAGAATACTTATCACTCCGGGAAGTTGTCCGATTATTTGATGCAATTCAAATGATAAATCTGCTTGCAGAAAGATATATCCGGGGAACAGACTTTTCTCTCTTTCGATTATCTTTCCGTCTCGATAATAGGAACTCTTTTGAGTTTTCATAAACACGTTGTCAATTTTATCTTGAAAAGGGGTACCCTCAATATTTTTTTTTATCAGTTGGATGATCCTCTTCTCTGATCCTGGCTTGACAGATATGGTATAGATATCTCTCATCCTGTTGTACTCATGAATTTTATCAACATCATTGTTTTTCACTTCACCTCCCATAGTCGATAAGGTTTTAATCGTAGTATAATTAAACTGTATCTTAATTTAAATAATTGGCTTAAAAAAGAGGGTAGATTCAGGAGCCATGTCGTCAGTAATCCGGCAGAACTCCGAAAAGTATTGAAGAACGAGAACAGAGCAAGACTCATATCAGGATATTTTAAAAACCAATGCTTTTTTTATCATTTACTTTTTCTTTCTGCCAGGGCAGTTCAAGATCAGAGTATCTTATCAGATCTTCCATGGTCAGCTCTCTCTTCTTCCCTTTGCGGACAATAGCTTCTGTACAGGCATTTTGTATGACCAAAGATATCTGTCCTCCAGTGAACTCATAATGTTTGGCAAGATAATTAATATCAATGTTCTGATATCCGGGTATATTTGGTGAAAGATGAAGAGCCCAGAGTTGCCGGCGACATTCATAATCGGGTAGATTGAATCTCATCTTGAGGTTAAATCTCCTGAAATAAGCTTCGTCAATCATCTGATCCATATTGGTCGTGAGAATAAGAATACCTGCAAAGTTTTCCATCTCTTGAAGAATTATGTTCTGGATCTTATTCTCAACCTTGCTTGTATATGAAGCTTTCTTCTCTCTGGAGTAGATTAACTGATCAGCTTCATTGATCAGAAAGACAGGAGGATTTTGCATCTCGACCGACATTTTGCTCATCATCCGAAAGGCTTTCTTAACCAGTTTCTCAGATTCTCCATAATAGCAATCATGAAGTTTAGTGCAGTCTATAGATATTATATCTTTGGATAGTTCATTAGCAACAGCACAAGCAGCATAGGTCTTTCCTGTTCCGGGATAACCGTAAAAGAGGCCAATGAAACCCTTATGTCTCTCAGAATTACCGGTCACCTTAGCTCCGAAACCCCAATCAGTCAAGTCAAAGTGTTGAGGGTTTTTGTTTTTCATTACAAAGGTCTCTAAAAGGGTTTTATCTTCTTCAGGTAGTATAAGGTTATCTATTCTCTGCTCCGTTTTAATGACCTCAAAGGCTTTAACTTTTTTCAGATAAACTGTGAGTTTCGTTGAATCTGGCTGCTCCTCTTCTTTCTGTTTACTTAACTGTTTTACAAAATCTAACTTCAATCTGAGAACAACTTCGTCATCAAACATATTTCTTTCTGTCTCTTCTAATACCTCTTCCTTGAACAGCCTCGAATCCTTTTCGAAGATACTGCTGTTTTTCTGATACTCCTCAGTATCTCTGCTTATGATTTTAAGAATAGCTTCTGACGAAATATCATCACCTTTGCATACCTGAAGATAGATGATTAAGAGAATGATGTGTATTTCGGTTTCATTGAAAGAATACTTTTTTATTACTCCGTTGATATTGAGTCTGTTTTTGTTATGAGAGAGTTTCTTGATTATTGGCTCGAGAGTCTGATAAAATAGATCAGAATTTACATCATCCGGATAGAGATCAGAAGCCTGTTCAAATTCTTCATGAGTACTGTAGAGGTAATCTAAACTCCTATGTAGATCATAGAGGAATTCTTTATCGTTATTCCAGCCAAGAGCCAGTCTTTTTTCGATGACGCTTTTCAGATCTCTATCAAGTATCTTCATCATCAGTTCGGAAGAAAGATGGTAATCACAAGTCAGCATGTTGATGGGGCTCAGCTTGGAAGCCTTACTTCTGCGGGTTTCTAATCGCAAGATCTTACGCTCAAGTAGACTTTCAAAGAAATCTAGACATTTGTTGGTTTCGAGAATATTAAATTTGATTCTGGAACAGATGTCTCTTAGAGTGATCCCTGGCTTGTAATTCTCTAGAAAATCCCGCCACAAAAAGGCTATGACCATTACATCTTTGGGTTTTAATTTGTATTTTTTGAATTGAGGTAAACTGATGAATGAGGATATAGCTTTTTCTTTTGAGATAACGCTTTGGGATTTATTTATCGGCTTACCGAAATCTTTCGTAATTCTAACTCTTACTTTCTTTTTTCCTACATCTTCAAAAGATTTGACAATAATTCCTAGAATATCAGTAGGATTCTTGAAAGATTTTTGTTTCATTAATACCTCCTGGATTTTTGGTCTGGGGATACGAGATCACTTATCGGGTTTAAAAAAGTAGGAGAAATGGATAGAGCGGTAATACAAAACGAAAAGAATAGTATCATAGGAAACTCCATTAAGGGTTTTAAAGGGTTAAGGTAAGTTGTTTAAGTTTATGAAGTTGAAGCAGACATATAATTGACAGATTTTATTATATTGTAACGTCTAAAGGGGTAATGTAAAGTTATTTCCCGTTGGAGAACATTTTTTTTACGATAAGAACGCAACTTAATTATTCCCATTAAATTATCATAATTTTAAAGGAGTTTATTTCTCAGGATACTCATCATAGAAGAAGGAAAAGACTTTAAAAACTTTAAACTCATTAGTAAAGAAGATAAACCTATATCATCCATGCAATAAACACAACCATCCCACATCATATTATCTTTCTCCTTATCTTATCCCTACAACACTGATAGTTATTATACAACTTTTTTGGAAAAAGTAAACATCAACCTTTATTGTAGTCGTTGAAAAATCGTTCCGAGCCTTTCACGATGGGCATTTTGGACAGGTATTTTTTTTCTCTCTTGGAGTTGTTTTACGGTAAGCGTTATGTTATTATGAAAAATTTAATTGGTGTATGATATTCATGTATAGTGAACATTGTTGATACAAAAAAGTCAAGTCCTAAATGTTGGTGTAAAATTATAACTCATTGTTCAATCTCCCACTTAAAGACCTGCGGAGCTAAGCGGAGCAGGTCTTTAACATTGCCCCGGTCTAAGGTATGACCGTTATCATCTCTAATCTATGTTCCTCTATTCTATTTAAAGGCTTGCTGAAATATACTCTGTTACTAGTCCACTCTTCCGAATAATCCTGGAGTATTGCTCCCAGCAATCTTAT
>Ga0334892_1000999_pt1 | contig 27378 bp, 22 predicted proteins | sample GraSluR3_MG_4_FD_207213 | JGI IMG/M metagenome (GOLD analysis project Ga0334892, IMG submission 207213) | Sludge microbial communities from methane-producing bioreactor in Wageningen University, Netherlands - Granular Sludge_15_04-R3 | ecosystem: Engineered > Bioreactor > Anaerobic >...
TTCGGATCGAGCGAAGCAGAAGGTCTGTTCTGCCGGAGAAGCAGCGGCCCACCTTGCCAATGAACAGGGTGTCCCCCGCCATGAGGAATCCCGGAGTGTGGAAGCAAACGCTGTCCAGGGTGTGGCCTGGTGTGGGAATCACCCGGATGCTGTGGCCTTCCACAATGATTTCACCGGCGCCGGCGGCCTCTTCCGGGGTGATGAGCCGGGTGTCCCGGGTCATCAGGGCATCGTTGCCGACGGTGTGGTCGCTGTGGGAGTGGGTGTTGGTGATCATGGTCAGCGCAAGACCGTTCTCTTCCAGATACCTTGTGACCGGGCCGATGGCGCCGCCGTCAATCGCGAGAGCCTCGGTCTTCCCGTGAACCACGTAGCCCAGATTGTCGTTTCCGTAGCGAAACTGTCTGACCACCATACCTTCTCCTTTGCATCGGGTGGAGGTGCGGGGATATGATACAGTCTCAAACGAAAGGAGACGAGATGATTGAGGTCAACGAGTATTTCCACGGCAATGTGAAGAGCCTGGGGCCGGAAACCCTTGGCCAGCGGTTCACCGTCGGCGTTATCCTGCCCGGATTCTACGAGTTCTCCACGGGGTTGAAGGAACTGATGGAAGTCACCCACGGCGCCATTGAGGTGGAGTATGCCGGACATGACATTACAACCTACTGCAAGGGTGAGAGCTTCAGCGTTCCGGAAAACACAGCCTTTACCGCCAGGGCTCTGGAGGTTTCGTCCTACATCTGCTACTACGGTTAGACAAGTTTCCAGCGAACCGCCATACCCGCGATGGCCACTAATGTGAGAATCATGAAAAGCGGCCATCCCACCCGGCGATAGTCGCGGAAGCGATAGCCGCCGGCACCCATTACCAGAGTGTTGACCGGGTGGCCAAGGGGTGTGAGGAACGCCATGGATGAGCCCAGAGCCACCGCCATTCCCAGCGCGTGCGCCGGCGCTCCTGATCCCGATGCGGCTGAGATGGCGATGGGCGCCATCATTGCAGCCACCGCCGCTCCGTTCACTGCCTGGGTCAGCAGCGCCGATGCCATGAAGAGTGCCGAAACCATCACCAGCGGGCTGAACCCGCCGAAGGCTGAGACCAGGAGAGCGGATACGATGTCAGCGGCGCCGGACTTGATCATGGCCAGCGCCAGGGGAAGCATTCCCGCCACCAGAAAGATTCCCCTCCAGTCAATCGCCCGGTAGGCCTGCTCCATGGTGAGCGCCTTCGAAAGAAGCATCAGAACCGCGCCGCTGAGAAGAAGTTGCGCCATGGGAACCGGGGTGAAAATCACAGCGGCCAGGGTGGCCACAAGAATCACCATTGCCACCCGACCCATCCGCTTCACCGGCGGCGGCTCCTTCTCCATGGAAAGCAGTATCAGGTCAGGGTCAAGATCAACAATCCTCAGCCTGTCCCGGGGGCCCTGGAGCAGCAAGGCATCGCCGAATGCCAGCTTCACATCTCCGATGTCGGTTTTTATCGGGGTTCCCTCCCGCCAGATAGCCAGCACCGACATGCCGAACTTCTGCCGGAACAGAACCTCTTTCAAGGTGCGGCCGATCAGGCTCGACCGGGGGGAGAGCATGGCCTCGGCGAACACCGCGTAAAGATTGAGGATGCTGTTTTCTTCCAGGGCGCGGCAGGGCAGTATCTCAAGATAGGGCTCCCTGTCCCTTCTGCGGAACTCGTCCTGGCTTCCCTCGAGTATCAGTATGTCCCCCTTCTGGAATACGGTTTCAGGCTGCAGCGCCACGACAGGGCCGTTGGCCTTCTCGATGGCGACCACATTGAGCCCGAAAGCCTCCCTGAATGTGCTTCGCGCGAGGGTGTTTCCGATAAGGAAAGAGCCTTCGGGAATTCTGGCCCTGAAGAAAAAGTCTCCCATACGGTAGATGTCCAGCAGGTCAGCCTCTCCCCGTGCTTCCCGGAGAAGACTCTCCCGACCGGCATCGGCGGGCAGGCGGCGCCTTCCCCATATCATCATGTAAAGAATGCCGGCGAGAAGCATTGGCAGTCCCACGGGAAGAAAGTCGAGCAGGCCGTACCCCGGAAGTCCGCTGTCTTCAAGAACACTGCTGACAACGATGTTCATCGTGGTGAGAAGGGTTGCCATTCCTCCGAGAATGGTGGCGAAGGCCAGGGGCATAAGAACCCTGGAAGGAGAGATGCCCGCCTTTTTCGCCGCTCCCCCCACCGCCGGAAGAAGAACCGCCGCCGCGGCAATGTTGTTGAGAAACAGGGAAAGCCCGGATCCCGTAGCCATCACCAGGCCAACAAGCCTTCCCTCTCGTTTGCCCCCCCATCTCAACAACAGTTTCGCCACCTGTTCCGAGACACCGGTTCGCGTAAGGCCTTCCGCCAGAATGAACACGGAGATCAGCGTGATAACGGCCTGGCTGCTGAACCCCGAGAAGGACTCCTCGGCGGTGAGAACCCCGAGCGCCGCCAGCGCCGCCACGGTGGACAGGGAGACCACATCGGGACGGAGGCGCTCGGTGAGAAAGAGCAGTACCGCAATGCCAAGGACGGCGAAAGTTCCAACCAGTTCCAGGTTCATATCAGTCCCTGTCGACGGTTTCGGAAAAAGCCATCGAGCGCAGCTCCCTCATGATTCCCAGTTCTTCCTTGGAGATGTTGACCTCTGTTCCCGCGAATCCCCTGATCAGGTTTCTGAGGAAAGCGGCCCGGCGGTCCGGTTCGGGGATTGAACCAACCGCCGCATCCAGCAGTTCCGGCACCAGAGCCGCGGCCAGGCTTGAAAGGATCATCTGCGCCAGGGATAACCGGAGGTTGATGGATTCGTTCGGAACAAGGCCCTGAAGCCTGCTCTGCATGAAATCGAGGAATCCGCCGAGTTCTCCGGCGAAACCCTTTCGCCCCTGTTCCCGCGCCCCGGCCTCGAAAAGCTGGGTGTGCACCATTCCCGGATACCGGGAGATTCCCTCCATCAGGATGTCCAGCATGCAGTAGAGCCTTGCGGCCTGGCTGAGTTCGGCTGTGTTCAACACCGTGGCCCAGTCTTCGAAGATGTGGCTTCTGGTCACAGACAGCACATGCTCAAGCAGGTTGGCCTTGGACCCGAAGTGGTAGTTCACCGCCGCGGGGTTTACCCCGGCTTCCCGGGCGATTCGGCGCATGGTCAGCCCGGCGGTGCCGTCATGCTCCAGAATCGCAATGGCGGCAAGGACTATTCGTTGTCTTGTGTCCGCTGTGTTTCCCATTCACCCTCCAGATGTACCAGCATAGCGTATTCATTCCCGGGCTTTTCCGCAAGTCGCTTCTCATGCTTGCCGAAACTTCATTTCAAACATATGATTGAAACAATTGTTTGAAAACCCGAAAAGCCAGGGGAGTAATCAATGAAAATTGCCGCGATTGCGATTCTTGCGGGAATATGCGTTGGAAGCGAGCCTACCGGGAGAATCGCCGGAACACTGGCGTCATCGGGAACGATGGAACCGGTTGTGGGAGCATTCGTTGTTCTCGAGGGAACTCTTCTCGGAGGCATCTCCGATGGACAGGGAGCATACCGCATCGAGAATGTGCCGGTGGGAAGCTACAGCCTGAGGGTTTCCCCGGTGGGGCATGAGCCCCAGGTGAAGGCTGATGTAATCGTTCGTCCCGGGCGGTTGACCACGGTTGATTTCGTCCTGGCTTCGGCGCCGATCGCCGGGGGAACCATAACCGTAAGACCATCGTACTTCCCGGGAGATGAGCAGGGAGCCGGAAGCGGTTTCTCCCTGTCCGGAGAAGAGGTGCGAAGATCCCCGGGGTCCGCCGGGGATGTGGTGAGGGTTATCGCCGGTCTGCCCTCGGTTTCCAGGGTGGACCAGCAGTACAACGGCCTGGCGGTCAGGGGGGGCAACCCCTTCGAAACCGGCTTCTACATCGACAACATGGAAATCGCCAACATCAACCACTTCCCCCGGCAGGGAACCAGCGGCGGCGGGCTGTCCGTGGTGAATGTTGACCTGCTGTCCGACGTGACCTTTTCCGCCGGAGGGTTTTCCCCGGTGTACGGTGACCGGCTGTCTTCAATCATGGAACTGAAGCTGAGATCCGGCAACAGGGAGGAGTTCGACGGCCAGCTTGACTTCGGAATGGCGGGCGCGGGCGCGGTACTGGAAGGCCCCCTGTCTCAGGGGACCGGTTCATGGCTGGCTTCCGCCCGTCATTCCTGGGTGGGTCTTCTGGCGGAAATCGCGGATATTGACGCCGTGCCCACCTATTCAGACTACCTGGTAAAAGTGGAACTGGACCCTTCCGCGTCCCACCGGCTGTGCTTCCTTGGCATGGGCGCGCTGGATCATGTGGACTATCCATTGGAGAGTGCCTGGGAAGACGGAAATCCCAACTACGGAGTTACCGAATCCGAGAGCATGCTCGCAGGGGTGGACTGGCGGTGGCTCTGGCCCGGAAACGGATACTCCCGAACCTCTCTCTCCTACCAGCGCATACACTACGGCGGCGACTACCGGAAGACCCGGAGCGGAGAACCGGAAGCCCTTCAGGATTCCCGTGAACGCGCGGTTCGACTGCGGAATGTAAACACATGGCTGGCAACCGGGGGTATGGAACTCGTGTTCGGCGCCGACCTTTCTCAGCGGTTCGACAGTTTTCAGAACCACTACTGGGCTGACACGAACTGGAGCGGAGAACCCCTGCCGCCCCTGTACATTCAGGAAAACCGTGATGAGTTCAGTGGCGGCCTGTTCGGTACAGTCGCCATGAAGGTGCTGCCCCGGCTGACGACGGAGATCGGGATCAGGGCTGATTTTGGAAGGCGGACCTACCTCTCCCCCCGGGGAGCAGTGCATTTCCGCCCCGGGGAGAACACCACGATAAGCGCATCTGCGGGGATTTACCGCCAGAGGCTTCCCGGGGTGATTCTGGCCCGTGACCCGGCCTTCGAGTCTCTTGATGACCCCATGGCTGTGCATATGGTGCTGGGATGGAGACAGCTTCTCGGTGAGAGCACCAGACTGCTGGTCGAGGCCTATCGGAAGGAGTACCGGCGCTTTCCCTACGATCCTGATCAGCCGGGCTTCTTTGCACTGGACGGCCTCAGCAGCGAGCAGGACCTCTACGGCTTCGGCACCCTGGAAAGCGGCGCCCGGGCCCGGTCGGCGGGAATCGAGGCATCCCTTCAGAAAAGGCTTGCGAGGGGGCTTTACGGGCTGGTATCCGGCGCTTGGTCATTCTCGTCATACAGAAGCCCGGGTGAGGAGTGGAGAAACAGAATCTTCGACAACCGGTTTGTGCTTGGGGTTGAAGGGGGGTACAAGCTTGACGAAAGGTGGGAGGTTTCAGCCAGGTGGGACTACGCCGGCGGGCGGCCCCATACCCCCCTCGACATGGCGGCAAGCATGGAGTACAACCGGACGATTCTTGATACGGAAAGAATCAACGATGCCAGGCTGCCCGCCAGTCACAGCCTGAACCTCAGGGTGGACCGGAGGTTTCACTTTTCCGGAACGAATCTTACCACCTACGCCTCTGTCTGGAATGTCTACAACCGGCGCAATGTTGCCGCGGTCTACTGGAACAGCATCACCGGAAACCCGGACACGATGCTTCAGTGGGGGCTGATGCCGGTTGTGGGTTTGGAATACGAATTCTGACCATCCAAACCCCGTGACGGCCGGGTCGGTTGGGGATATATCTTCGCATAGTCGGATTCCCGCTGTCTGAGGGGGGTTGCCTGGATGTTTCCTGACAGGGCCGGCAGGAAAGCCGCCGGAACGGATCTCCTGGCCGGTGAAGAAAGGCTTCGTGAATTCCTGGCCAGCCTGCCGGGCATGGCGTATCGATGCGAATACCTCCCGGAATGGCCCATGCTCTTCGTCAGCGAGGGCAGCACTGAACTGACCGGCTTTACCCCCGATGAGCTTGTTTCCGGTTCTCCGAACTACCGCGAACTGATACACCCGGAAGATCGCCGGGCAGTTCAGGAATCGATGGATCTGGGAATAGAGGGGGAAAGCCTTTTTCGGGTGGAGTACAGAATCATCACCAGACAAGGGGAGGAACGCCATGTCTGGGAGCAGGGCCGGGAGGCGTCGCCTGGGATTCTCGAGGGCTTCATCGTAGACATTACGCCCCGAAAAATGGCTGTGGAGAAGCTGAAACGACTGGAATGGATGCTTTCCGCCGCACCGAAGAAACATGTTTCCATCCCCCCCCGGTACGGTGATCTTACAGCGCTTAACACAAACCGGACGATTCTTGATTCCGTGGGCAGGGAAAACCTGGAAAGCATTGCTTCTGATTACATGGACCTGCTTGGCACTTCGACGGCTGTTTACGAGGTCAACGGAGACTACGCGATGGGAGTATTCACCTCCGGCTGGTGCAGCTTTCTGGACAACTCCTCCCGCAGGCTTTGCGAAACCCTTGATGATTCCCGGGCTCTGGCTTCCGGCAGGTGGCTGTGCCATGAATCATGCTGGACCCATTGCGCGAAAGCAGCCATCGAAACCGGCGAACCGGTGGAGATTTCCTGCAATGGGGGGCTTACCCTTTACGGTGTTCCAATCGTTGCCGGTGAAGAGGTTGTCGGAGCCATAAACGCCGCTTTCGGCGACCCTCCCACAGACTCCGAAACGCTTGACGCTCTGGCGGCGAAGTACGGTGTGGAGCCGGAGGAACTGGCTGAAAGGGCCGCTGAATACGAATCACGGCCTCCCTACATAGTGGAAACCGCCAGGCGCAGGTTGATGGCATCCGCCAGGCTTATCGGCGAAATCGTGGAGCGGAACCGTGCCCAATCCCAGCTTCAGAACGCCCGTCAGCTTCTGCAGAGCGTTCTCGACACGATTCCCGTCAGGGTATTCTGGAAGGATCTGCAGTCCACTTTCCTGGGCTGCAACATGCCGTTCGCCAGGGATGCGGGGCTCACCGCTCCGGAAGAACTGATCGGGAAGAACGATTTTCAGATGGGGTGGAGGGATCAGGCCGAGCTGTACCGAAGTGACGACTTGCAGGTGATGCGCTCCGGCGTGCCGAAAATCGGTTACGAAGAGCCCCAGACAACCCCTGAGGGAAAGATCATCTGGCTTCGAACCAGCAAGATTCCCATCAGGGCTCCGGACGGTTCTGTGACGGGGATACTGGGCACCTACGAGGAGATCACCGGAAGCAAGAGAGCGGACCAGGCCCTTCGGGACAGCGAGGCAAAGCTTAAGGCTCTTTTCTCCGCGGCGCCGATCGGGCTTGGCATAGTCAAAGACAGGGTCATTGTCGAGGCAAACCAGGCATTCTGCGACATGTTCCTGATTCCGCCTGAAGAGATGGCGGGCAAGTCCGCAAGGGATCTTTATCCATCGGATGAGGAGTATGAATTCGTTGGCGCGGAGAAACAGAGCCAGTTGGCGGAGAAGGGCGTATGCAACACCGAGGTCACCATGAGAAGGGGTGACGGCGAGCTTCTCAGCGTACTCATAGGAGTCACCCTTCTTGACGACTCCGACCCCTCTCAGGGAGAGGTGTTCGCAGCGGTAGACATAACCCGGCGCAAACAGTCCGAAGAGCTGCTTCGGCTTCAGGCCGCGGTGCTGGACCAGATCAGCGACAGGGTAACGGTTACCGACCTTTCAGGAAACATCACTTATGTGAACACAGCGGAAGTGGAATCACTGGGTTACTCCGTTGAAGAGTTCATGGCAATGAATGTGAGTGACTACGGGGATGACCGCGCCCGGGGAGCCACCCAGGCGGAGATTCTGAAGAACACCCTGAAGAACGGACACTGGCGCGGCACCGTGGTAAACAGAACCCGAAGCGGGGAAGAGATCATTCTTGACTGCCGAACCCAGATTGTCCGGGGGGAGGATGGAACCCCGCTCGGGCTCTGCGGCATCTCCACCGACATCACCGACAGGGTGCGGGAGGAGGAAGAGAAGGAGAGGCTCCGGGCCCAGTTCCTGCATGCCCAGAAGCTTGAGTCGATAGGAAGACTCGCCGGCGGTGTGGCCCACGACTTCAACAACATGCTCGGAGTGATTCTGGGCCATGCCGACATGATGGCCCAGCAGCTCAGTCCTGAATCGCCGCTGATGAACAGCCTGACTGAGATCAGGGCCGCGGCGGACCGCTCCGCGAGGCTTACACGGCAGCTTCTGGGGTTTGCAAGAAAGCAGGCCGCCCAGCCCAGGGTCATTGACCTCAATTCAACCCTGGCCCGAATGCTGAGCATGCTCCGGCGCCTTATCGGCGAGAACATTCAGCTCCGCTGGCTCCCCGGCCGGGATTTGTGGAAGGTGAAGATCGACCCCGACCAGTTGAACCAGGTGCTTGCCAACCTGGTGGTGAACGCCCGGGATGCCATCGAGGGAGAGGGAACCCTCCAGATCAGAACCACCAGAGCCGTTCTGGGAAGACACCCTGATGATGCCGACGGGGAGGCTGTCCCGGGGGATTACGTTATGATGGAGGTGAGCGACACGGGGTGCGGTATCAGTGAAAACCACATGGATTATCTCTTCGAGCCTTTCTTCACCACCAAGGAGGTGGGAAAGGGCACCGGCCTCGGCCTCGCCACCGTGTTCGGCATCGTGAGCCAGAACCGGGGCGCCATAAAAGTTTTAAGTGAACCCGGACAGGGCGCAGCCTTCAGAGTTTACCTGCCCAGAGTCGAACAGCCTCTTTCCCCGAGCCATTCCGATGAAACCGCGACCAACGCCGGGGGTTCGGAAACGATCCTCATCGTTGAGGATGAACGGATGATTCTTGGCATGGCTTCCGAAGCCCTGATGGAGAAGGGGTACAGGGTTCTTGCGGCATCTCGGCCGGGGGATGCGCTTGAGCTTGCCGCCGGGTTCGGCTCTCGGATTCACCTGCTGATAACCGACATGGTGATGCCGGGCATGAATGGAAGGGTTCTCAGCGAAGGCGTGTCCCGGCTCAAGCCCGGGGTAAAAACCCTTTACATGAGCGGATACACAGACGATGTCATTGCCGCTCACGGTGTTCTCGACGAAGGGCTGAACTTTCTTCAGAAACCCTTCTCTCTCGGAGTTCTGCTTGCAAGGGTCAGGAAAATCCTTGATGAACCGTGATGGCGCAAGTTTCTACCAGGTGTAGCCTTTTATTGCGCCCCAGGTGTTTGCCTGCAGGGAAAGGTAGTTCCCGGGCGTCCATACCGTGGCCCCGGCCGGCGCGGTAACCGCAAGATCGTCGATGTAAACCGTATCGCCGGGCTCGGAGTAGGTGCGGACAACCACGATCAGACCGGTATGACCGTCGGTAACGGTCCAGGAGTGCTCGACCATGTCCCAACCGGTTCCCGGGCCGTAGCTGCTGTTCCCTCCGGCGCTGCCGTTGTAGCCGTAGATGTTGTCGGGACTGTCGTTCCAGTGGGCCCAGATTCGGCAGGACGGGGGTTGAGTTCCCGGTGTGGTGTCGTAGCGCCACACGCCTGCTGTCACCTCATCCCCGTCTGAAAGGCCAACAATCCACGCTACGAAGGCCTGGGGCGTCCCTGTGGGGGAGTTGTCCTCAAGCCTGAGAGCCTGGGCGCCGCCGTGGACAGGGTCCGAAACCAGGCCCGCGATGATGGGCGGGTCTCCGGTTCCGGTGAGACCCAGAACCGTGGCGGAGCATTCCCATTCGAAGGTTACCGTCGCGGCATTGGCCACCGCCGCAGCCGCCAGCAGAACAGAAGCCTTCATGATCCCCCCTTCGTGAACATTCGAGCGCTACCATGGAACGGCGATGATGTATATCTTCTGATAATCCAGGGGGTTTTCCCGGTAGAGAAGCATACGGTTACCAGACACTCTGAATCGAATGTCCCCACCGGGAACCCCTGGCAGAACACAGTCGAAGGCATGTTCTCCCGAGGCGTTCCAGACATTGAAGAACACATCGTCCCGATCACCCCGGAGCACCCAGAGGTTTCCAGCGTCGTCCACGGTCATGGAGCCCACCGGGTGTTTGAAGGGGAGAGGATCGCACCATACATTGTACATCGGGTCTCCTCCCTCGGCGGCGGTGAGGAAGGCGGCGATGTATTCCCTTTCCCCGGCGATTTCGTCCGGGGTTTTCTCCACCGGAACCGTGGGCAGGGTGAGAACACCCCCGGAGCTACCATCAGGGTTGAACACCATGATGCTGTATCTGCCTTGGTCGTATGGGGCCACATACACCGTTCCCCTTCTGCGGTCCACCGTCCATGGCCGATAGAAAAAGGTGCTTATCAGAAAGTCGCCCAGTCCGCTCGGATCAAACAGGGTCAGATCCGAGATGTACTTGACGGAAGGCTCCCAGGTCATTGGAAAACTGCCCAGAAAGCTTTCCACAAAAACCTGATCGTTCTCATGGTGGATGGCGGATCTCATCGCTACATAGGATGAGTCTCCCACCATTACAGGATCGAGAGGAATGTTCTGGACCGCTTCAAACTGAAGCCCCAGGTATTCTCCCCCGGGGTTGAACCGCATCAGACCGCCCTGGTAGGGGTCGAAGACGCCCATGTCTCCGTTGGGCCACACAATAAGGCCGTAGGCCTGCACAATCTCACCCGGGCCGCTTCCCCCGCGGCTGATTGTTCTCTGATGGGAACCGGTGTCAGAGTAGAGCCTGATGTTGCCCGCCGCCCTGTCCAGAACCGCGAATCCCCCGAAGGGCATGAACTCCGCACCCAGTATGGCCCCGAAGATGTACGCCGAATCTCCAAGTTCCACGCCTACCGAGTCAATAATCGAAAGGGTGCATAAAGATACCCCGGACTCGGCGGGGATGGCTGCGTTTTCGCATCCTGAAATGAGTAATACGCCGCTTATCACGAATATCAACCTGTTCATAGATGATTCCTCCAGTTGTGTTCCGCAAGAATATATTCAAAACACGCCCTGTCAACTGCCGGCGGGGGCCTTGCTCCGGAACCCGGGGCCGGGGAAGCGGGTAGCAGTAATCGGGCTGTTCTGAACGCATGGTTTTTGCGGGCCCGTTCTGTTATCCTATCACATTGATAGGTATGGATGAAATGAAGCACGGAGCCTGAGTTCTGTCCCAAGTATTGCGCTGATATGGAACCCGTTATGGAAAGGACGAAACAGTGATGAAGATTCTGCTTCTCATGGTTATGGCCGGAGTTGCCAACTCCGGATACATTCACCCCGATGTTCTCCAGAACATGGCCGGGGCTGTCCCCGGAGAGCTGGTTCCCATTGTGGTACACATGAGCGCCGCTCCGGACATTGACTGGATTCAGGCCGCCACCGCGGGAATGACCCGGGGGGACAGGCAGCAGTTCGTGGTGGAGGCTCTCAAGTCCAACGCTGCGCTTTCACAGCAGAGTGTTCTGGCATTTCTGGAAGACCACCGGGTTGAAAGGCTGGTTCCCTTCTGGCTGCTGAACGGTTTCTACTGTGAAGCCGCGCCTGAAGTCGTGAGGCTTCTCGCCGCCAGGCCCGATGTCCGCTTCATTGACCACGGCGCCCCGGAAGGCGCTCTAATCGAGCCTGTGGAGCGCCGGGAGGCAACCAGGGAAGAACTGCTCATGGCGAACGCCTGGGGTGTGGACAAGATCAACGCCCCTGATGTGTGGGCCCTGGGCTACGAGGGGCAGGGGGTGATCGTTGGCGTCATCGACACCGGTGTGAACTACAACCATTCCGATCTCGGGAACAACATGTGGCACGACACCGATGCCGGCTACCATTACGGTTACAACTTCTACGGAAGCGGCAACCCTCTGGATCCCATGGACGATGACGGTCACGGAACCCATTGCGCCGGCACAGTGGCCGGCGACGGCACCGCGGGAACCCAGACCGGCGTGGCGCCCTCGGCCACCATCATGGCTTTGAGGATCCACTACTACACCGGCGGTTTTCCCACCTGGATACAGGCCATGGAGTTCGCCACCGAGAACGGCGCTTCGGTGCTCACCATGTCACTGGGAACAACCCCGGTGGGCAATGCCACCCTCAGAACAGCTGAGGAGAACCTTCTGCTCGCGGGTGTGTACCACAGTGTCGCCGCGGGCAACAGCGGGTCCGGAGCGGGAACCATCAGGGCCAGCGGTGACTGCCCTCCCCCCTGGTTCCATCCCGATCAGATTTTTGAGGGCGGCCAGACCGCGGTGGTCACAGTAGGAGCAACCAATACCAGCGACCAGATCGCCAGCTGGTCCAGCCGGGGTCCGGTGACCTGGTGGGGAGGCGTGTCCCCCTGGTTCGATTACAGTGATTCACAGCCCCTGATCAAGCCCGACATCAGCGGCCCGGGTGTTGATGTTCTCAGCACCGCCCTTTACAGCGGATACACCACCATGAGCGGCACCTCCATGGCCACGCCTCACCTGGCGGGAGTCGCGGCGCTGCTTCTCAGCATCAACCCTGAGCTCACCGTCGCACAGCTTGATTCCCTCATCGAGATGACTTCCCTCGACCTGGGCTCGGCGGGCAAGGACAACACCTACGGAGCCGGCAGGGTGGATGCCTACCAGGCTGCGCTGGCAGCGCTTCAGATGGTGGGTACCGAGGGCGAAACCCATTTTGATGTCCCGCCTTCCGCGCAGCTTCTTTCCGGCGTTTCTCCCAACCCCGTTTCGAACGCGGCGGCCTTTTCCCTCCACATGCCCTTTGAGGGGGCGGTGTCCATCCAGGTATTCGATGTGGCGGGCAGAGCCGTGGCGCAGGTTCACTCCGGCAACCTCGCATCGGGTACCCACAGCTACATCTGGAGCCTTCCCGAGAACCTGGGCAGCGGCATTTACTTCGTGCGGGCCGCGACCCCGGCCGGCACCGCGGCAAGCCGTATGACCGTGGTTCGCTAGAAGCTCCGCAAGCCTGTCGATAGCAGGGGCAGCCCCGGCGGGTTGCCCCTTCCGTTTGTTCCACACGGGCAAGCCTCGCTATAATGCATGAGGTTTGCCTTTGTACCGCTTCGGGTGTTTTCCAATGACTCAGTCGGGGGTACTTCTATGAAACGCGCTGCTGTTTATGGTTTTACTTTGTTCATGATTGCATCGGGATGCGGATCACCGGCGGTGGACGGCGATACCTGGCTTGTGGCCACGGAAAACGACACCGTAACTGTCCGCGAGGCCGGAGTATTGTGGGAAGGCCTCGAAGAATCGGACAGAGCCTTCTTCGCACGGTCGGATAATCCATCCCGGGAGTTTGTGGAAGCGCTGGCGGGAAAGGCGGCGCTGGAGGTCCTTCTTGATTCTTCAGGCATTCTTGACGATCCCGATCTGACAGCCTTTACGTCGTCATGGCTCAGGGTGGAATCCGCCATCCGGGCCAGGTCTCTGCTCGCTCATGAAGAGATGGCTTCTGTCAACGATTCCGACCTGGATTTCTTCAGGGCACGGGAGGGCGTGATGGCATGGTTCACCCTTGAGGATACTGGACCAATTGGCCCCCTGCCTCTAACCGAGCTTCCCCGCGAGCTGGCTTCAGCGCTGAACGGGCTCAGCCCCGGGCAGAGCGTTGTTCTGGAGGAGTATGGAAGCGTGGCCCTCGATTCCCTTTATGACAACATGCCCCATTCCCGGCCTTCGGCGGAACCGGACAGCACCCTCATCCAGATCATCGGCTACGGCAGGGAAAGGTTTCATTACCTGAAAACCTATTATGTCCTGCGAAGTGATCCGGGAACACTGGTCAGCCAGGGTTTGGGGGATATCTCATCCATCCCGGAGGACTCGGTCGTTGTTTCATCCCCGCTCGGAGAATGGACCAGGGGGCAGCTGGAGCAGGAACTCCGCTTCTTCCAGACAAGGGTTCCCTACCTGAGTTCAGGCCCTGAATGGATAGACATGATAACTGAGAACCTGTTCATGCAGAGCCACTTCAAAAACCTTCTCCAGGCCCGGTACCCCGCCGCAGCCGACTCCGTTGTTCAGGCCTCGCTGGCATTCAGCAGGCGCCGCGGAGCGGAACTGCTGATGAGGGAGCATGTTCTTCGTCATGTCGAGGTTACCAGGGAAGACCTTGAGCGGGAGTACTCACTGCTTTCCGAGCCGGTACTCACCGCCGAGCGGCGGGTTTTCGCGACGGCGTCTTCGGGAATCGAAGACCTTGACCGGTTCCGGAGTTCTCTTCTCGAGCCCGGGGGTCCGGAATCATTTCCACCTGTTCCGGGGCTTTCCGCCTCCCAGGACAGCCCGGGTGTGACAGTGCCGCTGATGAGGGTCGGTCTTCCCGGAAACATCTCATCGGCGCTGTTCGACATTGATGCCGACGACACCACCACCTGGATGGGTCCCTTCGAGATAGAGCCCGGCTTCTTCGGGGCGTTCAGGCTTCTGGAGGTGATTCCCCCGAGGCCGGCCACAATTGATGAGCTGGAAGACAGGCTTCGTGACGCGGCGCAGAACCGTCTCGAGGCCGAGTACACTGACGGGTTTCTTCTTGAACAGAGAAACAGGTTCGGTGTGAAGGTAAACGAGCAGGCTCTTCGCGGGCTTCCGGCGTCTCCGGAGCTCTGGAAGGAGATTTAGCCCCCTGCTCCAAAGGCTTGACACGCCCTGTGACCGGCGTTATGAAACCCATTGTTCCTTGAGTGCAACCCCAACATAGAAGGAGTATCTTAATGAAGATTACCGCTCTTATCGTGGTACTGCTCGCAGGGCTCGCCCTTGCGGCCCCCCCCAGCCAGCTCGGCCACCTGAACCAGGAGCTGATTCCCGTAGGCGTAAGCCTTGAAGATGTCATCTGCTCCCAGCCCTTCGTCTTCGCGAACCTCGTGAACGGCGTTGGCTTCTCCCAGCCCAACAGCTGGATGATCGCCGACGACTTCACCTACGCAGTTGATGGCTACATCGACAACATCGAAATCTGGGCCATCTACGCTTCCGCCAGCTGCACCGGATTCAACATTCAGCTCCGCTCCGACAGCGGTTCCGGCCCCGGAGCCATCGTTCAGAGCACCACCTCCGGCACCCCCTACCACGAGAACACCGGTCTCTCCCAGTGGGGATACGCCATCTGGTACACCGAGGTCGCGCCTACCGACAACATCACCTTCACCGGTGGAACCAAGTACTGGTTCGCCATGCAGACCACCGGCGGCGCCGGCGCTCACTACTGGCTTTGCACCAGCCAGACCTGGGCCGACCAGACCTACTTCAGCCAGGACAACGGCGGCAGCTGGATCACCAGCCAGGCTGCCTGGGGCGAAGCCTACGAGCAGTTCATGATTCTCAGCGGCGCGGAAACCTCCCTCACCCGTGACTCCTGGGGAGCCATCAAGTCCCTCTTCTAAGCCGGCCGAATCGAATTGACCCACCGGGGGGAGGCGAAAGCCTCCCCCCTTCTTCAAATCGGAGGATTGTCAGCCATGAAAAATCTTCTGCCCGTATTGGTCCTGATTGCCGCCGGGGTTTGTGCCGCTGGCTTTTCCGCGGAGTTTGAGGGTGGGCTGGTGTGGCAGGCCCGGAACGACTTTCGAATTCCAAACAACCCCGAAGCCACTGAGATCGACCTTGTCGACCTTGCGGGCGCCGGTCCGGTGGGAGCGGGAAGAGTGTTCATCAACTGGGATCCGGGCTACAGGCACCGGCTGCAGATCACCCTTGCCCCGCTGCAGATTGCTGAAAGCGTGGAGCTTTCCGAAGAGGCGGTTTTCGAGGGTACGGTGTTTCCCCCGGGGGCAACCGATGTCGTTTTCAAGTTCAACTCGTGGCGGGTTGGCTACGGTTACCTTTTTCATGAAGGTGAATCATGGCGGTGGCGTTTCGGGTTTACCGCCAAGATCCGTGACGCGAAGATAAGCCTGGAACAGGAAAACCTCTACACGGAAAAGACCGACCTGGGTTTCGTGCCCCTGCTCTACCTTCGGGGGGAGTACATGTTCTGCCCCGGCACCAGCTTCGTGCTTGATTTCAACGGTCTTGCCGGCGGTCCCGGCCGGGCTTTCGATGTGTCGCTGAAACTGAGCCGTGAAATCAGCGACAGGGTGAGCCTTCTCGGGGGTTACAGAACCATCGAGGGCGGCGCCGATGTTGAGTCGGTGTACAGTTTCGCCTGGTTGAACTACGCGGTTCTCGGCCTGGAAGCAAGGTTCTGAGGCGCCTACTCTCTGACCCCCACCGGAAAGATGTACAGGGGTTCAACACCGTCCAGCCTCAGCAGCCGGGCCACATCCGCCTCTCTGAATGCCCCCACGGCGCATGTTCCCAGACCCAGCGCCACAGCCTGCAGGTAGATGTTCTGTCCGGCGTGACCGGCTTCCATGTCCACATAGCGGGTTCCCCGGATACCGTAGTGATCCGTGGTTCTGGAGTAAATCGCGGATAGAATCAGGGTCGCCGAGGCCCGGGCCATCCAGGACTGGCCCAGGCAAGCCGCCGCCAGTTCCCGGGCAAGGCCCTCACTGTGGAACAGGGGAACAAGGTGGTGCTCCACCGGAGAGTACCGGTACAGCCCCGGCTCGAGCCCGGAAACCCTGTCCACCACGCAGAGCGCTTCCAGAGGGTATGTCGCCCCGGCGGAGGGAGCAGTTCGCCCTCCCCTGGCGCCGGTTTTGCCCTGGGCCGCCCACAGCAGTTGTGCAAGCTGCTGCAGGGTCAGGCTGTCGGTTTCGCTGAAGGAACGGACAGATCTCCTTTCATCGAGGGCCTGGGAGAGGCTCATCCCCCCGGTGGTATCCGGCGGTGGCAGGGGAACCGGAGAGGGCAGCCTGAACATTACGGCGACGAGGAAAACATACAGGAACATACTATCCCCTTTCATTTTCCATTCACATAAGCCACCGCTTTCCATTCGTCAATCCGCGGGGAATCCGATGGAACAAGTCAGTTTTTGCCGGGTAGAAAAGGGGCAACCCTGACAGGAAAGGAGAGAAATTGACAACGGTACTATTGAGCTTCGCCGCAGTATCTCTGTTTTTCCTGCAATCCCTTCCTGAGTTTCCCGTTGCAGGTTTTGAGGCGAAGCCCGACACGGTCACTGTGTATGTCAGCGATCCGATGGCCATCAGTGAGCTTTTCGCGGATATCGCGGAGATGGTGGGGCCCAGTGTGGTCACCATCAATTCCCGCACCACCGTCACCACCACATCCCCGGGTTTCGGGATGACTCCCTGGGGTTTCTACGGATTCGGCCCCCCCCGGGAGAGGGAGTTCACCCGCAGGGGTCTGGGCAGTGGCGTCATCGTCACGGAAGACGGTTTCATAGTCACGAACCATCATGTAGCCGGAGAGGCCCATGAGCTGGAAGTTGTTCTTTCCAACGGTGAGGTGTATCCCGGGAAACTGGTGGCGTCCGACAGCAGAACCGACCTGGCTGTGATTCGCATCGAAGCCGAGGGACTTCCGGCGGTTGCCATGGGCCAGAGCCGGGGAGCCAGGGTGGGGGAATGGGTGCTGGCCATAGGCTCCCCCTTCGCCCTGAGCCAGACCGTTACCCAGGGAATCATCAGCTTTCTGGGACGGGAAGGGGTGGGCCTCGCGGACTACGAATCCTACATCCAGACCGATGCCGCAATCAATCCCGGCAACAGCGGCGGCGCCCTGGTGAACCTTCGGGGCCAGCTTATCGGAATCAACACCGCCATCGCCAGCCGCACCGGCGGAAACCAGGGAATCGGTTTCGCCATACCGGTTGAAATGGTGCAGGATGTTATGAGCGACCTGATTCTCTACGGCGAGGTCCGCAGGGGATGGCTCGGTGTGGTGATACAGGAGCTTACCGAGGAACTGCGAAGCCAGTTCGGGGTTCAGGACGGGATTGCCGGTGTTCTGCTGGCGGACATTCTTCCTGATACCCCCGCATCGGGTTCCGGTCTTGAAAGGGGCGACATCATCATCGCCGTGGAGAGTGAGCCGGTTTCCTCCGTCCCCTCATTCCGAAACAGGATAGCCGCCACAGAACCCGGAACCAGGGTGTCTTTCTCGGTTCTACGCAATGGCAGGGAGCGCACTGTAAGGGTGCGTCTCGGCTCGCAAACCGACGCCCCCGCCGCCGCCGGCCAAACTCCGCGGGTTCAGGAATCCGAACGTGGCTGGCGGCTTCAGGAGCTGGACGGGAACCGGGCGGAGCGTCTTGGAATACATAATACTGAAGCGGTGCTTATCGTGGATGTTTCCCCGGACGGCAACGCGATGAGAGCGGGACTTCAAGCGGGAGATGTGATTCTGGAAGTGAACCGCAGAAGAGTGAGAACACCCGCCGATGTGGAAAGCGCACTGGAAAACTCGATTGGAAACGCTTTGCTTCTTGTCTGGCGCGACGGCAGAACATCCTTCATCGTGATGCGCCTGTAGACATCTTCCCCCCCCACCCCGGCGGGCGCCGGTTTCACCCCCCTTTCCGGCGCCCGCTTCCCTCTTCCTTGATGGAAGCCCCCATCTTCCGCAATGTTACCCCCGTCACGCAGATTCCGGAAAGAGAGGCTGGAGGTATTTTAATGCTCGATACACTTGACAGAATGTTGAAAAAGGTGGAGGCGGACTACGCCGACATCCGCTACGAACGGATGCTGACCTCCAGCGCGGACTTCATAAGGGACCAGTTGAAGGGGGTGGACTCGGTTTCCACAGACGGATTCGTTGTGCGGGTCTTTCGTGATCATGGCTTCGCTTCCGCCACGGTAACCAGGAAAGAGGATGTTCCCGAGGCCCTCAAACTGGCTTCGGAGGGAGCCACGGTGATGGGCCGCAGCGGGAAGACCGTTGTGCTGGCTGACGCGCCGGCGGTCAGTGATGATGTGGAGCCTGATCTCAACGGCGACCCCTCGCACATCCCCCTGCAGGACAAGGTTGACCTTGTCCGGAAGTACAGCCGCATAATGATGGACATGCCCGGGATTGCCACCACCAATGTGGGCTACTCCGAGGTGGACCGGGAAAAGTTCTTTGTCAGCACCAGGGGCGCTGGAATCAGGGAAAGAATTGTCACCCTGGCCATCGGCGGAGAAGCGGTTGCGAAAAGGGGAGACCTTCTTCAGAACATTCGCGTATCCGTTGGGGGCGCCGACGGTTATCACAGGCTCTTGAACCGGGATGACGAGTTTGTCAAGCGGGGTGAACTGGCGGCGAAGCTGCTTGATGCCGAACCGGTGAAGGCCGGCACCTTCGATGTGGTTCTGAATCCATCCATGACCGGTGTGTTCGCCCATGAAGCCTTCGGACACTTCAGCGAGGCGGACATTATCGAGGACAACTCCTCACTCCGGGCAAAGATGGCGCTGGGCGCCGAGCTTGGCAGTGAAGCCGTGAACATAGTGGCGGATTCCACCATGCCCGGGCAGGTGGGCTACTACCGTTACGACGATGAGGGAGTTCCTGTAAGAAGGGTCCAGCTGATGAAGAAGGGGGTTCTCACCGGAAGGCTTCATTCCCTCCGAACCGCCGGAGAGTTCCGTGAGTCTCCCACGGGCCACGCCGTCGCCGAGGATTACCGGTACGAACCCATAGTGAGAATGGGCACGATCTTTTTCGAACCGGGGGAGCCGGGTTTTCAGGAACTCGTCGACCGCCTTGGAGACGGCTTGTACCTGTGCGACGCAAAGGGCGGCCAGACCGCCGGAGAGAACTTCACCTTCGGCGCCCAGTACGGTTATGCGGTGAAAGACGGCAGGATAGGCCCCATGGTTCGAGACATCAACATAATGGGCAATCTTTTCACTACTTTGAAAAACATAGAAGCCGCCGCCGGGGATTTCCATCTCAACGAGAGGGGAGGGTGCGGCAAAGGCCAGCTCAATATCAAAAGCGGCCACGGAGGCCCCTCGATTCTTATCCGCGGCATGGTTGTAGGGGGTGTGTGATGGAAAAGCTTCTTGAACTTGCCTCGAAGTCCGGTTGCAGCGCCGAGATCTATCAGCAGCGCACTCGAAGCGTTGAACTCACCCGCAGGGAGGGAAGGGTGGTCGACACCTCCGCCTCCATCCAGTCAGGCTGCGCCATAAGAATTATCAGAAACGGCAGAATGGGCACCGCATACACGAAGAACCTTCTGGACAGGCAGGCTCTTCTGGATCGCGCCCTTCTGTCTCTCGAGAACGGCCCGGAAGTGGAGTTCGAATTTCCCCGGACAGTAATCGAGCCCGACACCGGAGCGTGGCACGATAAGGTTGAACATTCCGGTTTTCCCGAAGCACAGGAAGCGTGTGTCGAGTTGGAGGATCTGGCGGGCTCCCTCGGGAGGGACTGCCTGGACACCAGCGCCGGCAGCGCCGCTGAAACCGTGAGGATCATGAATACATCCGGCACCGACATCCTTCACCGAAGCACGGGGATGACGGGTTGGATATCCGCCAGGTATCCCGGCACGGAAACCGGGCTTAACGCCGGTTTTGCCGGAGAGTCCGGAATTCCTGTCAACCCGGAGGTTGTGCGCAATCTCTGCGAAATGTACACGAGTTCCCTTCCCGAGGTTCGGGCCGGCGACGGCAGAATGCAGGTCATGTTTCTGCCGGGAAGCCTTTACGGAATTATATGGCGCCTGACCGCCGCGGCGGGGGCCAGGGCCTTCCATTCCGGCGCCACACCCCTGAAGGACAGGAAAGGGGAATCGGTTCTATCCGGGAAACTCACTCTGGTCAGCGATCCCTCCCTCGACCCCCCGGTGGCCAGAAGGGCGTTCGACGACGAGGGAGTGCCAACCCGGCGTCTGGCCATCTTCGACCGGGGCGTGTTCACCGGCTCCTACACGAACCTCTTCTATGCCGCGAAGCTGGGAATTGAACCCACCGGCACCGGATTCCGTTCCGGAATGTGGGGCGGAGACACGGTATCCCTGGCGCCGGAACCAAGCTTCCGAAACGGCACCTTTCAGACCGGAGAAGCAACCTTCGAGGAGATGCTGGGGATGATGGACAGGGGAATCATTGCCTTCGGTCTGCTGGGAGCCCATTCGGGAAACATCATCAACGGGGATTTCTCTGTCGGGTTCAACCCCGGGCTTCTGGTGGAAAAGGGAAGGATTGTGGGCAGGGTAAAAGACGGCATGATGGCCGGGAATGTCTACGATGTTCTCAAGAGGGTTGTGGCGGTCCAGGACCGCCCCTTCAACCCCGGCTCTTCGCGGCGTGATCCCGCGGTGCTTCTCGATGGCGTGAGCGTCTCCGGAAAGTAATCTCCGTGCCCGGTGTGTCGAAATGACGCACCGGGCATTCATCCGCCGCCGGCAACCCTTGCGTCTGGCGTCATATCATATTGTTCCTGTTGCATATAGCCTCCTTCCGCAGTTCATTGGCAAGGGTTTTGCATTTACATTTGCTGCGGCAAACCCTGAAAAGGGATAGAAGCGGAAAGGAGAAAGAATCATGAGACTGGTAAGGCAGAACCGTGAGACGGGTCTCACCCCCTACGACATGGTGAGAAACATGAGCAGGGTTTTTGAAGGGCTCTGGCCTGAACTGGACGGAACGCAGGAGTTCCAGTGGGCGCCCCCGGTGGATATATGTGAGAAGGGCGACTCCATTGTGTTCAAGGCCGAACTCCCCGGCATTCCCAAGGACAGCATCGAGATCGAAGTGGCCAACGGCGTTCTCACCATTCGGGGCGAGAAGAAGACCGAAGAGGAGAACTCCGGCGACACCTGGCACCGCCGGGAAATGCGGTACGGCTCCTTCACCCGAAGCTTCAGCCTTCCTCTTGATGTAAAGCACGACAAGGCGGAAGCCAACTTCTGCGACGGGGTTCTCACCATCACCATCCCAAAGGAGGAGAAGGCTCTTCACCGCAAAATCGCCATCAAGGGCTGACACGCTTCCCGCCTGAACCCTCTGGGGTGCGGTCATCGGGCCGCACCCCTCTTGCTTTTCATCATTGTTATACTTGACCGGGGTATTCAGGGAGGTGCTACCATGGCGTTTCTGGAACTGGCCGAAGCCGCGAGGACGGTTCGACGATTCGATGAAAGCGTTCCCCCGGGCCGTGAGGATCTGCGTGAAATGATCAGGGCCGCGTCTCTGGCGCCCTGCGCGGCGAACCTTCAAAGGCTGCGGTTCTCCATAGTAACCGGTGAGCGGGAGCGGGAGAGGCTTTTCCGGGGCCTTGGCTGGGCCGGCTATCTCGAGGACTGGCACGGGCCGGAGAAGGGACGGCGCCCCTCGGCGTACATCATCATATCCTCCCCCGCCGGGGATGAAAAGCCCTTTACGAAAACAGACGCGGGGATCGCCGCCGCCTACATCGCCCTGGCAGCCAGGGATATGGGCTACGGGTGCTGCATGATGCTCTCCTTCTCCAGGGATGATGTAACCGAAATCGCGTGCACACCGGGCCTGCTTCCGGAACTGGTACTGGCCCTGGGTGTTCCGGCGGAAACCGTTGTTCTTGATGAATACGCAGGTTCCATTCGATACTACCGCGACTCGCTGGGAAGGCATCATGTTCCCAAGATGACCCCGACGGAACTCACAGCTAAGGAGATATAGTGTTCAAATCCCATACTTTCACAGGAAGACGGGCTGAACTTGTCAAAGCCCTTCCCCGGGAGTTCTGCCTGGTGGTTCCCGCGGCTCCCTGCCTTCCCTCCAGCGCCGACGGCGCCCATGCCTATGTGCCTTCCCGGAACCTCTACTACCTCACCGGGGTCACCCAGGAGGGATCCTGGCTGTTCATGTGGCGCCTGGCGGGGCAGGACGAGGTGAAGGAGTGCCTGTACATAACCCCCTACGACGAGGAGTACGCGAAATGGTACGGTACCGTCCTCACCAGAGAGCAGGCCGGGGAAACCAGCGGAATTTCCGATGTCAGGTTCACCGGAGGGCATGAAAAGTTCCTCTCCAGGCTGATCTGCAGGGAGGGGGTGAGGGAACTCTTCATGGACTGGCACAGAACGCCAATGGGCGAGTTCACCGGAAGGGGGCTTGCCTTCGCCAATTCGGTGAGGCACTCCTTCCCGGAGGTGACGGTGCGAAGCGGGGCGGACCTGATTTTCCGGCTTCGCATGATCAAGGACGAAGAGGAAGTTCGTCTGATCCGGGCCGCCACCGAACTCACCCGGAAGGGATTCGAGCAGGCGCTCAGCCGCCTGCGGCCCGGAATGAAGGAATTCGCCTTTGAAGCCGAGCTTCTCTACCGCTGGGCTCTGGAGGGCGAGAAGACACCTGCCTTTCCCGCCATCTGCGCCGGCGGTTCCCGGGCCACCTGTCTCCACTATGTTGAAAACAGCGCGGAACTTCGGGATGGCGAACTTCTTCTTGTGGACCACGGCGCCATGAAGAACCTCTACTGCGCCGACATAACCCGGACAGTTCCGGTGAACGGAAAGTACAGCCCGAGACAGAGGGAACTGGTGGAGATGGTGCTCCTGGTCCAGGAGAAAGCCATAGAGCTTCTCCGTCCCGGAAAGCTTCACCGGGTGTGGAACGAGGAAGTGAATCAGTTCTACAGGGAACTGATGCTCTCCCGGGGAGTGATAGCCAGTCCCGGAGACTTCGAGAAGCTCTACTATCACGGGGTGGGACACCACCTGGGGCTGGACACCCACGACGAGCACATCCCACAGCTTCCCATCGCCCCGGGCATGGTGTTCACGGTTGAACCGGGTTTCTACTCCGCCGAGGAAGGGATCGGGATAAGAATAGAAGACGATGTCCTGGTGGGTGAGGCGGGCAACACCGTTCTCTCCGCGGATTTCCCAAGAACACCGGATGAGATTGAAGCCCTGATGGCGAAATGACGAACCCGATTCATCTGGATTTCATGGGCATGGCCATGGAAGAGGCGGTAAAGGCTTTCGACAGGGGAGAGGTGCCGGTGGGCGCGGTTCTTGTCACCGGCGATGGCGGGGTCTATAGACAGTCCAATCGAACCCGGGAAACCGGCAGGCCATGGGCCCACGCCGAGCAACTGGCCGTTGATGACGCATGCCGTGCCACAGGTGACTGGAGGCTCTCCGGCGCCTCGCTTTACACCACCCTCGAACCCTGTGTCATGTGCGCAGGGCTTGTTCTTCTCTCCCGGATATCCCTGGTGGTCTACGGCGCCTGGGACAAGCGTTTCGGCGCGTTCGGCTCCGTGGCGGACCTTCGGGGAATGCCCAATCTGAACCACTACCCGGAGGTTGTGGGGGGAGTGCTGGCTGAGGAAGCCTCAAAGCTGCTGAAGGAGTTTTTCCGGAAACACAGGTGATGCCGATAAGGAAGTAGATATGATCATTCTTGCCGCGGTTCTGATGGCGCAATTCCTGCCTGGCCAGCCCTACGCCTCGTACTGGCACCCCGCCGATCTTCTCAGCTGGAGCCCGAACACCGACCCGGACGCCCCCTACAATCGAAGCGCGATTCCACTTGCCACCAGAAGCCTGGGTGACACCCAGTGCAACGCCCACGCAATACCCGGCCAGGCGGGAGTGACATCAATCAGCATCATGTACCCGTCCACCAGTTTCAACCCGTCCCAGGGCGGCCCTGGAATCGACACTTACGCCTTCGGATACTGGCAGTACATCGAACACCTGACTTTCTGGGGGGGAAGCGCCGGGGAGGGGCTGATACTGGCGCCGAACCCCGGAGTGACAGATGCCGCTCACAGGAACGGCGTGCCTGTTTACGGCACCGTTTTCTTTCCGCCGGTTCAGTACGGCGGCCAGATTCAGTGGGTATGGGATTTCGTTCAGAAGGAGGGAGACACATTCCCTGTGGCGGACAAGCTCATCGAGGTGGCGGAGTACTATGGCTTCGACGGCTGGTTCATCAACCAGGAGACCGCGGGGGGCAACACCCAGCTTGCGGAAGACATGCGGGACATGATGATCTACATTCAGCTGAACTCGGATCTGCGGATTCAATGGTACGACGCCATGACCAAAACAGGCGCAATCTCCTGGCAGAATGCCCTGAACGCCAATAATGACTGGTTCTTTCAGTATGAAGACCAGACCGTCAGCGACGAGATGTTCCTGAACTTCTGGTGGAGTTCAGCGGGGCTCACCAGTTCCGGGAACCATGCCATTGCTCTGGGGCGGAGCCCCTACGACCTCTACGCCGGAGTTGACGTCCAGTCCAACGGATACAACACCGGAGTCAACTGGGAAGGGCTTTTCCCGGAGGGACAGGACCACAGGGCAAGCCTTGGCTTCTACTGTCCGAACTGGACTTACTCCAACGCTTCGAGTCACGCCGCCTTCTACTCCCGGGAGAGTTACTTCTGGGTGGGGCCGAACCGGGATCCGGGGAACACCGGGACAACATACCCCTGGAAGGGGATTGCCCACTACATTCCGGCCAAAACTCCCGTAACATCGTTTCCCTTCGTGACCAGCTTCAACACCGGACAGGGCTACCGCACCGCGGTGGAGGGTGAGGTTCTTTCCCAGAACCCCTGGCACAACCGAAGCCAGATGGATGTGCTTCCAACCTGGAGGTACATCTCGAACAGCGGCGGAACTCCGCTGTATCCGGAACTGGACTGGGAAATCCCCTACCACGGCGGAAGCTGCCTGAAGGTCGGCGGTGAGCTGTCCCCGGCAAACACCACAATGCTCTATCTGTACAAGACCGACGCTCCAGTGCAGGGGGATGACAGTTTCGTAATCGTCTGGAACCGCGGAGAGGCCGCAGCGCCATCGGGAATGGAAGTGGCCCTTTCCACAACGTCTGATCCCATGGATTTTTTCTTCTTCCAGGTACCCGACGGTGTGTCGGAGGGATGGAACACGTGGCAGTTTCCCCTCTCGGCTCTGGCGGGTCACACCCTCTCCATAATCGCCCTGCGCTTTCAGAGCCCGACCGTCATCGAAGACTATCAGATTAGAATCGGAAGGCTTGGAGTGATCCGGGGCGAACCCGTTGTTCCAGCGCCTCCCACCGGTCTTGTGGTAGAGCAGTTCAACCAGGTGGACGACTTCAACGGAACACTCAGGCTGAGGTGGGATCCCTCGGACGGCGACAATTACATGGTGTATTCACTCAACTCGGATGAAAGCCGCACATTCTTGTGGGCAACCCCCGGCAACGCCTGCTTCGTGCCGTTGGTGACCAGGCCGGAGGGGGAGGATGTCACAACGGTGCTGGTGGTTGCCAACAGCAATGAGTTCGGCTATTCAGAGCCGGCGGTAACCCAGATAGTCTGGACCACCACCGGGATTGAGGGGGAGGCTGTCCACGGTACTCCCGTTTTTCTTCCGGGTTTGTCCAATCCGGTGTCAGGAATGGTTGAGGTTGAGTTCTCGGTTCCCTCGCCGGGCCATGTGGAGTTGATGGTGTTTGATCTGGCGGGAAGGATTGTTGATGTCCTTCACCGTGGAGAACTCTCCGCCGGCGGGCACACCGCGAGTTGGAACACCAATGACCTGCCTTGCGGGGTTTACATTCAGCGGGTATCCGGCTCCGGGGGTTGCGACCTGAGAAAAACCACGGTACTCCGCTAGGCTTCCAGGGATGGCCTGATTCCGGTGTTCTTCCACCGCAGGAAGTCTTCGATTATCTCCCGGTGGTCGAAAGCCATGTTCCCGGGCAGACCGTCGAAGGGGAACGCCCTGGCGATTGAGGCGTCGTCTCCGGCCACGGGTTTTCCCCGGGCCCTGCAGTGGTATACGGCGCTTATGGTGTCTCCCCTCGGGTCTCTCCAGGGCCTGGAGTAAACATGGAAAAGCGACATTACTTCGATGGAAAGGCCGGTTTCCTCAAGTGCTTCCCGTTTCACCGCCTGGAACAGGCTTTCCCCGGGGTCTACGAATCCCCCTGGCAGAGCCCAGCCCTTCGGCGGAAACTTCCTTTCAACCAGTACAATCCGGCGGTTTTCAAACTCTATGATGGCGTCAACGGTGACTTCCGGGGTTTTGGGCCGCATGTCCCTCCTTGCATGGCACTTTCGGTTCGAGGGGGAGTATGTTTAAGATAACCTAATCAAAGGAGGGCCTTGTGAGAAACCCCGTTCTGCTCATCTGTCTCGCCGCGGCTTTTTCCGCCTGCGGCGAACAGCCCGGACAGCAGGCAGTTTCAGAGGATGCGGAAACCGTTGTCGTCGGGGAAGTCCAGTGGATTCACGATGATTTCGAAGCCGCCTTTGCCCTGGCGGCCCGGGAGGGGAAAAGCGTTTTCATAGATTTCTACGCGGACTGGTGTCCCCCCTGCCGAACCCTTTCCGACGAGTACTTTCCCAGGGCGGACTATCAGGAGTTTCTCTCGGGAGTGGTTCCGCTCAAGGTCAATGTGGACAACCAGCAGGATTTCGCCCAGAGATACGGCGTAAGCAGCATTCCGACCCTGGTGCTCACCGACGCTCTTGGCAACGAGCTTGACCGGGTGGTGGGGGTAACCGGAACCCCCGAAGATTTTCTGCAGGTGCTGAAAGCCCTGGGAGAATAGCCCGGGTTGGTTCATGTAAAAAGGGGCCGGCGATGAACGCCGGCCCCTTTTTCTTGCGTTTGGCCCCTGACTAGACAAAAAGAGTAACAGGACGGCTTGTTAGCGATGCCCTTGCGCTTGCAGGGGTGTTTTTGTATTGTTGTGTTACTAGT
>Ga0334892_1001000_pt1 | contig 27332 bp, 17 predicted proteins | sample GraSluR3_MG_4_FD_207213 | JGI IMG/M metagenome (GOLD analysis project Ga0334892, IMG submission 207213) | Sludge microbial communities from methane-producing bioreactor in Wageningen University, Netherlands - Granular Sludge_15_04-R3 | ecosystem: Engineered > Bioreactor > Anaerobic >...
CATCCCTCCATCCCTCCATCCCTCCATCGGTCCAACACGTCACAACATGCGCGCACGGCGCGAAGAAGTTGCAGCGTCAGACTGTAAGCTATTGTTGTGCAAGCCTCTTACCCGGAGCGTTTCATGCCCATCGACCTCGCCGTCGTGCCAGTGGCCGGCCGGGGAACCCGGCTGCTGCCCCTGACCAAGAGCCAGCCCAAGGAGATGCTTCCCGTCGGGCGCAAGCCCGTGGTGCAGTACGTCGTCGAAGAGCTGGCCCGTTGCGGGATCGGGCGCGTGCTGTTCGTTACCGGGCCGGGCAAGACGGCCATCGAGAACCACTTCGACGTCGATGCCGAGTTGATTGCCACGCTCCGCGAGTCGGGCAAGGAGGAGCTGCTCGAAGAGCTGGCCTTCGAGCGAGCCGATCTCGAGTACTTCTACACGCGCCAGCGCCGGCAGCTCGGCCTGGGGCACGCCGTGCTCTGCGCCCGGCCCGTGGTCGGGCGCCAACCCTTTGTCGTGGCCCTGGGCGACTCGATCATCGGGCTGCATGCCCAATCGCACGTGGTCGGGGCGATGATCGGCGAATTCGAGAAGTCCCGCGCCGCCGGCGTGATCGCCTTCGAAGAGGTGCCCCGCGACGAGGTCGACCAGTACGGCATCGCCAAGCCGCGGGGCGCGCCGGCCCGGACGTTCGAGCTCGACGACCTGATCGAGAAACCCGCCGCGGCCGAGGCGCCCAGCAATCTGGCCGTGGCGGCCCGCTACGTGCTGAGCCCCGAGATCTTCGACTATCTCGAGAAGACGGCTCCCGGCAAAGGCGACGAGATCCAGTTGACCGACGCGATTCGCGCCATGATCCACGACGGGGCCAAGGTGTTGGGGGTCTGCCTGCCCCGCGACGAGCAACGTTTCGACATCGGCAATTTCGAGAGTTACTTCCAGGCGTTCGCCGAGTTTGCCCTGGCCGATCCCCAGTACGGGCCGGCGCTGCGGCGGCAGCTCGAACGCCTGCTCGGCTCGTCGGCGGAAGGTCGGCCATGCTCCTGATTCGCAAGAAGGCTTTCGCCCGGGCCGGCCTGATCGGGAATCCCTCGGACGGCTACCACGGCAAGACGATCTCGCTCATCGTGCGCAACTTCTGCGCCGAGGTGACGCTCTACGAATGGGACGACGTCGAGATCGTCTGGAGCCAGGAAGACCAGAGCCGCTTCGGTTCCGTCCACGACCTGGTCCACGACGTGAAGCTCCACGGCTACTATGGGGGCGTTCGCCTGGTCAAGGCGACCATCAAGAAGTTCGTCGAGCACTGCACGGCCCAGGGGCACGCCCTGCACGAACGCAACTTCTCGGTCCGCTACCAGACGAACGTGCCCCGGCAGGTGGGGCTGGCCGGCTCCAGCGCGATCATCGTGGCGACGCTCCGGTGCCTCATGGCCTTCTACGGCGTCGCGATCCCCCGGCACGTGCAGCCGTCGTTCGTGCTCTCGGTCGAACGGGAGGAGCTGGGCATCGCCGCCGGCCTGCAAGACCGGGTCATCCAGGTCTACGAGGGGCTCGTCTACATGGACTTCAGCCGCGAGCACATGCGCCGGCAGGGCGGCTTCGAGTATGGCGTGTACGAGCCCCTCGATCCGTCGCTGCTGCCGCCGCTGTACCTGGCCTACAGCACCGACGTCAGCGAGCCGACCGAGGTGCTCCACGGGAATCTCCGCGCCCGCTACGAGCAAGGCGACCCCGACGTGGTGGCCGCCATGGACCGCTTCGCCGAGCTGACCGTCGAAGCCAAGCGGGCAATCCTCGCCCGCGACGCCGAACTTCTCGGCCGCCTCATCAACGCCAACTTCGACCTCCGGCGGTCGATCTGCCCGATCTGCGAAGAGCACAACGAAATGGTCGAGCGGGCCCGGCGCGCCGGCGCCACGGCCAAGTTCGCCGGCTCGGGCGGGGCGATCATCGGCACGTATCCCGACGACGCGACCTATGCGCGGCTCCGCGCCGAGTTGGCATCGATCGATTGTGAGGTCATTCGGCCCCAAATCGCCGACGCCTGCTGAGGCCCGCCTTCGACCGTCGCAATGGGTTTTCGCTCGTCGGTCGTGCGTCTTCCAGCCCAACTTGCGCAGTTCCGGAGGAAAATGGGCCATTTCTTGCCCCGGAATGGCCGTAAGTCGTGATCTCATGGTAGTGGAGATCGGGCGGGGAGGATGAAGTGAAGACCCACGGTCTTGCATGGGGCGGATTCTGTGGTGTCGGTAACGGCGGGAGGCAGGGATGTTTCAACGCCGTTACACGCGCAAGAAATCCGGGAAGACGCACAGCTACGACGGGCTTGTCGAGAGCGTGTGCACGGAGGCCGGGCCACGACAGCGGATGGTGGCCCACCTGGCCGTCAGGGAGCCGCCGGGGGCGGTGGCGAGGAGGCAAGCCGGCCCAAGGCTGCTTGGGCTTGCGGTCGGGGTCTTTTCGGCAAAGATCACAGGCTCGTCGTCGTCCTCGTGCCTCTCACGATACAAACCGCACGCGCTCCCTCAGCGTCCTTCTGACCGCGTAGGGGTCTTGAAGTCGCTTCCCAAGCAGGTGAACCGCCATCTCCCGAGGCAGGCAGGCGGAGAACTTCAGGCCCTCAATCGCCTCCTCCTCGACCTCCGGGCACATGTTCACGGAATCGCGGTCCTGGAGGGTCTTCGAGGCGATCTCGATCTTGTCCATGGGCAGCGACGACTCCAAAGCGACGGAGAAGCAGTCGCTAGTGACTTGGCTCTCGGTCACTTGCGATAGCTCATGGGCAAGGGTCGTCCCTGCGCCTTCACACGACGACCGGCCAAGGCGTGGGCCGCCGAGGACGCACCGAAACCTTCGTCGAAGTGCACCTCGATCTGCTGCCCACCGATCGGGCGGGCTACCTCTGGCTGCTCTTCTCGGGCCCGGCCATCTGCCACGACGGCACCTTCTCCCACATCCTCGAACGCTCGTGCGACTTCCGAAGCCTCGATGTGCGCAACTTCGGCACCATCTACGAAGGGCTACTGGGAAGCGAACTGTCGGTCGCCGAGGGGGACCTGGTCGTCGACGAGGCGCAGCTCTACGTCCCCCTTGCCGGAGCGCGGGCGTCTCGCCCGCAGAAAGGCAAACAGGGCGGGCAGGATGCCCGCAAACAGGGCGGGCAGGATGCCCGCGCTCCCGACGTTCGCCAGGGACAAATCTACCTCCACAACGCCAGCGGCGCCCGCACGGCGACGGGCAGCTACTACACGAAGAGCTTCGCCGTCGAGCATCTGCTCGACCATGCCCTGGAGCCGCTATCTGCCCGGCTTTCAGTCGCTCGCACAGTACGACCAGGAGGCGGGGAAAAGACGATACCGAAAAAACCGGCCGGATCTGGTAAAGGAATACCAGCGCGAGTTGGCCCAAGCCGACGCGCTGCGGGCCGCCCTGACCCGCGGGCCGTTTCCCGGCATAGGCATGGGCGATCCCGACGTGTACAAGGCGTTCTGTTGGCGATTCTGGCACCTGGCCTGCCCCAACGGCGGGCGGATCGGCGTCGTGCTGCCTCGCTCGGCGCTTTGCGCGAAAGGGTCGAGCGAGTTCCGCCGCGCAAACTTCGGCAACGCCTCGGCGGACATCACGTTCGTGGTCAATAACGGCCGATGGGTCTTTCCTGACATCCACCCACAGTACACAATTGGGCTGACGTGCATCACCCGGAGCGCGGGCGTCCCGCCCGCATGATTCGTTACGAGGTGCGATCATGCCAAACCGAGCAGAGCAACCGGCGGGCGAGACGCCCGCGCTCCAGCGTGGTGGCCCGCGGGGATGGCGCTACCGCGGTTATTTGCCGCATTTCGACGGCGGCGAGATGTGGCAGACCGTGACGTTCCGGTTGGCCGACTCGTTTCCCACTGACCGGCTGGAAGCATGGAAGTGGGAACTGCGCCTCCTTTCCAAGGAGCAGGCCGACCAGGAACTGCATCGGCGCATCGAGGAATACTTGGACGAGGGGCACGGCGCCCGCTATCTTCGCCGTCCTGACATCGCCGACACGGTGCAGGATACGCTCTCGTTTTTCGACGAACAGCGCTACCGGGTCGATGCCTGGGTGCTCATGCCCAACCACGTGCACGTCTTGTTCCTCCCCTTGGCCCGCTGGAGCTTGTCGACCATCGTCCATTCTTGGAAGTCCTACTCGGCCAAGCAAGCCAACCGGATATTGGGCCGAAGCGGCCGTTTCTGGCAAGAGGACTACCGCGACCGCTACATCCGCGATGACGAGCATTTTCTGGCGGCACGTGTGTATATTGAAAACAACCCGGTCAAAGCAGGGCTTTGCACGCGCGCGCAGGACTGGGCGCATGGCAGCGCGCGCTTCCGCATCGGGAGCGCGGGCGTCCCGCCCGCATGACTGATAGGAAGCATCGCCCATCAGAGCAAAGGAGCATCAAGCGACAAACAACCCTCGGAGCGCGGTTGTCTCGGCCGCAGCGAGGGAAAAGGGCTCACGCAGCGAAGAAGGCGGGCGGGACGCCCGCGCTCCGGCGGTGTCGCTTCGCGGCCCCTTTCCGAGTCTGGAACGATTTTTGGGCGGCGTGAAGAGGCCGCCGGTCGTGTTCGCGGCCGAGCAGGCGCTCGGCTGGACCGACACCGCCGCGTTGCCCTTGGCGCCGCCGAAGTGCTTTATCGTGAACCAAGCGCCGTTCCTTCTTTGGGTGCGCGGCGACGCACACGACCAAGCGTTTCTCCTGGGCGTATTGGGGTCCATTCCGCTCGACTGGTATGCGCGGCGTTTCGTCGAAACGCACGTCAACTACCATGTGTTCAACCCATTTCCCATCTTTCGCCCCGGCCGCGGCGATCCCTTGTGGCGGCGGGTGGTGGCCCTGGCCGGCAGCCTGGCCTGCCCGGACAAGCGGTTCGCCAAGTGGGCGAAGGCCGTGGGCGTCGAGTGTGGCAAGCTGGACGCCGCGGAGAAGGACGCCATGATCGCTGAACTCGACGCCGTGGTGGCCCACCTGTACGGCCTGAGCGAGCCGCAGCTCGTGCACGTCTTCGAGACCTTCCACGAGGGCTGGGACTACAGCCCCCGGCTGGAGAAGGTGCTGGGCTACTACCGGCAGTGGGGCGGGAAACGATCGAGCTAGCCCCTCCAATGCAGTGCCCGGCCATGGCTACTTGAATCGCGGAATATCGACCGGCAGCCCGACGCGCATGAAGAATCGCGCGAACGCTTGGGAAAGATGCTCGCGGTACGGCGGCAAGAGCCGGATTCGTTTCTTACCGTCGGCATCGGCGACCTTTCGAACAGCCCCGATGCTCAGGGTGAAGACCCTTTCCAAGTCGACCAGCATATAGTCCAGTTCGTGACCTGGGATTTCACATTCGTTGAGCACGTGATATCGGGGGAACCTGCCTTTCCGTGCCGCTTCCCAACCTTCTGGCTTGCAGAAATGCCTCTGATCCTTCAATTCGTGCCGGAAATAGAGGGACGCCAGCAGCACATCATCGGCATTGCACTTCCCGTGATCGCGAATCGCGAGGTCGCACGACTGGGTCATGACGATCACGTTCTGCCGGTCTATCGTAATCGGGTGTTCTTCGGGCTCGTGGATAGCCTGAGGAGGAATCACGACGACGGGGCATCCGAGCAGGATGTCGCCCTGCCGCAAATCGGAGCCGGACACCAGGGCATACCATGGGTACTGTGATGCACCAACGTCAGCCATCGGGTCAATCTTCCGGATCGTCGATGATGCGGGGGGGCCGGTAGGAGCCCTTTTGAAACTTGACCACCACGCGGCGAGAAGGCCGCGGAGGCGGTGTCTCAATTCGCACATCCCAATCGACCATCTCAAACTCTTCTTCCGGCCATTCGGCTCCTTCTTGGTCGGATACAATGCTGGCAACAGCACGCCACTGATCGCCCAAGAACTCTCTTACTTCGCTTTCAACGTCAAGCTCGCGCGCCTCCGCTGTATCGGACTCAAGAGGGTGCTGTTGTCGGCGATAGTCGATGAGGGCGATGATGCCTGAGAGACTATCCACCAGGTAGACGGGACCCACCGACGGGTCCGCACCTATGCCAACCGAAAAGCCGGTGACTCTGCCTGCCGACTCGCCGGGCTCGAAAAGCCGCGATCCGAATCGACTGGCCAAGGTTCTGGTCTCTGTGGCGGTACTGGAGCGGGTTTTGATGGTTGCTCCGTTCATAGCGGTTCCTCCATACCGAGGATCACTCTTGATAGGCTGGTGAAATGGTCAAGGCGGTCAGCCCAACGGCCGACCAGCTTGCGTAACGCCTCCACCGGCTTCTCGCCCGGTAGTTCGGAGTGGAAGTTGCCATTGAGGATGATGGCCGGCTCTGACTCTTCCTCCCGATTGACCTGCCCGCCGTCAACCCCAATTCGTAGGATCGCGTCTTCGACGTGGTACACGAAGCGGCACCCGAGCGCCTTCATCGGCCGCGCTCCGTCATTCCACGGTCCAGCCTTCAAAAACCTCTCGATCAGGAATTGCTCCGGGTGTTGACGCAGACAGCAGGCGGCGAAGTTGACGCCCAGAGCCTTGTAACGAACGTGGGGAAGCTTCTCCGCATAAGCGATGGCCAACTTGGAAACTGTCGATTGGCCTGCATTGCCCGCGGGCTTCTCTTCGGTCACGACGAACCGGTTACCCTCCACAGTGAACGTGATCCCGTTCGTGTACTTGGCGAACGAAAACGCGGGCGTGCACAGGGGCTTATCCGCGAGTTCCCAATCTTCCGGCACGATACCTTGGGCCGTCAAGAACGCGGGGTGCAGGATCGTCGGATTGTGCTCTTGGGCAAGGACCACGATCGTCGTGTTGAGAAGCTCAAGCTCCATTGGTAGCTACTCGCTGATACCTCGATGGGGGGGCGATTCTACAAAACGGCGATCCTCACCCTGGAACCGGTATCGACATAACTCTTTACGCTCCACAACCTATCTTCGCTCACTCAATCTCCAAGATCAAGCCGCCGCTGGCCACGTCTCCACCCGAGACCGGGCCGGCCGCTAGCCCGCAAGGGCAGCGTCCACTATATTCGCCATTGCTGGGCTAGCGGACAAGGGCCTATGAAACCCGAATTCGTCGACAACCGGAACGGCAACACGCTGGCGGCGGCGCTGCGCGGGCACCTCGATTGGCTCGGCGCGACCTATGCCCAGCCGGTCGAAATGGCCATCGCCACGGGCTACTTCAACCCGGAGCGATTCGGGCTGGTGGCCGAGTGGCTGGAGCGGTTGCCGCGGGTGCGGCTGCTCTTGGGAGCCGAGCCCACGCCCCCACCCGCCCGCCCGTCACGCCGCCTGGGCGAATCCCCCGCCCGCTACGCCCAAGCAACTCATGCTGTTGACGGCCATGCCCGTGAACAATTCGCTCTGGGACCTCTACTACCTCATGACGCTGTTCGTGGGGCACGACGCGGCCTTCGCCGACCGGGGCATCCTCTCGCTCAAGGAACGCTTCAGCGACGCCTCGCGTGAGGACCCCGACACGCTCTACGACGTGCTCGACACCGTTACCGTGCGCCGAACGCGGCATTTCGTGCGCCGCTACTACCCCAACGACCGCGTGCGAGGGCCCGACGGCCGCGAAATCCAGGTGCAGTTCCCCGACCCGCACGTCGAGGCGCTCAACTACAGCCTCGACGAGGTGCTGCCCGGCTTCTTCGAGGAATTGAAGGACGCCCTCGCGCTTGAGGAGGAGGGCCAGGAGCCCCTGTTGACCATGGCCCGGTACTGCCCGTCGGCCTACCGGCTCGATCAGGAGGTCGAGCAATCGCAGGTCCAGTTGGTCGGCCTGATTCGGTCGGGGCTGCTGAAGCGATTCGAGTCGTCGGCCTACGCCTTTGCCCGCACCGCGGCCACGATGGCCGACGGCCACGACGCCTTTCTGGCGGCCCTCGACGCGGGCCGAATCCTCACGCCCGAAGCCCTTGAGGAGTGGACGAACATCGACAGCGACGAGGAGTGGGAGAATCTGCTGGAGCGCACCGGCGAAGAGTACCGCCAGGAACTCCGCAAGGGCTTGCAGGCCCGCGGCGAAGCAATCAAGTCGCTGGCGTGGGGAGCCGGCTCGGGGCTGGCGGGCGGAACGCGGCGCGGCCACTTTTTCTGCGCGCGGGTGGGGGAGCGAGTCTTTCTGCGATTCGTACCCGCGGACGATGGCGAGATCGTGCGCCACACCCTGTCGTGTCTGCGGCTGATTGCTTGCGCGGCCGACACGGCGCGGCACCTGCCCGACGATCTGCGAGCCGCCGCCTATGACGCATGGGCGGCCGCCCGGCAAGACGTCTACGACGAATGGATCCTCGCGACGGACCCGGCCAACCTTCAGCCGCGCATTCGGCCGTTCTTCCGCCGCGTGGCCGGGCATCTGCGAAGCTATCCCCCGAGCGAGCTTCGGCAGAACGAGCTTGACTTGCTGGTCGAGTGCGTCGAAGCCCCTTGGGGTGTCCGCTACGAGCGAGCGCTGCGCGACGTGTTCGATCCCGAGGCCGCGGACCCATACGAAGTGTCGAACGCCGTGGCCCGCGGACGACAATTCAGGAGGACATCGAAGCTCTGATGTGGTTCGACGCGGGTGTCGATGGCCAAAACGGCTCGCGACGAAGGCTCAGGACTCGGCGCAGGCCGCCAGAGACTTGCCGACCGTCCGGTTCGATCCGAGCGCCGTCGATGATCGGGAGGGCACCGCCAGCCGTGCTGGAAACTTGCCGCCCGACACCCCGCTGTTTACCGTTCCGGCCGGGCTGGGCCGAATCCTCGACCGCGACCTTGTAGCCGCGGGGCTCGCCCGGCGCGTGGAGGTTGAGCCGGGCAAGTGGATCATCGACAAGCGAGACGAACGGGGGCGGACGATCGACGTGCATGCCTTGCGGCACACGTTCGGCACGATGCTCTCCAAGAGCGGGGCCTTCCCTCGCACGGCGCAGGCCGCAATGCGACACTCGACGGTCAATCTGACGATGAATACGTACACCGACCCGAAGCTCTTGGACGTGGCCGGGGCCATCGAGTCGCTGCCGACGCTACCCCTGGAGGGTGGTCGGCAGACGGAAGCTGGCGCTCTAAGTGCAACGGGGACCGACGATTCGACCGCTTCTCAGTTTGCACCAGAGTTTGCACCAGCCACAGGCAAAACGGGTCTTACCGGGGCACTTCCTGTCGATTTGGCAGACAAGGGGGAACCGCGAAGCAAGACTGCCCCCGTTGCCGCAAGTGCTTGTCACGTCAACAGAAAAGACCCGCTGACAACGCCTGTCCGCGGGTCTTCGGAGTGGGCGATGACGGGCTCGAACCGCCGACATCCACGTTGTAAGCGTGGCGCTCTGGCCGACTGAGCTAATCGCCCGATGCATGGGCAGTGTAGCGGGCGGGGGTCGTTTGTCAACGCTCCTCCGAGGGAGGGGCGGCAAGGCGGGGCGACGAGGGTAGGGGCGGTGGATCGGAGGGTGGGGGCGGAAGGCGATGGGCGTGGGAGCCGACTCGGGTCGTGTCGGCGGGCTCGACGGCCCCCTCGGCCGGCGCCGGCGCGGCAATCGTCGCGGGGGTCGCCAAATGCACCGCCCGGTCGGCTTCGGGAAGCCGGCTTGAGTCGGCCGCGCCCGCGCGCGGAAGCCGCTCCTTGAGCGATCCCCAGCGGGCCTGCCAGTTCTCGAAGTCGAACGACTCGGAAGAGATGCGCGGGTCGAGATGCCGGACCGCCCAGAACTCGCGGAAACCCTGGTAGAGGTTCCGGTCGCCCATCCAATCCACGCGGTCCCGCGATTGTTCCATGTCGGTCACCCCGACCTGCTCGATCAGCGAGGCGCTTGGGCTCAGAGCCAGCAGGCTGGTGGAGCATTCGACGCGCAGGGGCAGTTGATAGGGCGAAAACTCTCCTTGTTCGAGCCGGCACAGGCCGGCATCCATCACGGCCGTGAGGTCCCACAGCCCAATGCGCAGCGCGTCGTCGGGATGCGGGGCCTTCTCGCCTCCCTCGGCCACCAGGAACCTCTCGGTGGTGGCCAGCAGGCCGTTCCGCCAGCTCACCTGAACCGGCAGCAGGCCGCGGTCGCGAATGAAGTCGGCCTCGCCGCGAGCCACGCAATCGGTGAGCTGGATTTCGGCGGGCGGCGTGGGCTCGGGCCGTTCCAGCGCGGTGAGCAGGTCGGTGCCGGGGGCGGGCTCGAGGCGGAAAAACGTCACTTGTTGGTGGTACGCCCCGCGTCGCTCGGCGGCGTTGCGGATGGTGAGCCAACACCGCTCCATGCGCACGACGTCGCCTTGTCCCATGGCGAACAGCGACCAACTGTCGGAGGGAACGTCTCGGGGCACGTCCAACTCGAGGGCCACGTCGGCCAGGTTCAGCCGGCTTCCGATCAGGGCGAACATGTTGCGGGGGTATCGGACCGGGTCGCTTTCCGAGGGCCGGAATCGCACCCCGGGTCGAAAGCCGGTTCCCGCGGCGATCGTGAGCCGGAAATTGCCCAGGGTGATCGGCGATTCTTCGAGCCAGCCGTCATAGCGCAGCTCGATGACATCGCCGTCGCGTGCGGTGCGACACGCCGAGGCGAGCGTCGCGAATGCGTCGAGAGTCCGGCCGCTCGGATCGACGACCAAGGCTCCCTTGGCGGGCACAACCCCCTCGACGGAAGGCTTGGCCGGGGCCGGATCCCCGTTTGGGCCACTCGGGCGGGTGACCTCACTTCTCGCGGGAGCGGTCGCCGGCTCGACCGCCGGTGTCGGCGAGGGCTCGACGAACGGAATCACGCCGCCGGCGAACGACTCGTAGCTCAGTCCGCCGTTCCGCGGCCCGCCGGCCAGCAGCGAGCGAAGCACATTCAGCCCCGATGCGGCCGGCGTCGCCGCCGATGCATCCTCCGTCGGCGGGAGCTTGGCAACCGAAATGCCCCCGGTGACCGACGTCGTGGGCGGCGAGAGGCCGCTCGGGACCTTCGGCGCGGCCACGCCCGCCGATTCCGATGCCGAGAGGCGTCCGGTCGCGTCGTGGGTTTCCGGGGCGTCGCTGGAACCGCGAAGCGTCGGCGAAGGCGCCGACTCGCCGGGCGCTTCGCGCAAACCGACCCAGGCGGGCTGCCCGGCCGCGTCGTCGGACAAGGGCGACCAGAACAACACCTGCAGCAGCGCCACGGTGATCATCAGCAGCGCCACGGGAACCATCCAGGGCAAGTGCCGGCGGAGTCGGCGGCCGGGCGATTCTTCGGGCACGGTCCAAGCCACCTCGCCCGGCACCACGGGGCGCAGCCCGATCTGTTCGGCCAGCCCCTGCAAGGCTTCGATCAGCTCGGCAGGCTGTTGAAAGCGGCGCCGCGGCTCCTTGGCCATCATCTTCGCCAGAAACGGCGAGATTTCCTCGGGCAATTCGGGGCGAAGCTCGAGCACGTCGGGCGGTTCGATGCCCTGGTGCTGGAGCAGCTTCTGGAGCACGGTTCCCTCGGGAAAGGGAGGACGCCCGGTCAGCATGAAAAACAACGTGCAGCCGAGCGAGTAGATGTCGCTTCGCTGGTCGGCGTTTCGGGGGTCGCGCGCCTGCTCGGGCGAAATGTAATCGAACGTTCCCAGCGTGACGCCGCTGGCCGTCAGATCGGCCGCCGACTCGCTGAGTTTTTGCATGCGGGCGAGCCCCAGATCGATGAGCTTGGCGTGGCCCTCGGCCGTGATGATCACGTTCGACGGCTTGATGTCGCGGTGAACCACGTTTCGACGGGCCGCATGGTCCAGGGCGCCGGCGATCTGGAACGTGTAATTGAGCGCCTCGGCAAGGGGCATTCGCTCCCGAGACGACACCAGGTCGCGGAGATTCACTCCCTCGATGAACTCGAAGGCGATAAACGGCAGGCCGTCGCCTTCGCCCACGTAGTAGACCTGGGCGATTCCTTCATGGTTGAGCCGGGCGGCCGAGCGGGCCTCGTTGCGAAAGCGCATGACGATCTCGGGATCGGCGGCCTGATCGCGGGAAAGGACTTTCAGGGCAACCGTCCGGCCCAATCGCGTGTCGGTGGCCCGGTAAACCCGCCCCATCCCTCCACCGCCCACGTACTCGAGCAACTCGAAGTGCTCCAGCCTGGCCCCGGGAGGCAGATCGCCCGGCCGAGACGGAGCCCGCGACGCATCGGGCGGGGGAGTCCCACGCTTCGAGATGACGGTCGGCTGCTCGTCGGCCGGCGGCACGGCGGGAACCGGAGGGTCGCGGTCCGGGCCGTGCACCTCCGTCGCATGCGAACTCCCTCCCGCAGACTGGTGGATTGGACGGTCGGTCGACGACGTATCGCTCATCGGTGGCTCGCAGTCCGGCTGCTCTGCAAAGGCAGGCCCCGTCGTCCAGCGCCTCAGCCGGGGCAATTGGTCGCGCCGCCCCCCCCAACAAGCCGGGCGAATGCCCGCAAGAATAGGCGATCTTCGCGGTGCCCCACGGAACTCCATTGTACATGAGGCGGGGCGAAAAATGAATTCCCGATCAACGAGCGAACCAAAACCGGTACGCCTAGAGATTTCGGTGCCCTGGCGGCTCTGCCGTCCCGGGCGGTGGGCGCACTCGACAGGCTACTAAGCCCCGAATTTGCCCAAGCGCCCGGCATGGGCCAGCGCCAGGGGCATCAGGTACAGGGCCTCGAAGTGTCCCAGCCCGCCGCGGAGGGCCTCGGTCTCGCCGAACCGCTCGCAGGCGTCGGGACGGCACGTGTCGGCCGCGAGCAGCGTCGGCACGGGGTGCCAACTGTGGCTGGCCAGGGCCGCCGGCGTGCTGTGATCGCCCGTCACGATCAACACGTCGGGTCGCAGCGCCTCGACGCGGGGCACGATCTTGTCGAATTCGGCGACCATCTCGACCTTGGCCCGGTAGTTGCCGTCCTCGCCCCGGCTATCGGTGTACTTGAAGTGGACGAAAAAGAAATCGTAGTCGTTCCAAGCCCGACCGAGCACGTCGATCTCTTCTTCCAGGTTGTTGGGCTGCCCGACGATCTCCATGCCGACCAGGCGGGCCAGCCCCTTGTACATCGGGTAGACGGCGATGGCCGCGGCCTTGACGCCGTAGGCCTCTTGGTAGGTGGGCAGGGCCGGCTTGACGGCGAATCCCCGCATGGTCAGCCCGTTCGCCTTGGGCTCTTGGGCGAGGATCTCCCGGGCCTGGGCCACGAACTTTTTGGCCACGTCGGCCGTGCGCTGGCTGTCGTAGTCGTCGGCCGCCGGATCGAGCGGGGGGACGCCCGTCTTCTGCGGGTCGGTGTCGGCCACGTTCCCTCCGAGCCCCTCGCCGCGAAAGACCACCACGAAACGGTGCTCCTTGACCGGCTCGACAAAGACCTCGACCCCGGGAATCTTGACCTCGCGCAGCTTGACGGCCAATGGAGCGCTCTGTTCGGTGGGGATGCGTCCTGCCCGGCGGTCGGTGATATTGCCTTGGGCATCGAGGGTGCAGAAATTGCATCGGATGGCCACGTCCTTGGGCCCGACGTCGAACCCGATGCCGGTGGCTTCGAGCACGCCCCGCCCGATCACGTACTTGAGCGGATCGTAGCCGAACAGCCCGAGGTGCCCGGGCCCGCTACCCGGGGTAATGCCCGGTTTGATGGGGATCATGCTGCCCAGTACGCCTTTTTTCGCCAGCCGATCGAGATTGGGCGTATCGGCCGCTTCGAGCTCGGTCGGGCCCCCCGGCTCGACGGGCATCCCGCCCAAACCGTCGGCCACCAGCATTACGATCTTGCTGTCGTTCTTCTCTTTCAGACTCCGCGTCAACGCATGCATATCCATGCTTGGGTTCCTTCAATGCTGTGCTTGGAGCGATTCGCACCCTGTTTCGCAACGGGGAGGCCGCAACGACGGTCGAAGCGGCGCGCGGCATCCCGGGTTATTGCATTTTGCGAGTCACGGCCATCCCCCACCGCGAGGCATCGACGAACACGGTTTCCAAGGCCGGGTTCGATGCGATGGCTTCGAAATAGTTCTCCATCATGTGGGCCTGGCCCGATGCGTCGTGAGCGAGGATCAAGCCGCCGGTGCGCACCAGCGGCAGCAGCTTCGCCAGGTAGTCGGTGAATCCCTCTTTTTCGGCGTCGAGCAGCAACACGTCAATGGGGCCCGCCAACCGCTCGACGGTCTCGTGGGCGTCTCCTTCGACAAGCGTCACGAGGTCCGCGACGCCCGCTCGCCCGAAATTCTCCCGCGCCAGGGCAATTCGGGTTGGGTCGATTTCGTGCGTGGTGAGCCGCCCGCCCGTCGACCGCAATGCCAGACAGAACCACAACGCCGAGTATCCGTTGGCGGTGCCGACCTCGACGACGTGTTTGGCCCCGATCAATTCGGTGAGCATGCGCAGCAGCCTGCCGTCTTCGGGCGGGACGTTTCCCATACCCCGCGACTGGTTTGCGAAGGCATCTTCCAGCACGGCGATGATTCGCTTCTCGGCTTCGTTCCTGGGTTTGGGATGACGAGGCAGCACCTCGGACGACACCTGCGCGGCCGTCAGGTGGCGGCGTTTCGGCTCGTCGGCCGAGGCTCGGTTGCCGAACGAGGCCGACAACGATGCGACCAGTACCAGCGGTGCGATCCCCCACGTTCCTCTTGGCGATACGAGCATGGCCTTTCTCCCGGAGAGCAATTCGATCGAGAAGCCCCATGATAACCCTCCCCGTGCCCCACCGTCAAAAGTCCCGACGCGTTGCCGCACGCAAGCGGCGCGACGGCCCGAGTTCTTCCGTCCCCAGGCATCGGCACGGCTACGGCGGCTTATCCGTCAGTCGATGGGACCGTCCTGGGGATCGGAGAGGTCTTCGGCGATCCAGCATTCCTTACGATACCAGCGAACGCGCGAGAACCTCGCGTCGGCCTTGAGCCAACGGTCGAGCGTCGCGAGAAGTCGCCGCAGCGACGCACTGTCCCGCGGTGCGAAGACCTGTTGGGTCAACGCGACGTGCCGCTTTTCGGCCGCCGATTCGGGAACCCATTCGATGCTGATCACCCAGTCTTCGACCGCTTCGAGGACCATCGCGAATCGCTCGTGGCCCAAAACGCACTCGGCCCGCTGCGCGTTCTGGATGACGCCCCGATGGTCGATCGCGACCCCCTCGGCCGCCAGGCCGTGGCAGATCATGTCGAACAGGCGAATGCCGACGTACGGCTCGTCGGGCCGGTCGTCTTCGAGAAACTCGGACGCGCCGGCCGAGAACGCGACCATCGTGCGCAGACCGGGCGCATCGACCTGCGACGCGCTGGCCGGGCGGCGCACGATGCCGCGAAACACCAGCACGGTCGCACCCATCAGCAGGAAGATCAGAAACGTCGACATCACCGGATCCATCGGCTCACCCTCGGGTTGCGGTCGCTCCCCTCTGTCGGGTTAGTACATGATCTCGCGCCCATTGTAGGGCGGAGCCCGCCGCCCGACTACCAGCCCGCCAGCGTGATACACCGCAACTCGATGAAGTGATATGCTTTACTATTGCGAGGCGATCAACGAACCCGGCTACTTCAGGGGGAGGCGAATGTGGCCAGGAGAGTAGTCCTGCCGCCGAACGACGACGCGGCCCTTGACGGGTTAAAGGCCGGCGGGTGGTGGCACGAATCGGACGACGGCAAGCGGCTCGTCTGCGACCTTTGTCCGCGAGGCTGTGCGTTGAGGCCCGGCGACCGCGGCTTCTGCTTCGTCCGCCAGAATCTCGATGGCCAGCAGATCGTGTCGACCACCTATGGGCGCAGCACCGGCTTCTGCATCGACCCGATCGAGAAGAAGCCGCTCCACCACTTCCACCCGGGCAGCTCGGTCCTCTCGTTCGGGACCGCGGGCTGCAATCTGGGCTGCAAGTTCTGCCAGAACTGGACCAGTTCGAAATCCCGCGAGGTCGACGCCTATTGCGACCTGGCCGATCCCGAGGCGATTGCCCGGGCGGCCCGGCAGCACGGCTGCCGAAGCGTCGCCTTCACGTATAACGATCCGATCGTCTGGGCCGAGTACGCCATCGACACCGCCCGCGCCTGCCACGACCTGGACGTGCGCACGGTAGCGGTCACATCGGGCTACATGTCACCCCTCGCACGACAGGCCTTCTATCGGCACATGGACGCGGCGAACGTCGATCTCAAGGCGTTCACCGAGGATTTCTACTGGAGACTCAGTGGCGGGCACCTCGAGCCGGTGCTCGACACGCTCCGTTGGCTCGTGCGCGAGACCGAGGTGTGGGTCGAGATTACCACCCTGATCATTCCCGGGGCTAACGACTCCCCCGATGAATGGAAGCGGATGTGCGACTGGGTCGCCGAGGAACTGGGACCCGATGTGCCGCTGCACTTCTCGGCCTTTCATCCCGATTTTCGCATGCGACACCGTCCGCCGACCCCCCCCGAAACCCTCGCCCTGGCTTACGATGTGGCGCGGCGGTCGGGGCTACGCTATGTTTACACGGGCAACGTCAGCGACCGACGGCGCCAGAGCACGTTTTGCCCAGGCTGCGGCGAACTGCTGATCGAGCGGGACGGATACCACTTGGGCGCGTACGCGCTGGAGCACGACCGCTGCCGGCACTGCGGCAGGCAGGTCGCGGGCCGATTCGACAGCGGGCCGGGCACTTGGGGCGCCCGCCGCCAGCCGATTCGCATCGCCGCGTACCGCCGCCCCACGCCGAGCCGGCCCGACCCACAGAAAGGGAGCACGATGCAAGCCGAACGATCCACCCAACCCGAAACCGCGCCGATCGCCCCCGAGCGACCTGAACTGTCGCCTGCGGAAGAAACGCTCGTCTTTCGCGCGGCGGCCCGTCGCGTGGCGGCCGAGGTGCGATCGGAATCGCCCGAGCCACTCGCCGAGGTGCTTGCCGGGGTGGGCGACAAGCCCGTTCTGGGCGCGTTCGTCAGCCTCAAGCGAGCCGGCCAGTTACGGTCGTGTTGCGGATACGTGGGTCACGCGATGCCGCTTCACTCCGCCGTCGAGCACGCTTCGGTGCGGGCGGCCAGGGACGATCCGCGGTTTCCGCCCATTTCGCCCACCGAACTGGAGCACCTCGACATGGAGGTCTGGCTTCTGTGGGGCCTGGAGCCGGTGCCCGGCCGCGGCGAAGATCGGGCCGACGCCGTCGTCGTCGGACGGCACGGGCTCCAAATCGCCCGAGGGGCCGCACGCGGCCTGTTGCTGCCCGGCGTGGCCGTCGAGCACAACCTCGACGCCCGGGGCTTTCTCGAACAGGTCTGCCGCAAGGCGGGGCTGCCGCAAGACGCCTGGATGGACGACGACGTCACCCTCATGCGTTTCGAGGGATACGCGATCCCCGGCCGACTCGACTCCAGCCTGATCGGGCAGCCCCAGGGTTCGGTCGTTGGTCCCACACGGGCCGACATCGCCGCACTAGCCGACTTCTGCCGGCGAAACCTGACGGCCTTGAGCTACGGCGCCACGGCCGGCTCATACCTGCCGGGGGGATACGATGGGAACGTCTGCGGGGCGGCCCTTCGCCTCCAGCTTCCCGGCTCCAGCGAGACGATCGATTGCAGCCGGGTCTCCCTGCGACCCGACATGCCCCTGCAGTCGGGCCTGTTCGACTTGGTGCAGGCCGCGGCCGGCGCCTTGCAGTCGCGACGCGTCGATCCCCGCACGGTCGAAACGGCGACCCTGGGGCTGAGCGTTTTCTGGGACCCCGCACTCCAGGGAACCGTAGGCCAGCCCGAATTGGAGGGCGTCGACCCGCATTGCCGGGCGGTCATGGTCGTCGATCGAGGCAGGTGGGCATTGGCCTACGATCCCGATCGCTCGGCCCGCGCACTGCTCGACGAAGCGGTCGAACAAGCCCGATTGGCCGAACCTTCGACGGCGGGCGTGTGCAGCCTCGCCGTGGCCACCACCGAGGCCCGGTTCACGCTGGCCAATGTCCCGCGCCCCCAGGCCGGCGCGGCGGTGCGCCCGGCGGCCGTGGCGGGTCGATTCTACCCGGGCACCGCCGACGAGCTGAATCGGATGCTCGACGCGCTGCTGCCGGCCCAGACCGAGCGCCAACCTTGGGCCGGCGCCATGGTGCCTCACGCCGGCTGGATCTACTCGGGCCGCCTGGCCGCCGAGGTCTTCAGCCGGATCGAGTTCCCCTCGCGGGTGATTGTCGTCTGCCCGAAACACAATCCCCACGGAGCCGATTGGGCCGTCGCGCCCCATCAAACCTGGTCGCTGCCGGGCACAAGTGTCGAGTCCGACCCCGAGTTGGCCCGCCAACTGGCCGAGGCCGTCCCGGGCCTCGAGCTCGACGCCGCGGCCCACGCGCGCGAGCATGCCATCGAGGTGCAACTGCCTCTGTTGGCCCGCCTGGCCCCCGCGTCGCGCGTCGTCGGCATCGCCATCCACGGGGCGGGATTCGAGCAACTCGAGAAGTTCGCCGACCGACTCGCCGAGGTGCTTCGCAGCCTGCCCGAGCAGCCGTTGCTGGTCGTCTCGACCGACATGAACCACTACGCCGGCGACGCCGACACCCGCCGGCTCGACCGCATGGCCCTCGACTGCATCCAGCGGCTCCGCCCCGATCAACTCTACGAAACCGTCACCGAAAACCGCATCAGCATGTGCGGCATGGCCCCGGCCGTCCTGGTGATGGAAACCCTCAAACGCCTCGCCCGGTTGAACCGTTGCGAGCCGGTCGGATACGCCACCAGCGCCGATGCCTCGGGCGATACGAGCCGGGTGGTCGGTTACGCCGGGATGCTGTTCGCGTAAGGGCCCGCAAAACAACAAGCCGGGGTAACCGCTCACAGGGGACTGTCCCGATTTTCGCGGCGGAGAGGACATGTTCCTTGGATACCGCTGAATTCGCCGCGAAAATGGGACTGTCCCCCTTGGGCAAAGGGGCCTCGGCCAAAGGGGACAGGCACATTTTTCGGCCGTCACGCCTGTGCCGAGAACAGCGCAAGACGGGCCGAAAAATGAGCCAGTCCCCGGCCTGTGAACGGTTACAAGCCGGGCAATCTCACTGGGCACGGCCCCGGCACAACTCCGCAAACCGCCGCAGCACCGAATCGGCGAAGGGCCGCATCCGCGACGTGGCGTCGGCGACCTCCGCGCGAACGGCACGCGGGTCAACGTAGTCCAACCCCGCAATTTCGTCGCGGTTGGCCGGCTCGTCCAGCCACCGGTCGATCATCTCGGGGGTGACCTCCAGGTGGAACTGCAGGCCGTAGGCCTTCGTGCCGTAGCGAAATGCCTGGCGCCGGCAAAGCTCGCTCTGCGCCAACGGAACCGCTCCCGAGGGCAAGTCGAACGTATCGCCGTGCCACTGGAACACGGTCTGGCGACGGCCGCACCCGCCGAACAGCTCGTCGTCGCTTGCCTCGGGCGTCAGTTCGATCTCGTACCAGCCGATTTCCTTGATCCCGTTGGGAAAGACGCGCGCGCCGAGGGCCTTGGCCAAAAGCTGCGCGCCCAGGCAGATCCCCAGCACGGGCAGATCGCGCCGGATCGCCTCGCGAATCCACCTCGGCTCCTGCGCCAAGAAGGGATATCGGGCGACTTCATCCACGTTCATCGGCCCCCCCAGCACCACGAGCCCCGCGGCGCCGCTGACGTCGACTTCGCCCGAAGCCTCCGCGTAGAGTTCCAGAGTCTGCCACGGGAGCCGGGCGTCCAGGAGGGCGTCTTCGATTTGGCCCAACGATTCGTGCGGGACTTGCTGAAAGACGAGAATCGGTCGCATCGATGCTCGAGGGTGATGATCAGGGCTCGCGACGAAGGTGCTTCTTGCGCCGCCGCCAGCTAGCGCCCAGTCCGATGGCGGCCAGCCCTGCCATCAGGGTCATGCTCGAGGGTTCTGGGACCATCGAGACCGTGCCGGATCGTGAGCTGTAAGAGATGCCTCCAAATGACGTGTTGGTGCCGTGAGTCAAATCAATCGAGAAGCGATCGCCCGGTTCCGGCGCCAACAGTCCAGGGCCCGGCACGATCTGCAACCGCGCCAGCAGGAGCGGCGAGGTCGTCACCGTGACGTTCCCAAACAGCGTCGGATCGGTCGAAATGTCGCCGCCGAGGAAGGTGTCATTGGTGTACATCGATGTGCTGGCCGCGCCAACTGCAGCCGGACCAAACATGCCGAATCCGTCGCGCTTCACACTGCCGCCGGCAAACACGTAAGCCGGGTCGGTCAACTGCAAGTCGCCCTGCGGATTCAGGAACCGCAACTCAGTAAACGTATCAGGAAACTCGGTGATCCGAAACTCGAAATCAAAAGCACTCAATTGCACCGAACCTGAATCGGCCCGGATCCACACGTCGACAATCGCTTCGCTAAAACCGGGCTGGACCGCCACATCGTCGATGTGAATGATCAAACCGGCCTGCGCCAGGGCGGTCAGTGCAAAGGATGCGACCGCCGTGCAGAACAAGATTCGCAACGTAGCCATGGTTCTCTCCCATTCAGCTTCGCTAACCACCTATGCGTTGCCGCCACAAGCCGCTGAACCAGAACCCCACACACGCCTGAAGGCGCCGGGGCTCTTCAAGTCAACCTGCTTCTCCGGAATCCCTCATCGTGCAAATTCCAGAAGACTCTCCGAGCTCTTCGCGCGCTATGGCGCCCTCCTAATCCTCAAACAGACCTAGCAGGCCCTCGTCGAGCATTCGTCCCTGCAGGCCCCAGACCGTGAAGACGTCGTCGATCGTCACGGCCCCGTCGCCGTTGACGTCCTCTTCGATATTGCTCCCCGAGGCGCCCCAGGCGGCGAAGACGCGGTCGAGATCGTCGGCGCCCACCTGCCGGTCTCCGGTCACGTCGCCCAGCAGCCGGTGGAAGTTCTCCCTGGCGTCGAAGTGGCCGTCGCCGTCGAAGTCGAAGGCCAGTTCGTAGAACCCGTCGCCCGCGATCGAGTTGCGATCGCCGCCGATCCCCTGCTCGCCGAAGTCGATCGTGATGGTGTGCCCGGTAATTGCGAGCATCGACACGTCCAAGACCATGCCCACCAGGCCGCCGTGCTCATCGACGTGCCGCAGCCGGATGCGGTCGGTCGCGCCGTTGCCGTCGGCCAGGCTGTCGATCATCGCCTGCAGCTCATCGGGCTGGTTGAACGTGATCTCCAGATAGCGGATGTACGACCGCTGCGTCATCCCCTGTTGCACGACGAACGAGACGATTTCGAGCTCCGCCGGCTCGGGGAACCCGGCGCTCACGTCGAACGTGGCCGTCGGTTCCTCGACATTCCCGGCACGGTCGATCCCGACGGTGAAGAACTGGTAGGTGTGCTCCGCGCCGTCGGCAATCGCCTGGAAGGTCGCCGTGCCGTGATACAGGCCGTCGCCATCGGCCGGGCCCGCGTTGACCGCGGCAATCTTCTGCGCCTCGCCGCCGTCGACGGCCACGTAAAGCTCGAACGTCTCGAGGCCGCTCCCCCCCGTATCGGTTCCCGAAAACTGGAGAACGAACGTCGGGCTGCCCGCATCGACCGAGGTGACCTGGGTTTGGGGCGCGTCGAGGTCGGGCACGTAGATGCTGGTCTCGATCGACACCGGCTTGCTCTCGACGTTCGCCGCCCGATCGCGCGCCACGCTGCGGAACCCGTAGCTGTGGTTGCTCTCGGCCGTGAACAACGCCACGGGATCGTCGGCCGAAACGGTCGTCCAGAACTCGAAGGGCGCGCCGTCCACGGTGACGAACAGATCGTACGACTCGACGCCCGACGGTGTAACGCCTTCCATCGCCGGGTCGCTGCCGGCGGCCGAGACCTCGAACGCGAGGCTCGTGGCCCGCCGCGGCAGTCGATCGACCTTGCTGATCGGAGCCACGGTGTCCATCAGCCACGAGACCGACACCGCGCCTTCGCCCGCATTGCCCAACGGGTCGGTCAGTTCCGAGGCGTGGACCGTGAGCACGTACGTGCCGTCGGCCCCGGTCAGCAGGTCCAGGCCGCCGATGCGATAGACCGGCTCGCCCACCTCGCTCAGCAACAGCTCGACAACGAGCAACTGCTCCTCGCCGTTGAGCGTGAGCGTCACGGCGTCGTTCGAGAAACTGGCCGGGTCGATCGCTTCGGAAAACTCGACGTCGACCGCCGAGACGGGCGAATTCCGCGGGTCGGGCACGACGGGAACGATGCCCACCACGTGGACCGGCAGCGCCTCGACCGCAACGGCCGCCGAGAACTCGGAGGTGCCGCCGTCGGCCGCGGTCGCGGTGGCCGCGGTCCATTCGCCCGGCGCGGTGGCGGCATCGAGCACGACGCCGAGTGCGGCGTTGCCCTCCTCGTTCGTGGTCACGACGGCCGAGCCCAGCCAGCGCGCCCCCTGCCCGTGGCCGCTCGGGTCGGGCGCCGCGTTGGCGTAGAAGTCGACGGTGAAGGTGCTGTTCGGCGTGCTGTGCAGCGTGCCGACGACTTGCGTCAGACTCCCCGGCCGGGCCGACGTGATGACGGGGAAGTTCTGCAGGTTGTTGGGGCCGGTGTCTTCGTCGAGCGGATCGTTGGGCGTGACGCCGTCGCCCCCGAGGTCGATGCCCAAGCCGCCGTTGGAGTGGATCGAATTGCCGCGGACCGTGTTGCCGATGCTGGTGTCGCCAAGGACGGTCACGCCGGCGCCGCCGTTGAAGGCGATCGTGTTGGCCGCTCCAGGCTCGGTTCCGCCGATCAGGTGATCCGTTCCGCGGACGAGCACGCCGTCCAGCCCGTTGCCCATCGCCTCGGTCCCGGTCACGTCCGTGCCGATCAGGTTGCCTTGGACAACGTTCGCGCTGGTGGTTTCATGAAAGGCAACGCCCGCGCGGTTGTTCCCGGAAATGATATTGCGCTCGGCCGCGTCAGCGACGCCATCGCCGTCGGTCCCGATCCGGTTGCCCTGCGCCCCGGCGGACACCGCCACTCCCTGTTGCCCATTGCCCAGCCCGATCGTGCCGGTGACGTCAGTGCCGATGTAGTTGCCGGCGACGACGTTGCCATTGGTGCCGCTCCCTCGGATGTCTACTCCGTCACCGATGTTCCCGGAGATCACGTTCCGCTCCGCGTTGTCTCCGATACCGTCGCCGTCGGTGCCGACGCGGACGTTCTGCGAGCCGGCGTCGAGCAGGACGCCCCGCTGCCCGTTGCCCAGCGCAACCGTACCGGTCGCGTCGGTGCCGATGTAGTTGCCCACGATGGCATTCTCGCCGACGTCGTAGGTGAGAACCCCATTGTTCGTATTGCCGGAGACGATGTTTCTGCCCGCGGCGGGGTCAGCGCTTGTCACGTCGACGCCGATGAGGTTCGCGCGGGCCCCGTTGCGGACGGTCACGCCGTTGCCGTTGGCCAGCGCGGCGGCTCCGGTCACATCGGTGCCGATGTAGTTGCCGGCCACGACGTTCTGTTCGGTTCCCGAGCCCTGAATGAGGATCCCGTCCAGGCGATTGCCGGCGATGACGTTGCGCTCGGCGAAGTCGGCGACGCCGTCGCCGTCGGTGCCGACAAGGTTTGCGTGGGCTCGACCGCTCAGGATGACTCCCCTGGCATTGCCCAAGGCGACCGTGCCGGTCGCGTCGGTGCCGATGAAGTTGCCCGCGACACGCGTCCCTGTGACGTCGTACATCAACACGCCCGACGCACCATGTGCTGAAATGACGTTGCGCTCTTCCTCGTCGGCGACACCATCGCCGTTCGTGCCGATGCGATTCTCATTGGCGTCGACGCTCAGCGCTACGCCTCCGTAAGGACTACGGTTTCCCCATGCCGCCGTTCCCGTAACGTCGGTGCCGATATAGTTGCCGGCTACCACGTTTCGGCCTGCACCTGTGGTGATATGCACTCCCATTCCATCGTTATTGGAGATGACGTTGCGTTCGTGGGCGTTGTGCGCGTCGGGGCTGCCGTCGGTGCCGATGCGGTTGTCGGAGGCATTCAACTGCAGATCGACACCGCTGCCACCGTTGGCCAGACCTGCTGTCCCGGTTACGTCCATGCCGATGAAATTGCCGGCCACGACGTTGAACTGCGTTCCGGAATCTTGGATGCGGATGCCGTCGCCCGCGTTGCCGGAGATGACGTTCCGCTCGGCCTCGTCGGCCACGCCGTCGCCGTCGGTGCCGATCCGGTTTCCCTGCGCACCGCCCTCCAGCAGGATCCCGTGCGACCAGTTGCTCAGACGGAGCGTACCCGTGACGTCGGTCCCGATATAGTTGCCGGCGACCGTATTGCCGGTTGTGCCGTTGCCGGTCAAGTGCACACCTACCCAGCTATTGCCCGAGATGAGATTCCGCTCGGCATCGTCGCCCGTGCCGTCGCCGTCCGTACCGATCACGTTGTCGTGCGCCCCGGCCATCACCAGCACTCCTGCTCCGGAGTTGCCCAAACGCAGCGTGCCCGTGATATCCGTGCCGATATAGTTGCCGGCAACCTGATTGGCCGTTGCGCCGCTATTGATCAAGAGCACTCCGGGCCCGCTATTCCCGGAGATGAGATTCCGCTCGGCATCGTCGGCCACGCCGTCGCCGTCCGTGCCGATCAAATTCCCCTGGGCCACGCGTCCCGCCGCATTGTAGGACAATACGATTCCGCGCGCGGCGTTGCCTACTGCAGTCGTGCCCGTAGCGTCGGTTCCGATGCGGTTACCCGCCATGACGTTATTGCTGGCTCCCCAAATAGCCACACCGTTTTGTCGATTGCCCGAAATCAGGTTGCTACCTGCGGGGGGGGCCGCGGCCAAGCTGTCCACGCCGATGCGATTACCGCTGGGACCGTCAACAATCACCACGCCATCGGCATTGCCCAGGGCCAGCGTGCCGTTGACATCGATGCCAATGTAGTTGCCGGCCACGATGTTCCGATCGGTCCCCGTTCCGCCGATCTGTACACCGCTCTTCGCATTCCCGGAAATAACATTCCGCTCGGCGAAGTCGGCGACGCCGTCGGCGTCGGTGCCGATGCGGTTCCGTTGAGCCCCGCCCTGAAGGAGCACCCCGTTCGCGTCATTGCCCAGGCCAACCGTTCCGGTTACGTCCGTGCCGATGTAATTGCCGGCGACAACGTTCTCATCCGATCCGGTTCCCACAATCCGAATTCCGTTCGATCCGTTGCCTGAGATAACGTTGCGCTCGGCGTCATCCGCCAGGCCGTCGCCATCGGTGCCGATGCGGTTCCGCCGGGCGCCGTCGGTAACGTCAATACCGCGAAGCAAATTGGCCAGGGAAGCGGTTCCCGTCACATCGGTCCCGATGTAGTTCCCCGCGACGACGTTGTCCTCCGTTCCCGCACCCCACAAAATGACGCCGTCCGCACGATTGCCCGACACGACGTTCCGCTCGGCCTGATCGGCCAGGCCGTCGCCGTCGGTGCCGATGCGGTTTCGTTGCGCATTCGTGATGACAACCCCGCGCCAGTTGCCCAGCGAAGCGGTTCCCGTCACATCGGTTCCGATGAAGTTGCCCGCGACCACGTTGTCCCAGCCCGCGATGCGGATGCCGTCGGACCCATTGCCTGAAATCACGTTGCGTTCCAGCGCATCGGAAACCCCGTCGCCATTGGTGCCGATTCGGTTGAATCGCGATTCGGCAAAGGTCAACTGGACGCCGATCCCACCGTTGCCCAGGGGCGCCAAGCCGGTTGCGTCGGTGCCGATGAGGTTGCCGGCCACCACGTTGCCCTCGGCGGGCGTGCCATCCCACGGATTGATCAACACGCCCCACTGGGTGTTTCCCGAAATGACGTTCCCTTCGTGAGCGTCTCCCACGCCGTCGCCGTTGGTGCCCACGAAATTGAAGCTTGCTCCTGGGGCGATCCGGACGCCGGCAACGCCGTTGCCCAGGGCCGCGGTGCCGTTGGCGTCGGTGCCGATGCGGTTGCCGGCAATGCGATTATTGGACGTTCCGACGCCCGTCAGGTTGACGCCGCTTCCGGCATTCCCGGAGATGACGTTCCCTTCGAACTCGTCGCCCACGCCGTCGCCGTTGGTGCCGATGAAGTTGCCCTGAGCACCGGCCTGGATTTCCACGCCGCTTGCGCCGTTGCCCAACGCCGTCGTGCCGGTGGCGTCGGTGCCGAGGTAGTTGCCGGCGACGGTGTTCGCATCGGTTGCGGCCCCTTCGATGAGCACTCCGTTGCCGAGGTTCGCGGAAATGACGTTCCGCTCGACCTCGTCACGAACGCCGTCGCCGTTGGTGCCAACGAGGTTTCCCTGGGCGCCGCTGGCGATGCGCACGCCCTCTGCGCCGTTGGCCAGCGCGCCGATGCCGTCGGCCCCGGTGCCGATGTAGTTGCCTGCAAGCGCGTTCTGCTGCGTTCCGGCGCCCTCCATTCCAACGCCGGCGCCGACGTTCCCGGAAATGATGTTGCGCTCCATCACGTCGGCGACGCCGTCGCTGTCGGTGCCGATCAGGTTATTCTGTGGGCCCTCGAAAAGGAGAACCCCGGCCCAGGAGTTCCCGAGCGACACTTGTCCGGCGGCATCTACGCCAATATAGTTTCCCGCCACGACGTTGAAGTCGGTGCCGCTGCCGGCGATCAGAATGCCGCTCCTGCCGTTACCGGAGATGACGTTTTGTTCGGCTTCGTCGCCGCTGCCATCACCGTCGGTGCCGATGAGATTGCCGCCAGCGCCCCCGGCAAGCACGACCCCGTTGTGCGTATTCGCAACGCGGATCGTGCCCGTCGCATCGGTGCCGATGAAGTTGCCGGCCACCACGTTTTCGACGGCCGATACTCCCGAGAGACGAATGCCATTTTGCGTATTCCCGGAAATGACATTGCGCTCTCCGTCCTGGTAGCCGCCCACGAGATTGGCGCTGCCCACGATCAGAATGCCTTGAGTGTTGGGGCGTGCTTCGCTTCCCGTGGCATCGGTCCCAATGTAGTTGCCGGCAATCCGGTTATTCGCACCGTCGATGCGGATGCCGTTCGAGGGAAACTCCTGAATACTCAGGCCGACGACGGTATTGCTGTCGGAGAGCATGCGCAGGCCATAGCCGGAAGCGAGCGAACTGCCATTCAGCACGATCTCCGGACCGAAGGGGTTCGTATCGCCGCCGAAGGTCGCCTGCGTGCGGCCGTCGATAGCCGTGCCGTCGTCGGTCAGCTCAGGGAGCGCAGACAGCGGCTGGATCACGAAGACGTCGCGGTCGGGATCTCCGCCGGGCATGCCGGAATCGACGTCGACGTGGTTGGAGTCCGTCGCCGGAATGTTGAAAACGATCGTATCAGGCCCCGGGTTGGTATTGGCAAACTCGATGGCGTTGCGCAGCGATCCGGGCCCGCTGTCGCCCGTGTGCGTGACGACCAACGGCGAAACGGTCTCTTCGTCGTCGTCCTCGATCGTTCCCGTGCCCTGCCCCACGGCAATCGTCGCGTTCGTGGGGCTGGACAGCTCGACCGTGAACGTCTCGTCGAACTCGTCGAGCACGTCGCCCAGCACGGCCACGGCGATCG
>Ga0334892_1001001_pt1 | contig 27313 bp, 24 predicted proteins | sample GraSluR3_MG_4_FD_207213 | JGI IMG/M metagenome (GOLD analysis project Ga0334892, IMG submission 207213) | Sludge microbial communities from methane-producing bioreactor in Wageningen University, Netherlands - Granular Sludge_15_04-R3 | ecosystem: Engineered > Bioreactor > Anaerobic >...
CCTCGTCGTACTGGAGCGAAACTGCTGTTTTTTATGAAGATCTGAAAAAAACGGAAATTGGCCGGAAAGCACTGGATCTGGCGCTGAAAAAAATTGGCCAGAAAAAAGTGACTTCAGGAAAAATGCAGATGATTGTAGAGAACCGAATAGTCGGACGACTGTTTAGTCCGCTTATTTCGGCCTTAAACGGTTCGGCAGTACAACAAAAAAACTCATTTCTGGCAAATCAACTGGGCGAAAAAATCTTTTCAGAAAAACTAACGGTAACAGACGATCCTTTCATCGTTTCAGGTCGCGGCAGCCGGCTGTTCGACAACGAAGGGCTGGCTACCAAAAAACGCCCCGTATTTGAGAACGGTGTGGTGAAGAATTTTTTTATCGACACCTACTATGGCAAAAAACTGGAAATGCCTCCCACTAGCGGAAGCACTACCAACCTGGTTTTCAACACAGGAAACAAAAACCTGGAGGAGCTGATTGCCACCGTTCAAAAAGGCATTCTGGTAACCGGATTTAACGGCGGAAACTGCAACGGCGCAACCGGAGACTTCTCTTACGGCATTGAAGGTTTTTTGATTGAGAACCAAAAAATTGTTCAGCCGGTTTCCGAAATGAACATTACCGGAAATATGAAAACCCTGTGGTCGGCTATTGCAGAAATAGGGAACGATACGTTTGAACAATCTTCGTGGCTGACTCCCTCCGTACTGTTTTACGATGTCGATTTCAGCGGCGCATAAAACCAGAATCTGCCAACCTTACACAAAATGGTTCCGGTTGGATAAGCACCGGGCATTTCGTTGGCCAGGATTTTCGATTTGTGATTTCAGGCTCGGGAACAATTAAAACTTCGGCCGATGCTGTAACCGTAGATGCAGTAATTTCACGTTCGGGAGATATATGGACTCTGGTAAACCGGCAGTTAAAGGCTACAGTTTCGGGCAGCGGAAATGTAATTTTTCGCGGAAACCCGCAGGTAGAATCACTTGCTTCGGATTCGGGAAACGTAATTCATAAAAATTAGGTAAATTGTGCCCCTAAATTGGCCAAATATGAAAAGGTTTTTTGCTATCACAATCCTTCTTATGTCTGTTGTACTGGCAAATGCGCAGGGATACACGCAGGCAGCAGGCATCAGGGCGAGCTGGGTTTCGCCCGGTTTTGAATACCGCTACTACACCAGCGACTCACATTCGCTGAAAGCTTTGCTGGCACTTCGCAACCGGGGAGTTCAACTGCATGCGCTTACCGAATTTTATCAATACGATCTTTTCCCGTTTTCCTACCAATTGGTGTTTTTTTACGGAGCAGGCCTGCATTTCGGTTTTGAAAGCTGGGACGAAACGATAACGCAAAACAACATTTCACGTGCAGAAACACAAACATCGCTTCTGGCAGGTGTAGATGGTATTCTGGGATTGGAATACCTGTTTTATGAAGCTCCGGTAAAACTGGGCATCGAGGTCAAGCCTTTTTTGGATGTATTCGGACGTAACGGACTTGACATCATTGTGCACGATTTTGCATTTACCGTGAAATACCTGTTTTAGTTAATAAAAATCCACATAGTCGGCATCCAGCAGGAATTGCAAACTTTTTTCGCAGCTGACAAGCGGTTCGAAATTATACCGTTCAACTTCTACCACGCCGTATTGTGCACCCGATTGCTGACGAGCTGCAAACATGCTTTCAAAATCCATCATGCCACTGGCGCCCAGTTCTTCCTTGTCTTTAATGTGCCACACCTCAAACCTTCCGGGGTAGCGGTCGAAATAATCCAGCGGGTCTTTTCCACCTTCTACAATCCAGTACAGGTCTAACTGAAACATTACTTTTTGCGGATCGGTCAGTTCAAGCATCCAGTCGTAAACCGGTTTTCCTTCTAGTTCGGTGGTAAATTCATTGGCGTGATTGTGATAACCGAAACGAATACCTTTGGCATTGCATTTTTCGCCAATTAAATTAAAATATTCGCAAGTCCGTTTCAACCCTTCGAGGCTGTTATAGCCGGTTTGCCCCATCGAAGGTTTTACAATCCAATCAACTCCGGCAGCTGCATGGGCATCGATGCATTCATCCCACCAGGCCATGGTCTCATCCCAGTTTGCCGAGTCGGGTAAATGCCTTCCCGTATGGGAGCCTAAAAAATCGAGCCCGTTGGTTTCGCACAACGCTTTAAATTCGGTTGGCTCCATGCCGTAAAACTTGCCGTCGCCATAACCTGCTGCCTCCACAAATTTGTAGCCCATTTCACCCACTTTGGCCACTGTTCCGGTTACATCACTACGCATATCGTCGCGCAACGAATACAGCTGCAGCCCAATGTATTTCTCTTTTGGTTCCGGGCTGCATCCTGCAAATGCCTGTGCCATAAAAGCGGCAATGGCAGTAAAAAATAAAATTCTGACAGTCATTCTTTTAATCATCATTTCTGGTTTTTATGGTTTATTATTATCCGTTTCAGCTTTCAAATTTATGGAATTGTATTCGTTTTTAAAAAGATTTTTTCAATTAAATTATACCAAGGTATTTTTTTCTTTTTTACTATCTTTGAAACTTATCGAAAAAAAGCGAGATATGTTATTTTACCAGATCAAACTGTTCGGCAGGCCCTGTTCATAGATTCAAAAGCTGAAAAAGAAAACCGAACTGCGACAATTCAAATGTCACAAACGTCAATGTGGGTAAAACAAAAACGGTATCCATCATTTACGCGAGGTTACAATTGCTGCAATTCCAAATGGAAAGTTGCAAAAAAAATATAATCCAAATACAGAGGATGGGATTTGGCTGGCAGGTAGGAATGCTCCAACATTGGGAGAATATTTTAAGAATATTGAGCTGTCATATTACACGGGTTAATTTGTTATGGATACTACCGATATTTTAATACAAATTCGAAAAATTGTTCGTTCAATCAACCTCGAATCGAAAAAGATTGAAAAGGAATACGGAGTGAGCATTCCACAAGTATTGTGTCTCCATTATTTGCGCGACTCCGAAAATTTCCAGGCCGGACAGGGCGAAATCCGAAAATTCCTGAACCTGAATGCCAGTACTACCAGCGGAATCGTTAACCGGCTGGAAGCCAAAGGACTTGTTGCCCGGTTGCCCAAATCGGGAGACAAACGGACAACAACCATTGCCCTTACTTCACAGGGGGACAAGCTAATGGGAAAAATACCGTCGCTGTTGCACGAAAAACTGACAGATAAACTGGGGAAGATGGATAGCAAAACCATTCAAAATCTGCAGGAAAGCCTTGAACTGCTGGTGTCGTTGCTGGAAATAAACGACATTGAAGCCTTTCCTCTGATTACCAGCGATAATCATAAAACCGAATAAAAAATTGCCTGAAACCGGAAAATTATTCCTGCAAAAACCAATTCAGATTAATTCTGTGTTAAACACGAAAACTTCATGTCAATCCAAAAACAATACAATAATCTCATTTACAAACAAATAAACTAACCTACCCTGATTGTTATTTGACATAAGTCATTGGCTGCCTGAATAATATTCACTACTTTTGTTCGCATGGAAACTAATATTATGGAAATATTTAATGTCGCTCAACAGGAAATCGCCAAAAAAATCAGGCCGGAAAGTAACATCTCCAACTGGAAGGACTGGAAATGGCAATTGAAAAACTCAGTAAAAACCATCGAAAAATTTGAACTGCTCTCGGGAATCAAATTTCCTGAAGAGGAGAAAAAGCAAATGAAGGAAACGCTCGACCGTTTTCCAATGTCTGTAACTCCGTATTATATTTCGTTAATCGATACTGATAATTACCAAAACGACCCGGTATTTAAACAGGCATTTGCCAACATTAGCGAATTAACGGTTTTAAAAACCGATATGGCCGACCCGCTTTCGGAAGATACCGACAGCCCGGTAGAGGGGATTACTCACAGGTATCCCGATCGTGTACTTTTTCATGTGAGCAACGTGTGTTCAATGTATTGCAGGCACTGTACCCGCAAACGCAAAGTGGGCGATGTGGACTCTATTCCATCCAAAGAGCAGTTACTGAAAGGCATTGAATACATAAAAAATACACCACAGGTGCGCGATGTGCTGCTTTCGGGCGGCGACCCGTTTATGCTTTCCGATAGTTACCTCGACTGGCTGCTTTCGGAAATTACCGCTATTCCGCATGTGGAAGTGGTGAGGATTGGAACCCGGATGCCGGTGGTATTGCCCTACCGGATTACCAACGACCTGATTGACGTACTGAAAAAATATCAGCCGGTTTGGATTAACACTCATTTCAACCATCCACGCGAAATTACTACTTCATCGAGGGAAGCGCTGGCTATGCTGGCCGATGCCGGATTCCCGCTGGGAAACCAGTCGGTATTGCTTGCCGATGTGAACGACTGCCCGCGGATTATGAAAAATCTGGTGCACAAACTGGTTCAAAACAGGGTACGCCCGTATTACCTCTACCAGTGCGACCTGTCGGAAGGGCTGGCACACTTCAGAACTCCGGTTGGAAAAGGAATTGAGATTATGGAAAGCCTTATCGGGCATACCTCGGGGTTTGCGGTGCCAACCTATGTAATCGATGCTCCGGGCGGCGGCGGAAAAATTCCGGTAATGCCCAATTACATCATTTCGTGGTCAACCAACAAAGTGGTATTACGTAACTACGAGGGAATTATTACCACCTACACCGAACCGGAAAAATACGAGTCGAAATTCTGCGACCGCAACTGCGAAAAATGCAACCTCGATTTAAACCTGGAAGGAGCCGACGAACAAAAGGGGATTGGGATTGAAAAGTTACTGGCCGATTACGACACCGCTATTTCACTTGTTCCCGACAATAACGAACGTTACAACAGAAGGGAAAATAATGGAGGATAAAATTGAGAAAATTGGAAACTCAACAATTCAACACGGAAAATCGAACAACAGAATATACCTGCTGAAGCTGGACATGAGCGATATGCCCGGCCTTGTGGGCGAGCTCGATAACCTGGCCCGGAAGGAAGGATATACCAAAATCTTCACCAAAATACAGGCCGACGCCCTCCCCGAATTCATTTTAAAGGGCTATTCGGTCGAGGCGTATGTGCCCAAATTCTATAACGGTGATTCCGACTGCGTGATGGCCTCCAAATTTTTGCTGAAATCAAGAAAAAATCCCCCTGAAGAACAGCTTCAAACGCTTTCAGGTCTGCTGAAGCCGGCTGGCAAAAGCAAAAGCCCCGGAAAACTTTCGGAATTTGAAATGAGAAAGCTGAACGAGGCAGATGCTCTTCCCGTTACTCAGGTTTTTAAAAGGGTTTTTGAAACCTATCCCTTTCCGGTACATGACCCCGCCTATATTGTGGAAACCATGCGAAACAACCATGCAAGGTACTTTGGGGTTTGGGACGGCGATAAACTCATCGGCATTTCAACCGCCGAAACCGATTTCGGCAACGAAAATGCCGAAATGACCGATTTTGCCGTATTGCCCGAATACCGGGGAAAAAAGCTGGCCCTTCACCTGCTGGAGTTTATGGAGCAGGAGATAAAAAAAGCAGGAATAAAAACGGCTTACACCATTGCCAGGCTGGCCGAACCGGGAATGAACAAAACGTTTATGAATGCCGGTTATAAATACAGCGGCACACTGATTAACAACACAAACATTGCCGGGAACATCGAAAGTATGAACATCTTTTATAAACACTTATAAATATGCATTTAGGAAAACTTTGCAAATATGCCGGAGAGTGCACCGTATATCAGAATGAAAACAACGAAGTTAAAAAACCGATTTTCCTGGTCAGAAATGTGTTCTGCAACCGGGGAGCCAAAGGGTGGAACAACTGTATGCGATACCAGGCCTACGAGGAAGGAAAACAGGTTGACGACAATATGACACCCAACGGATAGCAAAATCTCTTTTCAAATTAAACCATGCATTGGATTGACTACGCCATTTTCGGAATATACCTGACTGCCATGTTGGGTATCGGGGTATATTTTATGCGCAAAAACCGCTCGGCTGACGACTATTTTGTGGGTGGCCGGAAAATGAGTTCGTTTCATATCGGGTTATCTGTGGTGGCCACCGATGTAGGCGGCGGTTTTTCCATCGGTTTGGGCGGACTTGGTTTTATTATGGGCCTTTCGGGAACCTGGCTGCTTTTTACCGGCCTTATCGGGGCCTGGCTCAGCGCAGTACTGCTTATCCCAAAAGTGTCGGAAATGGCAGCAAAACACAATTTCCTCTCGTTTCCCCAGTTTTTAAAGCAACTGTACAATCCAAAGGTAGCTCTCATTGCCGGTATCATTTCAGCCATTGGTTACCTGGGCTTCACCAGTTCACAAATACTGGCCGGGGCAAAGCTGGCATCGGCAACTTTCCCAAATATTTCCATGCAAAATGCCCTCATTCTGATGGGAATTATTGCAGTGGTTTATACTTCCATCGGGGGAATTAAAGCCGTAATTTATACCGACACTTACCAGTGGATTTTATTAATGGGAGGTTTGGTTTTTGTTGGCTTGCCGGTTGCTTACTTCGGAATTGGCGGTTACGAAACCCTGCAGGCTACTTTACCCAAAAGCTTTTTTGATTTGACTGCCATAAAATGGCAGCAAATTGTAAACTGGTTTATCACCATTGTACCCATCTGGTTTATTGGAATGACACTTTACCAGAGAATCTATGCAGCCGGTAATCGCAAAACAGCCCAACGGGCGTGGTTTGTAGCCGGATTGTTCGAATATCCGGTAATGGCATTCACCGGTGTAATTCTTGGTATGTTTGCCAAATTAGCTTTCGAAAACGGCACCATCGGTGCAGGTATGGAAGACTCCTTCGATCCTGAAATGGGACTGCCTCTTTTACTTCGGAACATTTTGCCTGTCGGACTTACCGGTCTAATTCTTTCGGCATATTTCTCGGCCATTATGTCCACAGCCGACAGTTGTCTGATGGCCGCTTCAGGAAACCTCATTACCGATATTTTTAACCGCCACAACTCGGGCAAAGTCATGCTGCTGTCGCAAGGCACCACGCTGGTGCTGGGTGTTACAGCACTCGTAATTGCCTGGAAAGTTCCCAATGTGCTGGAACTGATGCTTCACTCCTACTCTTTTATGGTTTCAGGATTGTTTATCCCGGTGCTGGCCGGCATTTTTCTGAAATAAAACCTCAAATTCTGCACGCCAAAAAACCCGTCTGAAAATCGGCATAAAAGTTTATTTTTGCTACCAGTTTTTTAATCCATGAAGAATAAAGATTTACTGGCTTACTTTACTGCACTCGGAGCAGCCTTTTTTTGGGGATTTTCGTTTGTATGGTTCAAAATTGCATTTCTGGCCTACAAGCCCATCACTGTGGTTTTGTTCCGGCTCATCATTTCTGCCGCACTCATTCTTGTTATTGCGTGGGCGCTGAAGCGACTGCAAAAACCTACCAAAAAAGATTTTAAGTTGTTTTTTCTGATGGCCTTTTTCGAGCCGTTTCTCTATTTTTTAGGCGAAAGTTACGGATTAACGTATGTTTCCTCAACGGTTGCTTCGGTCATTGTAGGAACCATTCCGCTTTTATCACCCATTGCAGCCTGGTACTTTTTTCGCGAAAAAGTAACCTGGAAAAACATTGCAGGGTTTGCGCTTTCATTCATGGGCGTTGCACTTGTTGTGCTCGACAGTTCTTTCCGTTTCGATGCACCACCCATTGGAGTAGGACTGGAGTTTTTGGCGGTTTTTGCTGCCATCGGTTATTCCATTGTTTTGCGACACGTGGTTGCGCGTTACAATACCCTTACCATTATTGCTTATCAGAATATGGTTGGCATTTTTTTGTTTTTACCCATTTGGCTGGTGGTTGATATGAATGATTTTTTAGCCACGCCATTTCATCCGCAGGCTTTCCGGGCCATAATTCTGCTGGCTGTTTTTGCTTCCACGCTGGCCTTTGTGTTTTTCACCCAAAGCATCCGGCAAATCGGGGTGAACCGTTCCAATACATTTGTGAACCTAATTCCGGTTTTTGTAGCTATTCTTTCTTTTTTTGTTTTGAAAGAGGAACTTGGTCTTCAGAAAATACTGGGAATTCTGGTGGTAATTGCCGGATTATTCCTGGCCCAGGCCCGAAGAAGAAGGCCGCCAAAACAAAAAATTGTTGAAGTGCATACCATTTCGTAATGAATAAAGTAGAATTCAAATCGCAGGAAGAACTGAAACTATTTACCGACAATTACTGTGTGGTTTACGAAAACCGCCCCAAAGGCCTGCCGCGAATATCCGCACACCAACCGTAAACGGTTTGTGCAAATCCTGAATCTATCGCACAAAAACTGCGAAACCTGTCCGGTGGTGTATGACTTGTTCAGGGAATTGAAAATGATTTCTTTTTAAGAATTCCGGGAAAACAATTTTATATTTGTGTAAAACAATTCAATTACAAAAGCAGTGCAAAAAATATCAAAAACTAAACCATGGAAATTCAGATAAAAGACGGAAAAATATTTGCCCCATTAAAAGACAAATGGTTGGTTGTAAAACCTGAAGAAGAAGTTCGTCAAAAATACCTGACGCGATTGATAAACAAATATGGTTTTGAACTGGATCAAATGACTCAGGAAGTACAGGTAAGCAATTCCCAGCGCGGACAAGGGCGTGCTATGGCAGATATCGTGGTTTGGAAATCCGCTAAAGATAAACTTGAAAATAATAGCCCGGCAATTGTTGTTGAATGTAAAGCTGAACATATTACTGTTAGAGAAGAAGATTATTTTCAGGGTTTTAACTATGCTTCGTGGGCAGGAGCTGATTTTTTTGTGACGACCAATCTCAAAGAAACCAGAATATTCAAAGTAGTTAAAGGGAAAATGCCCAAAAAACTGGAAGAAGTAATCGATATTCCGGATGCAAGTACAATCAATAACAGCAAAAAAGTAAGTGAGTTATTAAAACAAACAAAGGCTTTTACACGCGATGAATTCTCAAAACTGTTATTTAAATGTCACAATATCATTCGGAATAATGATAAACTTTCTCCTGAAGCTGCGTTCGATGAAATTAGCAAAATCTTATTCATAAAAATCAGGTATGAGCGGGACAACACTGGTGCGCAAATATTTTCGGCAAAGGAATTTAAAGCAGCCCGTGCAAGTTATGAAAAGTACAGACCAAAAGATGGCGCTGAATTTTATCAGTTTTTATTTCAGCAAACCAAAGAAGACTTCAAAGACGATGACTTGTTCGATCCCAACGAAGTTATCAAAATCCGTGAAAATAGTTTTGAGGCTATTGTAAAGGAACTTGAAATTTACAATCTTTCAACAACTTCAGACGATGTGAAAGGAATCGCTTTTGAAAAGTTTCTCGGAAAAACTTTCAGGGGCGAATTAGGCCAGTTTTTTACTCCACGAACTATTGTAGATTTTATGGTTGAAGTACTTGACCCGCAGGAAGGGGAAATTCTGTGCGATCCCTGTTGCGGAAGTGGCGGTTTTCTGATTCGTGCTTTTGAATACGTGCGTACGAAAATTGAAAATGAAATACAGGAAGCCAAAGCTCAAATTAAGAAAGAAACTTTTACTGCTGAATATGATAACCTGCCAGAAAATGAGAAAGAAAAAATTGATGCTGAAGTAATTGAACAATTTAATAAACTCAATTACGAACTTGACATTAATAATGCAAACAGCAGGTTAAGAGAACTTAGTTACGATTGTATTTTCGGTACCGATGCCAACCCGAGAATGAGCAGGACAGCAAAAATGAACATGATTATGCACGGCGACGGACACGGCGGAGTGCATCATAACGATGGGCTGTTAAATGTGAATGGTGTTTTTGAAAACCGTTTCGATATTATACTTACCAATCCCCCGTTTGGCTCACGGGTTGAAAAAAGCTGGAAAATTACAGAAGCTGATAAATTTACAGATCAGGAAAGAATAAAAAAATATCAGAAAAGATACGGCCCAGCTTATGAAAAGGCAATGAACCAAATAAATAAAAACATTGGTAAACCGCTCATCAACCTTTATGAAACAGGCAAAATGAGCACATTAACCGAGGTGTTGTTTATTGAGCGTTGCCTGAATTTGTTAAAACCGGGCGGCAGAATGGGAATTGTTTTGCCCGAAGGCGTTTTAAACAACACCAATTTGCAACGGGTGCGCGATTTTGTCGAAAGCAAGGCAAAAATCATTCTTATCACTTCCATACCGCAAGATGTTTTTATTGCTTCAGGGGCTACGGTTAAACCAAGTTTACTCTTCTTCAAAAAATTTACTGAAGAAGAAGCAATGGAATGGAACCGTATTGCCAAAAAAGCCAAAACAGAGATTACAAAAAAATACGAATCTCAAATAAAACCAATCGAACAAAAACTGGCTTTAAGAGGAATAGAGACCATCCCTGCAAAAGAAAAAAAAGAGTTGAAAAATCAATTGAAAGAACTTCAAAAAAAAATTGAGATTGAAATAAAAGCCCAAATTAAAAAGGACTTCGATTATCAAATCCCAATTGCAGAGGTTGAAAAAGCAGGAATTAGTACAACCGGTGCCGAAATTGAAAACGAATTGGTTCCTCTTTGTAAAGAATTTACCGAATACCGTAAGCAAAACCAAATATGGGAGAACAAATTCAATTCAATTAAATATGAAGTAATGGAAAACGGTAAGATGTTCCGCATTCCAATGGCCGGCGAACCACAAGAAATTTATGGATAATGGAAGTAATTGAGAAAACATATTTAAAGACCACCCGACTAAATTTACTTGTAAACTGGAGTGTAAGATATCTTAAGGAAGCCAGGTTTTCTTACAATAAAAATTTTGAACTTGCCCCAATAGGTTCCTTTTTAACTAAATCAAGAAATAAAATTAAGATTGAAAATGAGAAGTTTTACCAGAGGGTTACTGTAAAAATTAATAATGGAGGTGTATTTCCAAGAAATACTGAAAAAGGAGAAAATATTGGCACAAAACAACAATATAAAATAAGGGCAGGCCAATTTTTAATGTCAAAAATTGATGCCCGAAATGGAGCTTTTGGTTTAGTTCCGGAGAATCTTGATGGCGCTATTGTTACGAATGATTTTCCTGTTTTTAATGTGGATAAAACCAAAATCAATCCTGAGTTCCTTGTTTTAATTACAACAACCAAAGAGTTTATTCAATTTGCTCAGAGTTGTAGTAGTGGAACTACTAACAGGCAAAGAATTGACATTGATTTATTTTTGAATGTAAAAATTCCGCTCCCTTCAATTCCTGAACAAAACAGAATTGTAGAAGCCTACAATAAAAAAATAAAAGAAGCAGAAGAACTTGAACAGAAGGCAAAGAAGCTGGAAGAAGGGATTGAGTATTTTTTGTTTGAAAAGCTTGGTTTAGAAAAAGTTACTATTAAACAGTTTAAAAAAGGGGTAATCAATTTATTTTCATTTAGTAATGCATTTGATAGATGGGATATGCATAAAGATTCTTCTGTTTCACTGGCTTCATTGAAACAAGCAAAATATCCAATAATGTCGCTCAATGAAGTATTTAAATTCGAAAAAAGACCTTGGAGAAAGAATGAGCACGATAGTGACTATTTTAATTATATTGAACTTGGTGCTGTTGACCCTTTAAATGGAATAACAGAAAGTAAAAAAACTGCTGTGAAAAAAGCACCAAGCAGAGCAACTCAGATAATTAAAACAGGGGATTTAATAATCGGAACAACAAGACCTTATCTTAAAAGGTTTGCTATCGTTACAGAGCAATTTAATGATAATATAGCCTCATCTGGTTTTCAAGTAATCTCTCCATCTGAAAACTATAACCTTGAATTTCTTCTCGAATATCTAAAGTCAGATTATGGAGTTAAACAATTTGAGTTTCTCATGACTGGCGCTCTATATCCGGCGATAACAAGCAAAGATTTGAAAAAAATTAAGATACCAATACCTCCGATTTCAATTCAAAATGAAATTGCAAAAAGAATAAAAGATTTAAAGAATGAAATCCGTGATTTGAGTCAAAACTCTCAGAATTTAATATTTATTTCCATTAAAGAATTTGAAAACGAAATATTTCAGCCATGCAACTAAAACGGTTATACATCAAAGACTATAAAATCTTAAAGGAATTCATCCTTGAATTCCCAAACGATTCTAAAAAATATATTTCTGTATTTATTGGGGCAAATGGTTCGGGGAAATCGACGATTCTTGAAGCCGTGGCGGAAATATTTAATTGTGTTTTTCTTTTCAAGCAGTCAAAGTTTGATTTTGAAATTGAGTACTCAATTAAATCAGATGATATCTTGTCTGAATTTTCAATATCTAATCCTAAACTTAAGCATATACCCATTAAAATAACCGGATATGTAGGTTATTTACCAAAAACAGAAATTAATTTCAGCTTGCTTTCACAAGAAATTCTTGAACATGCGGATACTGACATAAAACTAAGTTTTGCACAAAGGAATTTCAGAAATTTAATACCAGATAATATTGTAATTTATTATTCCGGCCTTTCTTTAATAATGGAAGAACTTTGCAAACCCCATGAGAATATACTTTCAGAATCGTATCGAAAAGGAAATGCCAATATTGACAGAAATTTCTTTTATTACAAACCCGAGCACTTCGGTATCATTCTGCTAAGTCTTTTATCTTATGAATATGGCGATATTCCTGAATTTCTGAAAAGCAAAGCAAAGATTGAAGACATTGAAAGTATTCAAATTCTACTAAAGAAACCAGGCTGGCACAAGGATTCCATAGAAAACTTTTGGGGAGCCGAAGGAGAGGTAAGAAAGTTTTTAGATTTTCTTAAAGAGCAGTCGCAAACAAATAAAAATATAGGAATTAAAACCGGCAAAAGAGAAAAAATTACGTTCTTATTGAAAGGAAAGGGAACACTTTATAAAATCAGGGAATTTTTAATTGAAGAAAAAAAGCTTTTTGAAATCCTGAATATCATGCTGGTTGATGATTTACTGGATGAAATTTATTTTTCTCTGATTAAAATGGAAAACGGGAAACAACAGGTTTTTAATATACTAAGCGAAGGCGAACAGCAAGCTATAACAATAAAAGGATTAACCGAATTTTTATCGGGCAAGAATACACTTTTCCTTTTCGACGAACCGGATACATACTTACATCCCGAATGGCAGAGGCAATTTATTCCTGAAATTCAAACTTCTGTAGACAACACGCCGAATTTTGAAAATTATTATTTGGTTGCCACTCATTCTCCAAATATTATATCCGGAATTGAAAAAGATAGTTTATTCGTATTGGAACAAGGGGCGGTTAAGGAAATCCCATTTAATAGTTTTGGAAAGAATGTTGAGTCACTACTGATTGACTTTTTTAACGTTGAAGTTGTTCGAAATAAATACGTTGAAAACCTATTGGTGGAAGTTCAGGGAATGGTGAAGAACAATCAATTTGATTCATCTGAATTTAAAAGTAAGTTTCAAGAATTAAAGGATATTTTGCGACCAACGTCGCCGGAAATAGTGAACATTAACCTTGAAATTGCAAAAAGCCGCAAGAAATGATACATATAAAAAAATCAGTCCGCTTTGATTTGCTTTAAGAATACAAGGATAAAAACAAAATACAATCATGGAATCAATTGGAAGAAGCTGACGAAGGGAAACGAGTTCGGTCGCAAACAAGAGACTACATTCTAAAAAATGAACAGTTTAATCAATGTGCTTATACGGAATTACCATTGTTTTATGAAAATAATGATTCACATCTTGAGCATTTAAAACGGAAAAATGTTACATTTTTCCCTGAATTGGCTTTTGAATGGTCAAACCTGTTTGTTTCTTGTAATTTTGATGATTTTGGAGGAAAATATAAGGATAACAAGTATTTAAAAGGAAAAACAAGAGCTGATAATGCATTGATAATAAATCCGGCTTTAGAAAATCCGGCCGATTTTTTTGAGTTAAAAAGTTGGGGCGAATTAACAATCAAAGAAAACCTTAATGATAACGATAGAAAAAAAGCTGAAATCTCCATAGATGCATTTAATCTAAACCATAATTCATTAAAAGAAAGAAGAAAAGAAATGATTCAAAGTATTAAAGACTATCAAAATGGAGGCTTTGATTCTGAAATGATTTTTGAATGCCTTTCTGGTAGCGGATTTAAAAGTGTTATTGACAACGAACTACGAAATTAATTACCAACTTACTGAGGAAATTTTGAGCCCTATTGTATGGTTGGGGGTTACCTGATAAATAAAAATCTTAAAAAATTCAATGAAAATTAATTTTTGAAAAACTATATTTTGGATTAATTCAATTCTCTACGCATTGAGTAGATAATTAAGTTGGTCTCATTTTAAACCTCAAAAATCAAAAATACCTGGTTATCATTTTAAGTAATATTTCCATACTTTTGGCGTTTAATCGGATATACAAAAAGTGAATGAATTCTAAATTTTACCTGATACTGCTTTTTACACTTTCTTTTTTTACCGGGAAAGCCCAGATTGGCGGAGAAACCACCTACCAGTTTCTGGAGCTGACCAATTCGGCTCGTATGGCGGCTTTGGGCGGAAACCAGATTGCCCTTACCGACTCAACCGATTTAAACCTCCCCTTTCACAATCCGGCGCTTTTACATTCAGGCATGAACAATATGGTGCTGGTAAACTATGTAAACTATTTCATGGACATCAATTACGGGTACGCCTCGTATGCCCGCAGTTTTAACGGAATTGGAAATTTTGCGCTGGGCATGCATTACATCAATTACGGCGAATTTAAAGAGGCCACCGAACTGGGCGAGCTCACCGGCAACTTTTTTAACGCCGCCGAATATGCCCTGAATATGATTTATTCCAGTCACTATAAACGGCTCAGTTACGGCGCCAACCTCAAACCCGTTTTTTCGGTGTTCGAGAGCTACCGGTCGTTTGGGCTGGCGGCCGATTTGGGTGTCAATTTCAGCAGTAAAGACAGCCTGACACATTTGGCGCTTGTTGCCCGGAATATGGGCGGACAAATTACCACCTATTACGAAGATGGAAACCGCGAACCCATTCCGTTTAACCTCCAGGCCGGAATCAGCACAAAGCTGAAATATGCACCTGTGGTGCTTTCTCTTACCATGCAGCACCTTACCAACTGGGATTTGGGGTATAACGAAGCCGAAGAAGAAAGCCTTGAAAACTGGCACGAACTGCAGGAGAGTTTTGGGAAACAAATTATGCGACATGCGGTATTGGGTGTGGAAATTTTACCATCCGACAATTTCACCCTGCGTGCCGGATACAATTACCAGCGCCGGCAGGAACTAAAATTTGAGGAACGCCTTTCCACAGTTGGCTTTTCGCTGGGTTTTGGGCTTAAGGTCAAACGTTTCCGTCTCGATTTTGCCACTTCCCGTTTCCACCTGGCCGGTTCATCCAACCTCTTCTCTCTGGCCATCAATTTAAATGAACGGTTTTAATTAAAGACCATTGGGTCTGATTTAAAAAATCATTTATCTTTGCACTAAATCCAAAAAAATGACTGAAAAAAAGATTGTAATTGCCATCGACGGGCACTCATCGTGCGGAAAAAGTACACTGGCCAAATCGCTGGCCCGCGAGCTGGGTTACATTTATATCGACAGCGGCGCCATGTACCGGGTGGTTACGTTGCATGCCCTGCGAAATGGCTGGATTGTTGACGGACAACCCGAAAGGGAGAAGGTTATTGCCGGAGTGAAAGACATGAAAATTACTTTCGACTGGGACGAAAAAACGGAAAAAAACACGACGTTTTTAAACGGTGAAAATGTGGAGGATGAAATCAGGCAACTGGAAGTTTCGCGAAATGTGAGCCCCATTAGTACCATTGCCGAAGTGCGCCGCGAAATGGTAAAACAGCAGCGCGAAAACGGCAAAAACAAAGGCATCGTAATGGATGGCCGCGATATTGGAACCGTGGTTTTTCCCGATGCCGAACTGAAAATATTCTTAACGGCATCGCCTGAAATAAGGGCGCAGCGCCGCTATCTGGAACTAAAAGAAAAAGGCCGGGAAGTGGAGTTTGATGAAATTCTGAAAAATGTGGAAGAGCGCGACTCCATCGACTCGGGGCGCGAAGTGAGCCCTCTCCGAAAAGCGGATGATGCAATTGTGTTGGACAACAGCTATTTAACGCGCGAAGAACAATTGCGGTGGAGTTTGGAAAGAGTAAAAGAAAAAATGGAAGAAGATGAGAGTTGAGATTGACAGACGTTCCGGCTTTTGTTTTGGTGTGATAAAAGCCATCAAATCGGCCGAAAGCGAATTAAAAACTACGGATAAACTATATTGCCTGGGCGACATTGTACACAACGGAATGGAAGTGGAACGCCTCGAAAAAATGGGATTACAGTCCATTTCCAGAGAAGAATACATGCAACTGAAAAACTGCAAGGTGCTTATTCGTGCACATGGCGAACCTCCGGAAACTTACGAACATGCCAAAAAAAACAACATTGAACTGATTGATGCAACCTGTCCGGTGGTTTTAACCCTTCAGGAAAAAGTGAAAGGTTCTTACGAAAAGAACAAAAGAATGAACGGACAGGTAGTTATTTACGGGAAAAAAGGGCATGCCGAAATTATTGGGCTCGACGGGCAAATTGAGAACAAAGCCATTGTGCTGGAAAGCATCGGCGACACAGACCGCATCGACTTTTCGAGGCCGGTTTCGCTCTATTCCCAAACCACCAAAAGGGTGGAAGATTTTTACGCCATTGCCGACAAGGTAAAAGCCAGCATGAAACCGGGAGTGCCGCTCGAAATCAAGGATTCCATCTGCCGGCAGGTCTCCAACCGGGTTCCTAATTTGAAACAATTTGCGAAACAATTTGATGTGGTTCTGTTTGTGGCCGGCCATAAAAGTTCCAATGGGCGCTATCTTTACACGGTTTGTAAAGAAGAGAATCCACGAACCCATCACATTTCCCGGATTTCAGAAATTGACCCTGCCTGGCTCGAGGGTGCAGAATCAGTGGGAATATGCGGCGCAACCTCCACTCCCAACTGGCTGATGGAAGAAGTTGCCGGGTGGATTAACCAAAGAGCTGATGAATGAGGGATTTTTTTTGTTTCTTTGAAAAAAGATTCAAAGAAAAAACCCATGTCCGAGTTATTTGCGCAGGTTATTTTACCCCTTCCGCTTCACGATGCTTTTACGTATCGTGTGCCGGAACAGTGGCATAGCCGGATAAAAACCGGGCAACGGGCAGTAGTACAGTTCGGCGCCAAAAAACTGTATGCCGCTCTTGTTTTTTCACTTTCAGAAACCCCGCCGGAAAACATCGAATTAAAAGAAATTGTTCAGCTTTTGGACGACGAGCCGGTGGTTTTACCCCAAAATCTGGAGCTTTGGAAATGGATGGCCGCTTATTACTGCTGCACCCTGGGCGACGTATTCAGGGCGGCCCTTCCCACCGGGCTGAAACTGGAAAGCAAGTCGAAAGTTTTTCTTACCGGAAACGAAGAGGAACAGGAAATTTCTGAAAAAGAATTCCGCATACTTGAACTGATAAAACAGGATGTTTCCACGCCGGATGCATTGCAAAAAACGCTGGGTAAAAATTTTTCGTATCCCGCGTTAAAATCACTCATCGAAAAAAACATTGTGCAGGCAGAAGAAAAACTCAGTGCCAAATACAACCCCAAAACAGAAACCTGCATAAAACTGCATCCCGGCATAAAAACCGAAACTGCTCTTACCGAAATAGCTGATAACCTGCAACGGGCAAAGAAGCAACAGGCGCTGCTTTTCCATTTTATTGAAAAAACCCATGCATTTCAAGCTGCGCAAAAACCGTTTATCAGTAAAAAAGAGTTGTTTAAAGGAACCACATTCAGCACATCGGTTTTAAATGAACTGATAGCCAAAAAGATTCTGAAATCATTTCAAAAACAGGTTTCACGTATTGAAGAAAAAACCGTACAACAAGTGGATTTAAACTTGCTGAATAAATACCAGCAGCAGGCATTAAACGAAATCAAAACCTGTTTTGAGCAGAACCAGGTTACCCTGATTCATGGCATAACAGCCAGCGGCAAAACCGAAATTTATATTCATTTAATCGATGAGATGCTAAAAAAAGGCAGACAGGCGCTTTACCTGTTGCCCGAAATTGCACTTACCACCCAGATTATTGCGCGCCTCAAAAGTGTTTTTGGGTCTAAAGTGGGCATTTACCACTCGCGGCTGAACAGCCAGGAACGCGTAGAGATCTGGAAAAAAGTGCTTCGTTTTCAAACCCATCCGAAAGAAGGATACCAGGTGGTTCTGGGAGCCCGGTCGGCACTGTTTATGCCCTTTTCAAACCTGGGGTTGGTAATAGTGGATGAAGAACATGAAAACTCGTTCAAACAGTTCGATCCTGCTCCGCGTTACCATGCGAGGGATATGGCTGTGGTTTTGGGCAAACAAAATAATGCAAACGTACTGCTGGGTTCGGCCACCCCATCCTACGAAAGTTTTTACAATGCACTTACCGGCAAATACGGACTGGTGAACCTCACCAAAAGGCACTCGAACATGGAGCTTCCGGAAATCATTATAGCCGATTTAAAGCGTGCCTGGAAGAAAAAACAGATGCACTCGGTACTTAGTCCCGAGCTCTTTGAGCTGATGAACGAAGCGCTCAATAACAGGGAACAGGTAATCCTGTTTCAAAACCGACGGGGGTATTCCCCTTACATACAATGCTTTACCTGCGGGTGGATTCCGAAATGCAACAACTGCGATGTAAGCCTGACCTTTCATAAATATAAAAAGCAGTTAAATTGTCATTACTGCGGGTTTAGCATTGCCATGCCTGCCGAATGCCCCGAATGTGGTTCGCCCGAAATAAAAACAAGGGGGTTTGGAACCGAAAAAATTGAAGATGAACTGAAACCGCTATTCCCCGGAAAGCGCATTGAACGGATGGACCTGGATACCACACGCTCGAGAAATGCTTTCGGAAAAATCATTCACAACCTGGAAAGCCGGAAAACCGACATTCTTATCGGCACCCAAATGGTAACCAAAGGCCTCGATTTCGAGCATGTGCGTGTGGTGGGAATTTTAAACGCCGACAACCTGATAAACTTCCCCGATTTCAGAGCACATGAAAGGGCATATCAACTGATTTCGCAGGTAAGTGGCCGTGCCGGTCGAAAACACAGCCGCGGCAAAGTGGTGGTGCAAACGGCTCAACCCGAACACCCGCTGATTGATTTGATAAAAAACCAGGACTATATGGCTGCTTTTCAGGCGCAGATGGAGGAACGCCGCCTGTTTAAATACCCACCCGGATACCGTTTGATAAAACTGGTGGTAAAACACAAAAAACCGGAACACGTAAACCGCATGGCAGGGCAACTGGCCGAAATGCTTCGAACAAATAAATCGCTGATAGTTCTGGGGCCTGAATTCCCGTTGGTAAGCCGCATCCAGCTGTGGTATAACAAGGAAATCTGGCTCAAAATCAGCCGCAGACTGTCGCCCGACGAGGTCAAACGGTTTCTGGTTAAAACCATCGAAATGGTGCGCAAATACCCCGAAAACAGCAGTTGCATGGTAAACATCGATGTTGACCCCGCCTGAAACCGCCGGTTCACTTCAATTTCAAAATCTGAAAGCGAACTTTTATTAAACCCCATTTTTTCTTAGTTTTGTCACCTTTAAAAGAAGGGGTGAACGAAAAAGAAGTACATCAGATTTTTGAAAAATTCAGCCGGATGCGTGCCATTGTTATTGGCGACGCCATGGTCGATACCTACTTGTGGGGAAAAGTGGAACGGATATCCCCGGAAGCGCCCATTCCCATCGTTTCCATTACCGATCGGGAACACCGGCTGGGAGGTGCAGCCAACGTTTCGCTGAACCTTCGGGCACTGGGTGCAACGCCTGTGCTTTTCTCGGTGGTGGGAAACGACGACAAGGGGAAAAAATTCAGGAAAATTCTTCAGAAAAAAAACCTGCCTCAACATGGAATTTCTGAGGACCCCAACCGAATTACCACTGTAAAAAGCCGGATCATCAGCAGGGGCCAGCACATTGCCCGGGTTGACGAGGAATCGGATGAATATATCGATGCCCGTATAGAGGAACTAATTGTTGCCGGGGTTCGAAAGGAAATTGAAAGCAGCAAAGTGGATGTAATTATTTTTGTGGACTACGACAAAGGAGTAATCACACCAACCCTGTTTGAAAAAGTTAATCAACTGGCACACGAACACGAAATTTACACGGTAGCCGATCCAAAAAAACGCAACTTCAACTGTTACAAAAATATCGGTTTGTTTAAGCCCAACTTTACCGAGTTTGTTGAAGGAACGGGCCGGCCCCTGAGAAAAGGAGATTTGGATTCGTTGCGCGAAATGGCACATGCACTCCGCGAAAAACAAAATTTCGGTCTCATTTTCATCACATTGTCGGAGTTGGGAGTTTTTATGAGCAATGGGGTGAAAGAACAATATTACCCGGCTGTTGTCCGCCATGTTGCCGACGTTTCGGGGGCCGGAGACACAGTAGTTAGTGTGGCCAGCCTGGCAATGGCTGCCGGAATACCACCAAAAGCCGTGGCACTTATGTCGAATATTGCCGGCGGCATGGTTTGCGAAGAACCCGGTGTGGTACCTGTAGATAAAAACCGGCTGATGCAGCTAATGAAATCACAAAATTTATAAACGTTTTTTCTGCTCACTTCCAGCTTATTAATCAGTTACCAACGTTGGATGTCGAAAAGTAGCATGAGGTTAATAGGGCTAATTTATTAAATTTGAAACCGTTCAAAAAAAATGAAATACTGATGGGAAAAGTTATATCACTGGCGAACCAGAAAGGCGGGGTTGGAAAAACCACAACCACCATTAACCTGGCGGCAAGCCTGGCAGTTTTGGAACAGAAAGTTTTAATCATCGATGCCGACCCGCAGGCAAATGCCACTTCGGGGTTTGGGTTCGATGTGAAAAATGTGCAGTCGAGCATTTACGAATGCATTGTGGATGAGATTGATCCGCAAAAAGTGGTATTGAAAACCGAGGTGGCCAATCTCGACATCATTCCCTCCCACATCGATTTGGTGGGTGCCGAAATTGAAATGCTCAATCTTCCCAATCGGGAGAAAGTGCTTCGAAACACCATCGAAAAGCTAAAAGACAACTACGATTTCATTTTTATCGACTGCTCGCCTTCACTGGGCCTGATTACCGTAAATGCTTTAACAGCAGCCGACTCTGTAATCATACCTGTACAATGCGAATATTTTGCGCTGGAAGGGCTGGGAAAACTTTTGAACACCATAAAAATCATTCAGAACCGGCTGAACCCCAAGTTGGAAATTGAAGGGTTTCTGCTCACCATGTTCGACTCGCGCCTGAATCTTTCAAACCAGGTGTATGAAGAAGTTAAGCATCATTTTCAGGACATGGTTTTTGAAACCGTTATTCAGCGCAACGTAAAACTGAGCGAGGCGCCCAGCTACGGCAAACCTGTGGTTCTTTACGACGCCAGTTCGCGCGGAGCAATCAACCACATGAACCTGGCCCGCGAGATATTGCAACGAAATGGATTGACACGCATGGCGCAGGAAAAAAAAATCATAAACAGTTAAATTGAGAGTTATGGCAAAAAGGAATGTACTCGGACGGGGATTAGGTGCGCTTATCGACGATGCCGAAAAAATGAAACAGGCAGATATTAGCGAGGTTGAACTCAGTAAAATTGAGGCCAATCCTTTTCAGCCGCGTTCCAAATTCGACGAGGAAGCGCTGGAAGAACTGGCTGCCTCTATCTGCGAAATAGGATTAATTCAACCCATAACTTTGCGAAAAACCGGGCCCGACAGCTATCAAATTATTGCCGGTGAACGCCGTTTCAGGGCAGCGCAAAAGGCAGGCCTCGAGTCAATACCATCCTATATTCGTCATGCCAAAGACGATGCAATGCTGGAAATGGCACTCGTTGAAAATATTCAGCGGGAAGACCTCGATGCCATTGAAATAGCCCTTAGTTACCAGCGCTTAATGGAAGAGCTCAATTTTACACAGGAAGATTTGAGCAGCCGTGTAGGGAAAAAACGGTCAACCATTGCCAACTACCTGCGTTTGCTGAAACTTCCGGCGGTTATTCAAAAAGCACTTCGCAACAAGGAAATCAGTATGGGGCATGCACGTGCGCTTATCAACATCGATGAGCCCGATGTACAGGAAATGATTTACGGACAAATTGTGAAGTATGGTTTCTCGGTAAGAAAAGTGGAAGAGATTGTGCGAAGCCTGAACGAAGGAAGTGACACCGAAAGTTCCGGGAAAAATAAAAAGGAAATACCGAAGGAATACCGCGAATATAAAGGGCAGCTGGGAAGACTGCTCGGCTCGCGCATTGGTATTTCTGTAAACGAAAAAGGAAAAGGGAAGATTGTAATTCCCTTTAAATCAGAAAAAGACCTGGAGCGAATTGTTAAAATAATTGAAAACAGGGATTAAAGCTCCGGCACAAGGTTTGCTGTGAACTGAAAATTCTATTTTTGGGCAAAATTTAAAAGCGTGATTAGCAGGAAACATTTGTTGAATATCCTATTGCTGACAATTCTGTTTCTGACGGGTACAAACCTGCAGGCACAACTGATTGATGCCGACACACTGCAGGTTACACAGCAGCTCACGGAACAAGAGGCGGAGGAAGAAGTACATTCGCCCCGAAAGGCCACTATGTATTCTGCCATTTTACCGGGACTGGGGCAGGCATACAATAAAAAATACTGGAAAATTCCACTCATTTATATTGGATTTGGAACCATCGGGTATTTTATTAACTGGAATAACGAAAACTACCAGCTGTTTAGAGTAGGGTACCAGCACCTTACCGACGGAAACCCTGAAACACAGGATTACCTGAAAATTGAGGCAGTGAGGCGCATCAACTACGATGTGGACAATCCAACCGATTTCAACAACTTAAAAAATGCGCTGTCGCAGCGGCAGGATTACTACCGCCGTAATCGCGACCTTCTCATTATCAGTTTTGTAGGGTTTTACGGACTTAACATTATCGATGCCAGTGTTGATGCCCATTTATTTGATTTCGATATCGGCGACGACTTAACCATGAACTGGCAGCCGTCGATGATTCAATTTGACAACAAATCTTTTTATTGCGTGAATATTCGGTTTAATTTTTAGAATATGATGAAATACATCAGTAATTTTTCAGGAACAATTATTTTACTATTTATTTTCCAGGCTCTGACAGCACAAGAACCCGGCAGACATAGAATAGAACTACCACGCATAAAAACGCTGGAAGCCGACCTTTTAGCTGCCGACACCATGGCCATTGTGCCCAAAGATTCCATGTTCACCGCCGAACTTTCAGATACATTAATATTTAAAAACATTCCGGCTCCGGATGAAAACCTGAACGACATTTTTTCTGAAAAACTCGACAGCCTTGCCAATACCTGGTATATCCAACATCTTTTCCATACTGACGATGCAACTTATGGGTTGTCAGACAGCTATCCAACCAACCTGCCCGATTCGGTTTATATTCACCGACTGCAGGAAATGCAGCAGGTAATCGACATGTCATTCAACAATGTGATAAAGAACTTCATTGTTTTATATACTGAAAAAAGGCGCAGCCAGGTGGAAATGATGCTGGGACTTTCGGCCTATTATTTCCCCATTTTTGAGGAAACGCTCGATCGTTACAACATGCCGCTCGAACTGAAATACCTACCCGTTATCGAATCGGCCCTCAACCCCAGAGCCATGTCGCGGGTAGGAGCCAATGGGTTGTGGCAGTTTATGTACGGAACCGGAAGGCAAATGGGCCTCGAAATTTCAAGCTTTGTTGACGAACGCCGCGACCCGGTAAAATCTACCGACGCGGCAGTGAGATACCTGAATCAACTGTATAATACTTACAACGACTGGTTTCTGGCCATTGCCGCATATAACTGCGGGCCAGGAAATGTAAATCGCGCCATTCGCCGTGCCGGTGGAAAAAGAAATTACTGGGAAATTTACTACTTACTCCCACGCGAAACACGCGGATATGTGCCTGCCTTTATTGCAGCCGCTTATGTAATGAATTATTACAGGGAACACAACCTGCAGCCTCTTTACCCGGAAATACCGCTTCAAACCGATACCGTTTTTGTGCACGACTACCTGCATTTTAACCAACTGGAAGCAAAACTGGGCATCGAAAAAGAACAGTTGCGCACACTAAATCCCATGTACCGCCGCGATGTAATTCCGGCAAAACCGGATAAACCCTATCCACTTACCCTGCCCAACAACTCCATCATGAGTTTTATTGATTTGGATACACTGGTTTTTGCCTACGAGCGGGAAACTTTTTTCCCGGACAATACGCTGGTAAATCCAACCACCAGCACAAGCACCTATTTTACGCCAACCGACGTTGAAGGAAAAACCAGAATCACTTACACTGTAAAATCGGGCGACAATGTCGGCTTTATATCCTCGTGGTTTGGCGTTAGAGCATCCGATTTAAGATACTGGAACAACATCAACCGAAACCTGATTCGTGTCGGACAAAAACTGTCCGTTTATGTGGATGAAGATCAAAAAGAAAAATATGAAAGGGTAAACTCCTTGACGTTTGAGCAAAAACAGGCCATGATTGGAAAAACTCCGGGATCGAACAATGCCCCGAAACCTGAACCACTCGACCCCAATTATGAATATCACACAGTTAAAAGAGGTGATACCGTATGGGAAATTGCCAAACAATATGCAGGGATTTCTCCCGATGAAATACTGAAACTGAACAATCTCAGTACCAATACCCGGCTATCTATAGGACAAAAGCTGAAAATTAAAGAAAATAGCACATATTGATGTTTCTGGATTATTAAATATTTGATACTTTTGTGTATAATTATTACTTCAGTGCAACAAAATAATTGAAATGAAAATACACGAATATCAAGCCCGGAATTTATTCAGGAAATACGGGATTCCTGTTCCGGATGGAGTTGTTTGCCATTCGGTAGAAGAAGTAGAAAAAAATGTACCCAACGATGACAAACTAAGGGTAGTGAAAGCCCAGGTTCATGTTGGCGGACGGGGAAAAGCCGGCGGAGTGAAACTGGCCAAAACCAAATCCGAAGCAGTAGAAAAAGCCAGTCAGATTCTTGGAATGGACATCAAAGGCCTGACAGTAGAAAAAATACTGGTTGCCGAAGCCGTCGACATTGAAAAAGAGTTTTACGTGGGATTAATCAACGACCGCAACACCAAATCGGTAACCCTGATGGCTAGTGCCGAAGGAGGCGTGGAAATTGAAGAAGTTGCGCGCGTTTCGCCGGAAAAAATCATTAAACTCAGCATCGATCCTACCCTGGGGCTGATGGACTGGCAGGCACGAAAAGTTGCGTTACAACTGTTCAGCGATCCCAAACAAATGCGTCAGGCTGCTGCCATTCTGGTAAAGCTTTACCGCCTGTATGTTGAATCCGATTCCTCTCTGGCAGAAATCAATCCGCTGGTACTCACACCCGATAAGCAGGTGCTTGCCATCGACGGAAAAATGAACTTCGACGATAATGCCCTTTTCCGCCAGCCTGAAATTCTGGAAATGCGGGAAGCTACCGAAGATGAAAAGAAAGAAATTGAAGCCAACGAAAAAGGACTATCGTACATAAAACTCGACGGCAACATTGGCTGTATGGTAAACGGTGCCGGCCTGGCCATGGCAACCATGGACATGATTAAACTGTATGGCGGCGAACCGGCCAACTTCCTCGATATCGGAGGCTCGTCGAACCCGCAGAAAGTGGTGGAAGCCATGAATATACTACTGAGCGACAGCAATGTAAACGCCGTTATGATTAACATTTTTGGCGGCATTACCCGTTGCGACGATGTAGCCCGGGGTTTGGTTACCGCTCTGAAAGAAATCGGAACCGATATACCGGTTGTAATCCGTCTGTCGGGTACCAATGCCAAAGAAGGACTGGAGATTATCCGTGAGTTTGGGTTACCTACCGTATCAACCATGAGCGAAGCAGCGCAAAAAGCCATCGAGTTGAGCAAAGGGTGAGTTTAAAGTTCAGAGTTTAAAGTTCAGAGTTTAAAGATTGATTTATAATGAGCATACTTATCAATAAAGATACAAAAGTAATTGTGCAGGGAATTACCGGTCGCGACGGAGCCTTTCACACCAGTAAAATGAAAGCTTACGGAACCCGTGTAGTAGGTGGAATCTCTCCCGGCAAAGGCGGGTCTGAAGTTGAAGGCATACCGGTTTTCAATACCGTAGAAGAAGCGGTTAAAGCTACCGGTGCCTATGCATCGGTCATTTTTGTACCGGCCCCGTTTGCCGGCGATGCCATCCTCGAGGCAAGCTATGCCGGAGTAGAACTGGTGGTTTGCATTACCGAAGGTGTTCCGGTGCAAGACATGATGAAAACCATGCCTGTACTGAAACAAAACGGCACCAAACTGATTGGCGCCAACTGCCCGGGCTTGATTACCCCCGATGAATGCCTGATTGGTATTTTGCCCGCAATGATTTTCAAAAAAGGGAAAGTAGGGCTGATTTCACGCTCCGGCACACTCACCTACGAAGTGGTAAACATGCTTACCGAAAGCGGCCTGGGACAATCGACCTGCGTAGGAATCGGCGGCGACCCGGTTTCAGGATTATACTTTATCGACCTGCTGGAAATGTATGAAAACGATCCGGAAACCGATGCAGTAGTGCTGATTGGTGAAATTGGCGGCGATGCCGAAGAGCAGGCAGCTGCTTATATTAAAGAAAAAATGACCAAACCGGTAGTCGCATTTATCGCCGGGCAGTCGGCCCCTCCCGGAAAACGGATGGGACATGCAGGCGCCATTATTTCAAGCGGTACAGGAACTGCCGAAGAAAAAATAAAAGCATTTAATGCAGCCGGTGTTCCCGTTGCCAATGAACCGGGTAAAATTCCCGGATTGGTGAAAGAAAAACTGGGCCTTGCATAATTTTCAGAAGTTCTCAAAAAAAAATAAACGGTTGCCGATTTGCAGCCGTTTTTTTATGGTTCATTTTCGCCGGATAAATCCGGCCCGTGCCATTGTCATAACCAAAACCCCGGCTACAGTTAAAAAACCTCCCAGAAGTTGATGTGCAAGAGGCAATGTTCCGAAAAACAAATAAGCGCCAAGAAGCACAAAAATACCTTTCAGGCTTTGCACCACCGAGGATCGTGAGGCCTCGAGGTATCGAAAAGAATAATAGATGGTAAGAATGGCCAGAAAGGGTCCCAGGGTAGCGCCAACAGCAATATTTTTTAGGGCTGATAAAGGAATGGCAAACGATTGCCGGTAAA
>Ga0334892_1001005_pt1 | contig 27175 bp, 24 predicted proteins | sample GraSluR3_MG_4_FD_207213 | JGI IMG/M metagenome (GOLD analysis project Ga0334892, IMG submission 207213) | Sludge microbial communities from methane-producing bioreactor in Wageningen University, Netherlands - Granular Sludge_15_04-R3 | ecosystem: Engineered > Bioreactor > Anaerobic >...
AGCGAGAAATGATAGGGTTAGTTTTGGGATGATATCGGTTAATAATTTAAAATTCTTCGTATTTCTAAGAATAACGGAGATAAATAGAGAAAAACTTTCAAAGAAAGAGATAGGGGTCTATTAACAATCGATAAAAATAATATTGAATAATAAATGCTGCCTACTTAATAAGAATTAAGTCTTTTCATTAGCTATTAATTGATAGGCTTCATTAATCCTGTTCACATTTTTAACAAACTCTTCCCACTCGTCCTTTTTAAATACGCAATTTGAAGCTACATCAACCGAATAAATTATAAGATCTACATCTTCGATATTACAAAATGCTTCCATACTTAGAAATTCGCCAATTTTGGTTCTTTCTAAAAGTATCTTACGCATTATAAGGCCTCCTTTAAAAACAAGATAGTGAGGGATGTTTCCCTGAAACCCCTCTATCTATTAATATATAGTATGCCGTATATAGTTATCGTATTGTGTCATACGTATTGTGTGGGATTTGTTAATACTATACTTTTATATGAAAATAAAATATTAAATTATTCTTTATAATCTTTATAATAATTATAACAGATAATTTAGTACACTGGTTTTCTGCTATTTTAAATCCAATTCCAACTGGATATCCAATTTCATAAGAAAAAATTGTGAATTTTATTTACCTCTAACAATCAGTTTCCTTCCCCTCTCCCTTTTCTAATTGAGCGATAAACATACCGATAAAAATTGCTATTCCTCCTATTAATCCAAAAACACCGACAGTTTCTCCTAAAATCAGATGAGAAAATAAGGCTCCAAAGACAGGTTCCGTAGAGAAAATAATGGCAATTTTGGTCGGACTGGAATAACGTTGGAAACGATTCTGCAGATAAAAAGCGAGAGCAGTAGCAAATAATCCGGTAACCATAATTGCCCATAATACCGACTGATGGTATGAAAAATGGAGTGCTTCTCGTTCAAATAAAAAAGAGATAAAAAAAGACATAATACAAACGGTAACCAATTGTATGAAAACCAGCTGTATATAATCATATTTTTTGGTATAAATATCTACTGCAATAATATAGAGGGCAAATCCTACTGCCCCCAGGAAAACAAGTGCATCACCTGTGTTGATATAATAAAGTGTTCCACTAAAATTCATTAACCAGAGACCGAGTATGGCTAAAATCACTCCAATTATGGAGTTAAGTTGGATTTTTTCCCTGCTCCAGAAAAAAGCAAAAATAGGAACCAGAACTACTGAAATTCCAGTAATAAAGGCGGTTTTGGTAGCAGTAGTAAATTGGGTTCCAACTGTCTGCCCAAAATAACCAATAAAAAGAAATAATCCTGCTAGAAATCCCTTTTTAACAGTCTGCAGTCTAATTTTTCTTAATTGATGCTGAAAAATTAAAAAAATTACTGAAAAAGCCAGAAAAAAGCGATAGGTCAAAAAGGTGAAGGGAGGAATTGTCAAAAGTATGTTTTTAATTAGAGGGAAGGTATAACCCCAGATAATTACTACTCCCAATAGTGTTATTTCTGCTTTGAATCTACTATTTGTTCTATTCATATTTTTTCCAACCTATTTCTTTCCTCTTATTTGTATAATCAATTTTAATATTTAATTTTATTCTTTATTGCTGCAACCAACCATTTTTTAATCCACACCGCTCAAAGATAACCTTTGCCCTTTGATATTCTTTTCTGCTAATACCGCAAGAGAGTTGGGGATAATTCATAGCTTTAAAGGTAGGAAAATATTGAGACATCAAGCTAATATAAGTTTCCTGAGATATACTTTTAGCAATCCATGGTAATATCTGGTCAGTGCCAGCCAGATTATTTGGTAAGACCAAATGACGAATTATCAATCCGGAAACAGCAACTCCATTCTGGTCTACCTTTAAATTTCCCACCTGTCGATATATCTCACGCAAGGCGTCTTTAAGTACTGAAAAATAGTTCTTTGCTCTGGAATACTTCCAGGCAATAAAGTTATCAGCGTACTTAGCGTCCGGAAGATAGATATCTATAATTCCCTCTAATAACTTTAAAGTAGTCAGAGATTCATAACCACTGCTATTATATACTATTGGTATAGAAAGACCTCTTTTTCTGGATTTCCCTATCGCTGCTATAATCTGTGGTACAAAATGAGTTGGTGTTACCAGGTTAATATTATGACATCCCTTTTTTTGTAAATCAAGCATCATAACGGATAATTGGGAGATAGAAATTAGATTACCATTACCCAGCTGACTAATGGGATAATTCTGACAAAATACACAACGTAGCGTACAATTAGTAAAAAAGATGGTTCCCGAACCATTAATTCCGGAAATAGGCGGTTCCTCCCCGAAATGAACATTATGGCTGGACACCGTTACCTGTGCAGTTGAACGACACAATCCTTTCTCGCCAGCAATACGGTTTACACCACAATGATGCGGACAAATTCGGCAGGATTGCAGAATCTGATAAGCATCTTTAATTCGTCTTCGAAATTGAACTTCACTAATATTAAGATAAGATGGGTATTTTCTCATTTTTGATTTTTAATAAATTATCTTTGTAATATCTATAGTATCACAATTTTTTATTGATTTTGATACTACAAATAATTTAATATTTCAGTTAAAGAATCTAATTGTATATACTGATTAGAAATTGGTTTTTCTTCTTCAAACTTCCAGGTACTGGCAGGAATCAGTATACAGTTTAATCCTAATTGCAGTCCGGGATTCAGGTCAGACCTGATACTGTTGCCAATAATCCAGGTTTCTTCTTTCCTTAAATTATGTTCTTGTAAAATCTGTAGATATTCATTGGCTGTTTTATAATTTAAGACATATATAGCCTTAAAATAGGTTTTTAAACCAGAACGCATAATTTTTTGATGCTGTATTTCTGGATCTCCAAGAGTTGCCAGGATTAAGGTATATCGATTTTTGAGATTATTTAATACTAAATCAACTCCTTCTACTAGTTCCGGAGTCTGCTGAAAAACATTCCAGCCAATACTAGCAATTTCTTTTTCTATTTGAGTATCAATGTTCTTACCGAACTTATGGCAAAAATAATGATAAGTCTTCACCAGACTTAAAGGATACCTTTCTTTGGCAAAACCCTGTTCGGCAATATGTCCTATATCAATTTCATCAAGTTTTTCCAAGGCTTCCTTGCTGGGAAATCTCAATCCGGACATTATCCTGGAAAATTCAGATCTGGCGCGGTTATAAATTTTGGAAGTCTTGATCAGGGTATCATCAAGATCAAAGATAATAGTATTAATCTTATTTTTCCTCCTCATTCTCATTTTGTTAAAGTGAATTTATTACAAAAGGATATTTTTTATTATAGCCTGATTTATAATTTCTGGTAAAATTTTTTTATTACTTGTAAAACAAATAAATATGATATAATTTTTATTGAAGACAAACTAGAGAAAAAGAAATATAAGGAAAAGAGGAGAAATATGGCAAAAAGTGATACACTTCTTAATAAGAAGAAAAATGGGAAAAAGGTAAAATCTATGTGGCGAGAACTTATTGAAACAGTGGTAAGTGCCGGCATAATCGCCTTTATTATCATAACCTTCATAGGACAGGTTACTGTGGTAAAAGGCGCTTCTATGGAAGATACTTTATTCAACCGGGAAAGACTAATTTGTAATAAGATTGTCTACAGGGTAGCCGAACCTAAGCATGGTGATATAGTAATTTTTAAACCTCCCATTGACCAGAATCACAATTACATTAAAAGGATAATTGCTGTAGGAGAAGATAAAGTAAAAATAGTTGAGGGAATTGTCTATCTCAATGGAGAGAGATTGGAAGAGGATTATATCATACATCGTTCCTTGGAAACAATGCCGGAAATTACGATTCCCGAAAATTCCTATTTCGTACTTGGTGATAACCGGATAAACAGCAGTGATAGTCGTTTCTGGGGCTTTGTCCCGCGAAAAAACATAATAGGTAGGGCTTCTGTAGTTTTTTGGCCTATTACCAAGGCTCGTATGCCTTGAATGAAGAAGGAATAGATAAGAAAAATAAAATATTTTAGAATATGTAAATAATTTGAAAGTAGGATTTATGAAAAAAATTAATAAGTGGATTTGGATTTTCCTTTTATTCTTACTTGTTACACAATTTATCTTCTCTGTTACTTTAATAGCATCAGAGAAAGATCTTATAGCAGAAGCATTATACTATTTGGAACAACAAAATTATAAAATGGCTGCAGATATATTGGAAAAAACATTGACCTTGATATGGAACAAAGCGCCCCTGGAATTAAATAACCTTTGTTTTACCAAAGAAGAAGCAACTGGATTTGGATTTTATCTTAGGAGAGATGATAATCATTTTAAACCAGGAGAAGACTTCTTTATCTACTCTGAACCAAAAAATTATACCATAAAGGAAATAGATGAAGGACTCTACGAAATATATTTTAAAGAAGACCTTTATTTTTTGGATATGGAAGGAAACATTCTTGGAGAGCAAAAGGATTTTCTAGAATACCATATAATCTCTCATGCTCCCAATAAAGAATTATTTATTAACAATGTTATCACTCAGAATGAACCTTTTCCTCCTGGAGATTATCAATTCCTGCTGATAGTTAAAGATGTTGCCAGTCAAAAAACAGTAGAAAAAACAATTAATTTTGTAATTGACTAAAGATGAAGTTAAGTTATAACAAGCTTCAACCCAGGGAGCAAGTTTATTAGCTAAAATAGCAGAGTAATTACTCAGCGATAAATATTCGGCATAGCCATCATCATAACTAGAACAGAGGCTAGGCTATGCCTTTTTTAAAGACAAAGCCTCTGTTGCTTAAAAATCTATTGGTTTACTTCTCTATGATATACTTCCTGGGCAGCAATAATTCCATGTTCAGGTAAGGCATATCCCTGGCTCTTTAATATATTCTCCAGTGCAGATAGAAAAAGCATAACATTATCCTTAGAACAAGAGTAACCCATAAGCCCTATACGCCAGGCTTTTCCCTTGAATTTTCCCAGTCCTCCACCAATTTCAATTCCATATTCATTGAGTAGTGCTTTTCTTACTGTAATATCATCAATTCCCTCTGGAATATAGAGTGCATTTAACTCCGGTAAGCGATAGGCAGCAGGAGCTACCATCTTTAATCCCATCCCCTCCAAACCTGCTACCAGCGCCCTGGAATGCAAACTATGCCTGCGGAATCTTTGCTCTAATCCCTCTTCTAAAACCAGGCGCAAAGCTTCCCGTAAGGCATAAATCATGTTAATGGGGGCAGTATGATGGTAAAATCTTTCTTTGCCCCAGTAACTCTGGAGCATTTGAATATCCAGATACCAGCTTTTGATGGGACTTGTTCTCTGAGTAATAGACTGAAGGGCATTTTCACTGAAAGAAACCGGTGCCAATCCCGGCGGGCAACTTAGACATTTTTGGGTACCGCTATATATGGCATCAACCTGCCACTTATCAGTTTCTACTGGTATACCGGCTAAAGAAGTTACTGCATCCACCACAAAGAGAGCACCTGCCTCTTTGGTTAATCGAGAGATTTCTTCCAGAGGCTGTCTTACCCCGGTTGAAGTTTCGGCATGAACGATTGCTAACAATTTAACCTTACCACTGTCAGTCAGGGCTTTTTGAACTTGCTCTGGTTTTATAACACTACCCCATTCTGCCTGTATAATAACAGGTTCAGCTCCACATCGCTTTACAATATCAGACATTCTCTCTCCAAATAAGCCGCTAATACAGACTACTGCTTTATCCCCTGGTTCCAGAAGGTTCACCAGGCAAGCTTCCATTCCAGCACTACCGGTTCCAGATAGAGCAATAGTCATTTCATTTGCAGTCTGAAATACCTCTTTAAGCATTGCTCTAGTTTCATTCATAATCTCCAGGAAATCCGGATCCAGATGACCTACCAGAGGTGTAGCCATTGCCTTTAATACACGGGGATGAACGTCACTGGGACCGGGTCCTAATAGAACTCTTTTTCTAGGATTTAAATCAGTATAATTTTTCATTTATTAATCCTCCTCCTGATTCATTTTAGGATATAGTAATGGTATTTAGTAAACTGTTAATTTGGTTCTTAGTGTAAATTAGTTTAACTATAAACTTCAAGGTCCTTGCGAGCACTACTTAGGTAGTGCGTGGCAATCTCATACCTGAATTCCCCTATAAAAGTTATGCTGTAAAAATTTAGTTATATTTTATGTTTATAGGATCCTGAGGAATCATAAGCTTAGATAGGAACTGTCCTTAGGATAGTCAAGGCTAATCAAAAAATTGTTTCATAGTAGGATAAAAATCTTTTTCCTCTTCAATAACAGTAACACCTTTTTGTCGAGCAATATTTTTCTGTTCTTCCGTACAGTAACCCCAGCCAGCCAGAAAGACATTAACTCCTAAAATCTGTGTTTCTTCTAGATAACTTAACTGGTCATCGACAAAGTAGATATCCTCAAAATTGACCTTATACTGTGCTACAATAGCCTTCATATGATCGGATTTATTCTTACCGTAGTTCTTATCAAAAATATCCTTCAGGGACATAGGAAATCCAAGATAATCCTGATGGAAAGCAGGGTGAATTGCCTTGCCTAAATTAGAGGTGGCAATAACAACCTTTACTCCCTCCTCTAATAATTGCTTAATTACTGCCACCACCTCCTCATAGACTGGAGATAGGGAAAACCATTTAGTAAAATCTTTCTTTTGCCATTTTTCTTTTTCCTGAAAGAATAATTCATGAAAGAAATGATAATCTAAGTCCATTTCATTGCGAATTTTGATAAATTCTTCCTGGCTTCTTACTTCTATTTGTTCTTCAATAATCTTAGTCATAACCAAAAAATCACAGGACAGCTCCACATAAGCACGCAGTTGTCTGTATTTTTCCATTTCCCGATGGTATTTCTTTTTCATAAGTTCCCAATTATCAAAAGTAAATAATTGACCACCAAAACTTTTTTTCACTTCCGCTCCAAAATGACGGCAATAAGCATTATGACTGACAAACAATGATTTAAGAGCACTATCACTAATTACTCCGTCAAAATCAACTGCTAATATCTTCATTGACACCCTCTGGAAAATGAAATTTGAGTATTATTTTATACCATAATTACTTATAAGGAATTAAACAAAGAAATTTTAATACATGCTCTCCTGCATTTTTGAAGCCATGTTGGGCACCGGGATTTACAAATACCACACTATCTTTTTTAATGAGATAAGTTTTGTCCTCTATCTTGACCTCTCCTTCCCCTTCCAGAATAAATACTTCATGCTCCCAATCGTGAGCATGATAAGGCGTATACCCCCCGGATTGAACCTCAAATAGCCTCATAGCAAAATTTCTGGCATCATCTTTCTCAGAAATGAGCCATCTCACCTTAACATTTTTTGCTTCTCCAGCTTCTACCTCTTCCAAAGGCACCTCATGGTAATCTATCACCTTCATCTAATTTTCCCCCTTACTGCTTTATAATTCTCGCTTATTAACATCTTTTTTCATATATTCCTTTACCATGGAATAGAAATCTTCCTCAAACTCAATAATTGGGATTCCCTCCAGTACAGCCTTTTCCTTTTGTTGAAGAGTAGCATAACTCCAACCGGCTAAAAAAACATGTATACCAAGCCCACGGGTTTGCTCCAAGTGCGTTAACTGATCATCAACAAAGTAAATTTCATCGCATTGTACTCCATAATATTTGTTAATATATTTCATCTGATTTGACTTGTCTTCACCCATACTTACATCAAGTATATCTTCCTCTTTTATGGGTATATTGTAGTAGTTGGGATGAAAAGCCCTGGCGATATACTCCCGACGATTGGAGGTGGCAACCACTACCTTTACCCCTTCCTGAACAAAATGATTAATCCCTCGCACAACTTCCTGGTAAGCTGGTTCCAGTTTAAGCCATCCTTCAAAACTTTTCTCCTGTAATCTTTTTCTCTCTTGATAAAATAGTTGGTGAAACTTCTGAAACTCAAATTGTACAGTATTCCGATAGTAATCAAATTCCTGCTGATTTCGTAAATACCTTTTCTCTTCCAACAATTTTTGAATCAATCCATAGTCCGTTGCGCCTCTGATAAAAGGTCTTAAAGAACGGTAATATTGAATCTCCTGGTCATATTTTTTTTGGATTTTAGTCCAGTTTTGAAAGGTAAATCTTTCTCCACCAAAGACTTTTTTATTAGAACTTCCCACCAACTCTAAATAGGCATTATGACTGATAAAAAGGGAATCTAGAACACTATCAACAATCACCCCATCATAATCAATAGCTAATAGTGGCATGAAAACTTCCTTCTTAATTTATATCTGGTAATCAAGATAAATAATCTTCTCTTAAGGGGTAAAAAATATCTAATGCCTGGGTATCCTCCTCCAGGGCATATACCTCATGTTCAACATCAGGTGGAATAATTGCTCCCTGCCCTGCCTTTATTATCTGACTCTTCTCTCCGGAAACCATTCTCACTGAACCTTTTAGAATATAAGTGATTTGTTCATGGGGATGGTGGTGGCCGGGTATCACAGGGTCATCAGGGCCAAAATCAAACAAGGTCATCATTACATGGTCGTGTGCTACTGCTCTTAATTGCGAACTTTTTAATATTAGCTTTACTTTTAAATCATCCTTGCTAAAAAACTTTATTTCTTCCATTTTTTTCCTCCTTAAATTTCTTGATTTATAGATCTATAATTAAGGTATTAAGTTACAATACGAAAACTTAAAACAACATCGCAAATAAAAATAATATAAAACCTGAAATTTGAGATGAATAAGAAATAATTTCAGTGAATCTTACTCATCTTTTTACCTTTCTTTGTTAAGGAATAACCTAAAACCAGTTCCACCGCTTCTTGTTGGAAGGAAAAAGCAAGGGGTGGCATTTTCTCAATGTCAAAAAAGTCAGCACTTTCAGCATCATCACCAGCTTGCAAATTACCTCCGGTAATACTTACCTCATAAGTTATAATTATAACATGCCCGTATAAATTACTTTCAAGATTAAATATCTTAATAAATCTCTTTACTATCCCCTTCAAACCAGTTTCTTCTTGTAACTCCCTTAAAGCAGCTTGAATAGCTGATTCTCCATCATCAATAAATCCTCCGGGCAATGCCCAGAAACCTTTCTTGGGCTCTTCTTTTCTTTTCACTAACAATATGTGACCTCTTTCATTTCTAGCTACCGCAGCTACACTAGGAATGGGATTATCATAATAAATGGTATCACAATTCTGACAATACATCCGCTGTCTTCCCTGAATTATTGCACTCTTTAATTGATAACCGCACTTGGTACAATATTTTATATCAACCTGTTTCATCCTATTCTCCTCTACCCTTTATTTTCTCCTTATACGATTAGCTTTTTTTGTCAAATTTGCCCCATCTGGGCAAAGCTATAAAAACATTCCTCACCTATAATAATATGATCTAGAACCTTGACTCCCAGCATACTACAGGATTCACTTAATCTTCTGGTTAATTCCCTATCCTGTTGACTGGGTTGGGGATCCCCGCTGGGATGATTATGCAGAAAGATAACAGCGGCAGCTGATTCCTTGATAACCTCTTTCATTACCTCACGGGGGTGAACAGTAGTTTCACTTAAACTACCCATAGAAATAAGTACATCGCGAATAATCTGATAGCGTACATCCAATAAAATAATGTGAAAAAGTTCTTTTTTCTTATTCTTCATTTCCGCATAATAGTAATCCACTACGTCCTGAGCTTTTTGTATTTTCTTTCCAGGTAATATCTTTTCCTTTGATAATCTTATTCCCATTTCCAGAGCCGCTTTTATTTGAGCATATTTAGCCTTACCAATACCGTTGATCTGTTTCATCTCTGAGTAGGAAACACTCATTAAATTTCTTAAAGTTCCATATTTAGCTAATAAGCTTCTCGCTACCTCTACTGATGTTTCCCCGGAATATCCCTTGGCAATTATAATAGCCAGCAACTCGGCATCAGTCAGAAATTCAGGACCATGATACAATAATCTTTCCCTGGGTCTTTCATATTCTGGCCAGTCCTTAATAGTATAATTCTTTTTGCCTTTCTCCATATTCAATTGTCCTTTTTATTCACCCTGGTTATCTTTACTATTAGCACTCATCAATCTCTGTTTCCGCTTTATCCTTTCCAGCCGGAAATAGAGGGAGTTTTGCCACTGTTCCTTAATGCTCCAGGATATATTTTCCTTGGTCAGTCTCTGTAATGCCTCTTCAACTATTGCGCCTGCCTGCTGATAATCTTTCAGCTTATGCTCATAATATTTTGCTAATTCTTCATAGGGGTAAAGATTAAATTGGCCATTTAAGGAAATAATTTCACGCCAGGCTACTTCCGCCTTTTCCCATTCCCCCTGTCTTTTATAGGCAAAAGAACATAATTTTAAAGCATCCAGTGTCTCCTCATCTGATAAATTACCTTTTAATGCCTCTTCATAACATTTGCTACTGTACTGAAAATCCTTATATCCTTCATAAATCTTGCCAATACTGCATAAGTCCAGGGCGAATTTTCCCATGCTCAAGGGATCATCCAGTGTTTGACTAATCTTGGTTGTGAGCAGGACTAAAGAAATAATGTCCTGTAAGTTATGAGTAAAGATAGGTTTGAGGGAACGGCTATCTTTATCTTGAAGATAACGAAAATAGACATGAGGTATAAGATATCCAGGTATATCTTCCTCTCTATAGATTTTTAGTATCTTTTTCTCTATATTAGCTAAAGAACAATCCTGTAATCTTCTCTTCCATAATCTTCTGGTAGGAAATAATAAATCAAGGTGATAAGAAGTATTTAATTGTAATGGTAAGCGCGTCATAATATAACGAGTCTGCAGTAATGGAAAATCATAACTTTTTCCATTATAGGACACAAGTAATTTAAAATCCTGCGCAAATAGTTGATTAACAGCCCACAACAGTGCTTCTTCTTCATGATAGTCTGACATAAAATATTGTCTGATATAAAAGTTTTCTCCCTTGAAATAGCCCAGACCTAATAAAAAAATATAGGTCCCTGATCCTCCTGCTAATCCAGTCGTTTCGGTATCAAAAAATAGGATTTCTTCCAGTTTAATTTCCTCGTTTCCACTTTTAAATTGAGGAATCCAGAAATGCAAACCTGAGGGAAAATATTTTTGCATATCTAACAGGGAATAATCACCATAGGAGGAGGTTTCTAAGGGAAATGTTTTTTCCGTAAAAAAACAGGAACCATGCGGTGTATCTATGGCATTTCCAGGAATAACTTCAGAAATGGGAATTGTTTTCCTGGTTTGGGAATAGAAATCACTCTTTTTCTGATGGGCATTATTAATTTGCTGAACCCTTTTTTTTAAGCTCTCAATCTTCTCTAAACGATTTCTTAAATCCATAATTAGCGGATTGCCTCCTTCAGAATAAACAGGGCACTTTGTTTCCCCTGATTTCCTACCTGATTAATAGGGCCAACACAGGAGGGACATCCTTCATCGCAACCGCAATTTTCAATTAACTCCCTAGCAGCGACTAAGATTTTATCCCGCAGTTCAAAAATCTTCTCACTAAAGCCAACTCCTCCCGGATAATTATCATAGATGTAAAGAGTGGGTAAATCGGTAAAGGGGGAACGAATTTGAGCTACTGCCCTGATATCTTTCGGATCACACATAACAAATAAAGGTGCCACATTTACCATAACATTAGAGAGGGCTAATAAACCTCCAGCCAGGTCAAAGGTAAATCCTTTCGATATTTTACCTCCCACCAGGTTAGAGAATGTTTCTGATAAAATCAGCCAATAGGCAGTGGTATGCATATCTTCAGCTGGTAAATTAATTTTTCCATAACCTAAATTTTCATGGGTATAGAATTTTACTTTTTTATACATAGTGGAAATAGTGGTAATAGCTATCTCTCCATACTGATGTTTGATGTTTTCTTCCTCGTGTAAATCAAAGACATCCAGAATCTTGATATGACTTTCTACCTGCGCATCAGTATAATAATTTACCTCTACCTGTTTAGCATAGGCCTTGTTATCGTCATAATCAAGTTTGGTAATAGTATATTGTTCTCCCTCATGAATATAAATGGCACCTTCATAAATGGTGGTAGATGCGCTCTCACGGTCTACTTCCCCGATAACCTTATTTTCACCTTCTTCTATATCAATAATAGTGAAGTTCTCAGTGGAAGCACTGCGCAAACTAATCTCATCAGCAGGGTAAGCCTCACTCATCCAATGCCATTTATTCTGAGTAAAATGGATTATTCCTTTATCTTCTAAAAATTGTAATATATCTTCCAGCTCTTCTGAACCAAATTTTTCCTCTGGGACAAACGGCAGTTCAAAAGCAGCACACTTTATATGACTGATTAATATACTCAAATTATCAGGATCTATTACAGCACTTTCCGGAATCTCTTTAAAAAAGTAATCAGGCGAATTAATAATATACTGATCCAGAGGTACGCTGGAAGCAACTAGAATAGCTACAGAAGAATGGGTACGTCTGCCAGCTCGACCAGCTTGCTGCCAGGTACTGGTAATGGTACCCGGATAACCAGTGATAAAACAGGCATCCAGTTGACCAATATCCACTCCTAATTCCAAGGCATTGGTACTGATTACCCCTTTAATTAGTCCTTCTTTAAGTCCCTTTTCAATCTCTCTACGTAAATTGGGTAGATATCCTCCCCGATACCCCCTTACCAAATCGCGATCCTGGCCAATTTTATCTAAATAGTCTTTGAGATAACTGGTCAGAAGCTCAGTGGTCAGGCGGCTACGAGCAAAAACAATCGTTTGTATATCATGATTCAAAAACTTACTTACCAGGCTTGCTGTTTCTTTAATTAAACTTTTTCGGATACCAAGTTGCCTGTTTACCACCGGAGGATTATAGAATAGAAAATATTTTTCACCACTAGGGGCACCATTATTATTAATCAGAGTAAATTTTTTCTCAGTAATTTTTTCTGCCAATTCCAGAGGATTAGCAATAGTAGCAGAACAACAGATGAATTGAGGCTTGGAGCCATAGAATTCGCAAATTCGCCTTAACCTGCGTAGCACATTAGCCATATGACTACCAAATACACCTCTATAAATATGTATTTCATCCACCACAACATATCTTAAATTTTGAAACAATCTATACCACTTAGTATGATGGGGTAGTATACCAGTATGTAGCATGTCAGGATTGGTAACCACAATATTACCCTGATTACGAATAGCAGAGCGGGCAGAGACAGGTGTATCCCCATCATAAGTGAAAGTACTTATAGGCTTATTCAATGCCTCCACCATGCGGTAAAGTTCTCCCAGCTGATCCTGAGAAAGAGCTTTAGTAGGAAACAGATAAATTGCCCGGCTTTCTGGTTCTTTAATAATCTTATCCAGAACGGGTAGATTATAACAGAGTGTTTTTCCGGAAGCAGTGGGGGTAACTACAACGACATTCTTCCCCTCATTAATAGCCTGTAGAGCGCTGGCCTGATGTGAATAGAGTCTATTTATACCATCTTGTTTTAGTTGATCAATTAATCCTATATGCAGCCAAGCCGGAAAATCATTTAAACGAGCATCCTGAGCTGGTATATGTTCCAGGGCTGTTAAATAAGGACGGATAGTATAATCTTGCTCCAACTCCTGAATTATAGCTTTAACATCACATGCCATAGTAGTATTTCCTGCTATTGTGTAAAATCATGAATCTTCCTCCAACTCTAATTTTATAGTATATCATATTCGCACTATAATAAATTATGGTCTCTAATTTTCTGCTAAATATTTTCTCTATTTAAAGAAATAGGTTAATTTCAACTTTTTTAATAACTCCACATAGGGAATAGCCGTTAAGGAAATTAGAATGACCACCAGCCATTGAGAAAAGGTAAGAGCTGTAACCTGAAACACTGATTGTAAAAAAGGTACTAACATTACCATTAACTGCAATATACCGGAACCCAGTATAGCCAGCACTAAATAACGGTTACTAAAAATACCCAGCCTGAATATAGAAAATTTATCAGAGCGGGAATTCAATGATTGCCATAATTGAGTAAAACTGAGGGTACCAAAAGCCATTGTCTCTCCTACCACTAAAGAATACTGGCTATAACCATAGTAAAAGGCAATTAAAGTTATAATTCCAATAAATATTCCCTGAGAAAAGATATTAAATCCCATCTTGCCAGAAAAAATACCTTCCTTAGGATTCCTGGGAGGTTGTATCATCACATCCTTCTCTGCGGGATCCAATCCTAAAGCCAGAGCAGGAAGTCCATCTGTTACCAGATTCACCCAGAGAATTTGAATGGGGAGTAAAGGACGGGGTAAACCAATTAGAATAGCAACAAATATTGTTAAGATTTCTCCTAAATTACAGGATAATAAATACCGAATAAATTTCTGAATATTTTGATATATTTTTCTTCCTTCCTGTACTGCCGAGACAATAGAGGAAAAATTGTCATCAGTTAAAATCATGTCTGCCGCTTCTTTAGAAACATCGGTTCCGGTAATTCCCATAGCTACCCCAATATCAGATTCTTTTAGTGCTGGGGCATCATTGACGCCGTCTCCGGTCATGGCTACTACCTGATTGTTCTTTTGTAAAGCATGAACAATTCTCATTTTATGCCGAGGTGATACTCGAGCAAAAATGGTGGTTTTCATTACTACTTTCTCCAGTTCTTCCTGAGGCATTTTCTCTAATTCTGAACCGGTAATGATACGATCTCCAAGCTGATAAATCCCTATCTGATCTGCAATGGCCTGAGCAGTTAGTGAATAGTCTCCTGTTATCATAATCGGACGAATCCCTGCTTTGCGACATGTCTTTACCGCTTCTTTTGCCTCTTTCCTGGGTGGATCTATCATTGCTACTAATCCTAAAAAAGTTAACTCGCTTTCTGTTTTCTCAATATTTAATTTTTTATTCTCTTTTATATATTCTTTTTCCTGGGAATTTATTTCCCGATAAGCAACAGCCAGTACCCGAAGTGCCTCTGAAGCTAATTTTTTATTCTGTTCAGCGATTTTTCCTTTTAGGGATTGAGACCAAGCTTTTTCTTTACTATTACTTCTAAAACTGCTGCAACGTTCAATAATCTGATCAGGAGCGCCCTTGACAAATAGAATCTCATTCCCTTCTGGAGTTCGATGTACTGTTGACATTCTTTTTCGCTCCGAATCAAAGGGCAACTCTCTTAAGCGAGGATACTTATTTTCTAATCCCTCCTTTTGATACCCGGCCTTGGCTGCAACTACTACCAATGCCCCCTCGGTTGGATCTCCGATAATCTCCCACTGATTATTTTCTTCATTTTGTTTTAAGTAAGAATTGTTACAAAGCGTCGCTGCCTTTAGCAAAAGAGATATGGCCTGGTCATCACTTGGTTGAATGTATTGATTATTCTGACGGAATTGTCCAAAAGGTTGATAACCGACACCTTCCACCTCGATCTCTCGATCGACCAAAACCAGTTTTTGAACAGTCATCTGGTTTTGAGTCAATGTTCCAGTCTTATCCGAACAGATTACTGTAGTGGCACCTAAGGTCTCCACTGCTGGAAGACGCCTAATTATAGCATTTTTCTTAATCATCTGTTGTACACCTAATGCCAGTACAATAGTAACAACAGCCGGTAATCCCTCTGGAACTGCTGCCACTGCTAGAGAAATTCCAGTAAGAAACATATCAAAAAAGGGAATCCCCCGTAAACAACCCAGTAAAACGACAATCGCTATCACAAACAGGATAATGATTCCCAGGTTTTTCCCAACCTGATTTAATTTCTTTTGGAGAGGAGTTAATTCTTTTTTCTGTTCCTGAAGCATACTGGCAATCTGACCCATTTCAGTATCCATTCCGGTAGCAACAACTATTCCTCTACCACGACCAGCTATTACTGTAGTACCCATGTAAGCTATATTGAGACGATCACCCAGCGGAATTTCTTCCTTACTAACTATCTCCCGATTAGTTTTTTCAGCTGGTTCTGACTCCCCAGTCAAAATTGCCTCCTGAATACTTAAATCAGTTACCTCAACCAGACGTAGATCTGCTGGAATTCGATCACCAGATTCTAAAAGCACTAAATCTCCTGGAACTAATTGAGTAGATTTTATTTTTTTCTGTTTCCCATCTCTCATAACTAATGTTTCGGGAACTGTCATTTTTTTTAAGGCATCCAGAGATTTTTCCGCTCTATATTCTTGTAACACACTTAAGATGGCATTTAAAATAACAATGATGCCAATGACAATGGCATCAGTTACCTCCCCCAAGAGTACAGATATTACCGCAGAAGCCAATAAAATAATGATTAAGACATCTTTAAACTGGTCTATCAGCATATGCCAAACAGTTCTTTTTTTGCCTTCCTTTAATTGATTTGGTCCAATTTTTTCCAGACGCTGTTTAACCTCAGAAGAACTTAGTCCCACCTTTAAAGAAGTGTTTAACTCCTTCTCCGCTTCTAGTGCTGTCTTTAAATAATATTTATTAGTTTGATTCTCTTTCTCGTCACTTATTTTCAATGGATATTCCTCTAATTATTTATTTAACTTTCCTTAAAATGTTTTTTCAGATAAAAAATGCTCTTTTTTATTTCTCTCAGACTTTGATTAAACGTCTTCCCACTATCCGGCAGTTTAGATAAAAAATTGGCATATATTTTCGTAGAACGATGGTGATATATGCTGTAAAATTGCCTTCCTTCTTCAGAAAGAGTAACCAGCACTTTCCTTCGATCGTGCTGAGCACTACGCCTCTGCAATAAACCACGTTTAATTAAACGATCAACAATACTGGTCATAGTAGTTGGAGCAACATGGATTATTTTAGAGAGTTTGCTCATGGAAACAAATGATTCTTTACCTAAATATTCAATAATAAAATATTCAGTAATATTGAAAGATTTTTTCTCGTTAACACTATAACATATAGAAACATGTGTCCATAGCATTTCTATTAACTGTAGAAAAAGGTCATCAATTTCAGGAGCAATATTTTTCCCTTGTTTAACTTCCTCACTCATCTTTGTACCTGAAGAAAAAAATCTTATCGTACGAATATCGTAACTTTTATTATGATACGAACCAGCAACAAGAAAGTCAAATGGAAAAATACAAAAATTGATCAGCAGTTGATGGAATATTCTTTTAGTTTTTTATTATTTTAATAGTTTTTTCCTCTTCTTCTATAATTTCTCTAACTTTCTTTAATGAGGTTCCGCCAAAGGAATTCTTAGCATTAACAACTGCCTCCGGCGTGAGTAAAGAAAAAACATCCTGCTGAAAAACACTTTGAAATTGTTGTAATTCCTCTAAGGTCAGCTGTTCTAAGCTCTTTTTTCTATCAAGACAGTATATTACTATCTCTCCGACTACGCTATGTGCTTCTCGAAAAGATAAGCCTTTGCGCACCAAATAATCAGCCAGTTCAGTGGCATTGGATAAATCTCCCTCCAGGCTTTGCTTCATGTTATCTGATTTGACCTGCAAAGTTTTAATCATACCTCTCATAATTGTAAGTGAATTTTTTACCACCTCTACAGTATCAAAGAGAGGCTCCTTATCTTCCTGCAAATCATGATTATAAGCCAGGGGCAAAGCCTTCAGTGTGGCAAGTAAGGATAGTAAATGACCATAAATTCTGCCTGTCTTCCCCCTTATCAATTCTGCAGCATCGGGATTCTTTTTCTGTGGCATAATACTGCTACCGGTACAAAAAGATTCATCCAACTCAATGAAGTTAAACTCTCGGGAAGACCATAAAATCAATTCCTCACTCAAGCTACTTAGATGTAACATAATTAATGATACATCAGCAAGAAATTCAATTATAAAATCCCGGTCACTTACTGCATCTAGACTGTTTTGGGAAATCTGACTGAATTTAAGCTTTTTTCTAACAAAATCCCGGTCAATAGGATGGGAAGTTCCAGCAAGAGCAGCAGAGCCTAAAGGTAATACATCTACTCTGGGATATAAATCCTGTAGTCTCTGCCAATCCCGCTTAAATTTGAAAAAATAAGCCAGCAAATGGTGTGAAAAGAGAACCGGTTGGGCATGTTGCAAATGAGTATAACCGGGCATAATCACTCCCAGATAATTACGGGCAGCAGTTAAAATGGTTTTTAATAAATCACTTAATACTTTCTGGATATTAGAAAGCTCTTCTTTTAAATACATTCTTTCATCAAGAGCAACCTGGTCATTTCGACTGCGAGCGGTATGAAGTTTCCCGGCAATTTCCCCTATCTTTTCCTTTAGTTTGCTCTCTACCCAGGTATGAATATCCTCTACCTTATCATCTACTGGCAAGATACCCCGTTCTATCTCCTGGAGAAGTTCTTTTAATCCCTGTACAATTTTCTGCGATTCCTCTTTTTTTATTATTCCGCATTTACCCAACATCAGGGCATGAGCAATACTGCCAGCAATATCATATCTAACCAGTCTTTTATCAAAAGAAATGGAGGAAATAAATCCTTGCATCACCTTGTTGGTATCTTTTTTAAATCTGCCACCCCATAATTTTTCCATCTCTAACTCCTTTTATTTGCTTTTTCTGTTAACGGAGGCATAGACTTTGCTTGGTAAACCCCATAACTGGATAAAACCTTTGGCAAAATCCTGGTTGAAAGTATCTCCTTGGTCATAGGTTGCCAGGTTAAAATCATAGAGGGAATTAACCGATTTTCTTCCTACTACCTCACACCGTCCTTTAAGTAACTTAACTCTCACTGTACCGGTCACTTTATCTTTGATAATCCCTATAAAACCATCCAAGGCTTCTTTTAAAGGCGAATACCATAATCCATTATAGGTCAATTCAGCATATTTTTGGGAAACAATTTGTTTAAAATGTAGCAAGTCTCTCGTGAAAACCATACTTTCCAGTGCCTTATAAGCATTTAATAATATTATAGCACCGGGACATTCATATATTTCCCTGGATTTGATACCAACCAGCCTATTCTCCACCATATCTACTCTACCTACTGCATTTTCCCCTCCTACCTTATTTAAATAGGAGATAAGCTGAACAAGTGGTTTTTCCTGTCCATTAACCTGTATGGGGACGCCTTTTTCCAAATAAATTTCCAGATAAACTGGTTTATTAACGGCATTCTCCGATTTTACCGTCCATTCATATGCTTCTTCTGGTGGTTCTACCCAGGGATCCTCCAGTATTCCACATTCACAGGACCTTCCCCACAGATTCTGGTCAACGCTGTATGGATTATCTATATCAACAGGAATAGGAATATCATATTGCCTGGCATACTGGATCTCCTCTTCTCTGGTAAACCCCCACTCTCTGGCTGGTGCAATTACCTTAAGATCTGGATTTAAAGTAGCTGTTGATACTTCAAATCTTACCTGGTCATTACCCTTACCGGTACAGCCATGAGCTATGGCCTGCGCCTGCTCCTTTTTTGCTAAATCTACTAAAATTTTTGCTATCAAAGGTCGGGAATAAGCAGTAGCTAAGGGATAATGTTCCTCATAAACCGCTCCCGCCTGTAACCCTGGTAGAACATAATCCCTGGCAAACTCCTCTCTGGCATCTATAATATAGGATTTACTTGCTCCTACTTTTAATGCCTTTTCTTTTACAAATTCCAGGTCTATTTCCTGGCCTACATCAATAGTTACAGCGATAACTTCATCACAATAATTCTCTTTTAACCATCTAATAGCTATTGAGGTATCCAAACCTCCTGAATAAGCCAATATCACCTTTTTAATTTTATTCATATTTACTCCTTGTTTTTTGTAGTTTTTCATTTTTACTTGATTGATTTTCTATTTTAGGTCAGATATTGCTTCATCTAATGCTCTAATGAGTAAATCAATCTCATTTTTCTCTACTATTAAGGGTGGCAAAAAGCGGAGCACCTTCTCAGCAGTGCAATTAATTAATATACCTTCATCCAGCATTTTTTGAACTATCGTCGAACCCTCTTGGGCTACTTCTAATCCAGCCATAAGCCCTATCACCCTTACTTCTTTGACTAAATCTGGGTATTTTGTTTTCAGTTCTTCCAATCTTTTCTTAAAGTATTCTCCTTTTTGCTGACATTCAGTCAAGAGATTGTCCTCCTGCAACACTTCTAAAAAAGCTAAAGCAGTGGCACAGGCTACTGGATTTCCACCAAAGGTAGTACCATGATCCCCGGGTTTAAATACTGAGGCAACCTTCTCTTTGGCAATTAAGGCACCTAGTGGTAATCCTCCCGCTATTGGTTTAGCTAGAGTAAGAATATCAGGCTCAATATTATAATGCTGATAAGCAAACATCTTTCCCGTTCTACCCAGACCACATTGAATCTCATCAAAAATTAGCAGTAAATCCTTACTATTACAAAAATCTCTTAATCCCTCTAAAAAATCAGCAGAAGCAAGATTAATCCCTCCTTCTCCCTGTATCGGTTCCACTATTACCGCAGCAACCTTATCGTCATAGGCTTCCTGCACAGAATTTAAATCATTGAAAATAGCCTGTTTAAAAGATGGTAGAAGAGGAAGATAATCTTTCTGGTATTTATATTTTCCGGTTGCAGCCAGAGTAGCAATGGTTCTACCATGAAAGGAATTTTCCATATATATTATCTTATACTTTTCTTTATCCTGTTCTCTATAATACTTAACCGCCATCTTTAGGGCTGCTTCATTTACCTCTGCCCCGCTGTTGGCAAAAAATGCCTTATCCCCGCAAGATATTTCCACCAGTTTTTTCGCTAACAATATTTGGGGAGCGTTATAAAAAAGGTTGGAACAATGAACCAATTTCCCGGCTTGCTGGCAAATAGCTTGCACAATCCTGGGATGACTATAACCAAGACTATTAACAGCAATACCACCGATAAAATCATAGTATTGTCTCCCCTCTAAATCCCAAACCTTCATTCCCTCGCCATGGTCTAATATCATTGCTGGTCTTTTATAAGTGTGAACTAAATAATTTTGCTCATCAGCAATTAATTCTTTACTTTCCATAGTTCTCCTCCTTATACTAATCTCTACAAACTAAAATTCTCATTCCTGCTGATAACAAATTCAGTGCCAATTCCTTTATCTGTGAATATCTCTAATAGAATGGAGTGAGCACACTTACCATTGAGAAAATGTACCTTTTTAACACCTCCTTCTAAGGCTCTCAGTGCTGATTTTACCTTGGGAATCATGCCTTTCTGGATTTGACCTGATTCAAACAATTCTTTGGCTTCTTCAATATTTACACTGCTGATGAGAGAATTTGCGTCTTCCATCTTTCGAAATATTCCATCCACATCAGTAAGATAGATTAATTTCTCTGCTTTCAAAGCAATAGCCAGCTCGCCTGCTACGGTATCTGCATTGATGTTGAATCTCTCACCTCTGGCATCAACACCGATAGTAGCTATAACCGGGACATAATCTTTTTCTAAAAGTAAAAATAGTATCTCCGGATTAATCTTTTCAATCTCACCTACAAATCCTAAATCAATGGTGTCATATTTTTTTACCATAAGCAATTGTGCATCTTCACCACTTAAACCAATTCCTTTTATTCCATTTCCCTGGTCTTCAGAAATACACAAGTTAATCTCAGCTACCAGACGGGTATTGATTTTACCAGTTAAAACCATCTCCGTAATCTCCATAGTGTCGCGGTCAGTAACTCTTAATCCATTGATAAATTGAGGAATCTTATGCTGTTTTTTCATTTCCTGGGAAATTTCCGGACCACCACCATGCACAATCACCGGTTTCATACCTATATAGCGCAATAAAATTATATCTCTTATGATTGATTTCTCCAGTTGCCTATCTTCCATAGCACTGCCGCCGTATTTTATCACCACTATCATGTTCCAGAATTTTTTTATATAGGGCAATGCCTCTACTAAAATCTCTGCCCGTAAAGCATCATTTTTTAACATTTTTAACCTCCAATATCTGGTCTAATTATATTTAGTATTAATGTCAATATAGCCGTAAGTAAGGTCACATCCCCATGCTGTTGCTTTTCCTTCACCAATTTTTAAATCAATCACTATTTTAATTTCGGGGGATTCTTCGAGATATTTTCGAACAATTTCTTTGGAAAATAAGAGTGGTTGTCCATCTGAAACTATCTTTTCCTTTAGATAGAGATCTACTTTTTGCATCTCTATTTCTGCTCCGGAATAGCCCACAGCTGCTAAAATCCTACCCCAATTGGGATCATGTCCAAAGATGGCAGTTTTTACCAGAAGAGAATTTATAACAGCCTTGGCAGCTTTCTCCGCATCACTACGAGACAGGGCATGTTGTACCTCTACCTCAACAAGTTTAGTTGCTCCCTCTCCATCTCGCACAATTTCCTTAGCTAAATACTCCGCAATCAGGTATAGTGCTGTAATAAACCGGTCATAGTCTTCATTCTTGGCAGTGATTAATGAATTCCCCGCCAAGCCATTTGCTAACAGTAAAACCATGTCGTTGGTACTGGTATCACCATCTACACTGATCATATTAAAGGTTTTAGCTATAACTTCAACCAGAGCTTCCTGTAACAGATTGCTTTCTATGGCTATATCAGTGGTAATAAAACCTAGCATGGTAGCCATATCAGGATGAATCATCCCTGAACCTTTAGCCATTCCCCCTATCCTAATTTCCTTACCGCTTAAATCAAAACTAACTGCTATCTCCTTTTTCCTGGTATCTGTGGTTAATATTGACTCTGCCGCCTCAGTTCCTCCCGTAACACTTAACTTCTTTACTGCCTCTTGGATTCCTGTTTTTATCTTCTCTAGAGGAAGAAACTCTCCGATCTTCCCGGTTGAGGTTACGGCAACATATTCTGGTTTAACCTTTAAATATTGAGACACATAATTAACAGTATCCCGGGCGTCCTGTAATCCCTTCTCTCCGGTACAGGCATTGGCAATCCCGCTGTTTACCACAATTGCCTGTAATTTACCATCGGAACGTGTCAGATTATCTTTAGTAATCCATAGAGGTGCTGCTTTAAATTTATTTTTAGTATATACTGCACCAGCACTGGCAATCTTTTCTGAATAGACTAATGCTAAGTCTTTTCTCTTTACTCTAATACCACAGTTTATACCGGCAGCCTTTAATCCTTTAGGGTAGGTTATACCCTGCCCCATTATTATCTTTATCTTACTTTCCTGAAAACTATTGCTCATTCTTCTACTCCTTTCCCTTTTTTATACCTCACTAAATCTGTTTAGACTGTTAATTCTAATTCTCTAAAACAAATGCTAAATAAGCCCCATTTCTTCCGGTAAATTAAACATAATATTCATATTCTCAACCGCCTGTCCAGAAGCTCCTTTGGTAAGATTATCCAGAGCTGAAATTATCTTGATTTTACCTACTCTCCGGTCCAGGGCAAAGCCTATATCACAATAATTGGTTAATTGCACAAAACGAATCTCCGGTAAATCTGGCGGATTAAATATTCTGACAAATGGCGCATCCTGATAAAAATTCTGATATAAATCCACCATGTCTTTCTCATTATATTGGCCAATTAAGTTTAGATAACAGGTAGATAAGATTCCCCTGCTAATCGGAAGGAGATGTGGTGTAAAGGATATTACAATCTCTTCATATCTATCCTGTTTCCCCTTTCCCTTATAGGAGTTATACCAGAAAGATAATTCCTGTTCAATTTCAGGAATATGATTATGCTTGACACATTTATAGGCTTTAAAACTTTCATTACACTCAGAAAAATGTAAACCTAAGGAGAGCTTTCTGCCAGCACCACTGGTTCCTGATTTGGCATCAATGATTATATTATTCACTTCTACCAAATGATTAGTCAATAAAGGAACTATACCTAATATGGCACTGGTGGGATAGCATCCCGGATTGGCTACTAAATTAGCTTTCCGTATCTCCTTCTTGTATAATTCCGGCAATCCGTATACTGCTTCCTTCAGTAATTCTCTGCTTTTTTCGTTATGCTCTTTTTGATACCAGTTAGCATAATTATCAGCATCCCTGAGACGAAAATCAGCACTGAGGTCAACAACTTTTATCTCCCCCCTGGCAAATATGTCCGGAATAATATTAAGAGAAATGGTATGAGGTAAAGCAGTAAATACCAGATCCGAATCCTGAACTATTTTGTCTATATCCAGTTCAATAAGCCTTTTATCCAATTGATTGATAAATTCCGGATAGACATCACAGATATTCTGGCCTGCATAACTGGCTGAGACTAAATGCATCAACTCTATCTGAGGATGTCTCAATAATATTCTGACTAACTCCTTGCCGGAATAACCGGTTGCCCCAACAATGCTAACTCTTATTTTCCCCATTTTAATCTCCTCCTTTATTAAGGAATAAAAAATCTCGTCCCCAATAATTTATAGATTATTATCCTGAAGGGACGAGATATAAGTTTAAGCTCTCGCGGTGCCACCCACCTTGAATAAGTTATTTACCAATACCAAGCCCTAATTCGAGCAACCTCAATTACTAATAAAAAATCTCGTCCCCCTTGAATATCTCTGTTGGAGATAATCTTTAAGGACGAGATTAAATCTCGCGGTGCCACCTGGAATTGGATAAACAACTTATCCCACTCATTATCGGTTTTTACAGGTAACCAACCTTTTCATCGTAAGGTTTTCTTTTCAGTTCACCTGAGCTAAGATATTTTCACCGAATTTATCTCTCTCTTAAAGCTCTGGTCAGCTTACTTCTACCAAGAAAACAGTATTTATTTTAAGCATAATGATAAAGGAATAATCAGCTTCTGTCAAATATTTTTTAAAATATTTTTTTATTCCTGTTATTGATACAGGAAAGATGCTAATTCTTTTATGCCTTATAGATATTAAACAATAAATCTTGGGAGTAGTAACTATGCTTCCCTGCTACCAAACTACCAGTGAAGGGTGAAGCCAAAACGATTGGGTATCTGCCAGTTAAAGGAGAGCCGATTATTAATCCGGTAAATAATTTCTTTCCGATTTTCCTGCCAATCTTTCAGATTATTGAAATTAACCTGTCCACCATAATTAAATTGAATTTTTCCAAAGTCCATCTGTAAACGGGCATTGAAGAAAGGTTCAAAATTATTCTCTTCATACTGATATTGTAATCCTGCACCAGTCCATAATCTGATGACATAGGAGCTGTATATATCATATTCAAACCAGCCTTTATAAATTTCCTGTTCATAACGCAGGGCAATATTCCAGCGGTAAGCCGGAGAGAGTGATAATTCAAAACCAGGGGAATATTCCTCACTAACACTGCCCCAGAAAGAAAAGGTATTACTTTCTCTTTTAGGTTCAATATTAGCAAAGTTTAGAGTTGGAATACTGGTAAAAAGGGTATGCAGCCATATCTCCTCTATGCTATAAAGGTGCTCCAGTTCTTTGCCTCTCAGCATAATAGGAACCAACAGGTCAGTTTTTGTAAGCCCGGCGTGGTTCGCAGGGTATGGTAATTTAAAAATGGGTATCTTCGGTGGGTTGATGACTATAACTATATCCCCTGCTTTCTCATTCATTAGAAGAGTATAAATGTTTGGTGGAACTGCAGGAAGGTGATTATCCCTGGTAAAAGATAACCATTCTGAAGCATCTAACCATTCCCCTTTATAACCATCGTCGTAGTAAGCAAAGACATCTTCTCCCTCGTACAAGTATCTAATTTTTTTTTCATTATTACCTTCGAATATCATCTTGCTTCGAGCTGAATAGCCAATCACACGATAGTTATTCTCTTGGTAGAAGGCAAAATCAATATCTGTTTCCCTAACCAGCTCTTGTGCTAACTGAGCCTTTTTAACAGGGTTCTTCAAATAGATATTGGGATGGATGTAGACCTTAAAGTTATCTCCGGCTATTCTACTAATTTCCTCACTTTGGGGTGTATCAATAAATTCACCAAAAGACATACCATGGTCAACATATACGATCAGATTAATCTCATCAAGGTTTAATCGAGAAACCAATTTACCAAAATAATGATCGAACCTTTTAAAACTGGAAAGGTATTGTTCTTCTCCAAATAAATGGGCAAATGCATCAGTGGTAAACCAGTAAAATTGGATAATATCATAAGCCTCCAGTAATTTCGGAATATTGCTCATTGGTAGAAACATGAAAGAATCAAACCAGGGTATACCATAAATAAAACCAGCCCTGGCTCTACGGGGAATATGAAAAAGCAATTTATAGTATTCTTTATATTGGGGAAACCTTTTATCTTTTTCTCGGTCATAATAACCACCTGAACTAACGCCCCCTTTGGAAGCATCTATCCCTTCCTGTAAACGGGGAATGATTGTCTCAGTGCCTCCAGGATAGAGACTGAGGCCATAAGGAATAATATGCCCCTCTTTAAAAACGGTCTTGATATTAGGGAAATAATCCTCCTCCATATATTGAAAAAACCTTTCTGAGGCAAGAGCATCCAGATGAATAATAAGAAATTTTGGATTTGTTTCATTGTTCACATGAGCAGCAAAAGAAAAAGAGAAAAATAATAATAGAAATAGCACTGTGAAAAAAATGAATAAGTAGGAATAGGCTCTTTTTTGTACAACTAAAGATGGATACTGTTCCTGTTTTAATTTATACTTTTTATTTTGTAACGGCTGTGCTGTAGAAAATACCACCTGTTTCTATTTCCTTTGCTATAGCAATGTGATTTATATTTTTTGCTTAACACTTTTTACTTTAATCAATGAAAACTTTTATGTCAAGTATTCTCTTTAACCTTAACATTATAAAATCAATTAAATCTCACAACCAAATATGTCAGGGGACCGTTGTTCCTGCTCAGTAATTAAGTAACTTTTTTGGTATAATTTCACTACCAAAGGAGGTACTTAATATGCGATTCAATCAGAGGATTATCATTAAAAGATGGAGACCTATCCTGGAAGAATATGAGAAGATCCAGAATAAGGTCTCCCCCCGTTCCTTTCGCTTAGTCAAGGATCTCTGTAGTGCCCATCATATCAGTAACAAAGAGCTAAGACGCTATCCCTTAGGTGAAAACCAGAAGAAGATTATCAAACGCTCTGAGAGGATAGCCCCGGGAGAATTAGCCCATATTGATTTAACCAAGGTACCCAAAGATATCAGAACAGTATTTAAGAAG
>Ga0334892_1001008_pt1 | contig 27026 bp, 32 predicted proteins | sample GraSluR3_MG_4_FD_207213 | JGI IMG/M metagenome (GOLD analysis project Ga0334892, IMG submission 207213) | Sludge microbial communities from methane-producing bioreactor in Wageningen University, Netherlands - Granular Sludge_15_04-R3 | ecosystem: Engineered > Bioreactor > Anaerobic >...
CATGCTGCGTCACCTGCGGCGCGAATTGGAGTTGGAAACCGACGTGGCAGAGCCATCGTCGTCTCAGAAGAAAGCGGTTTAATCCGATGCCACACCTCCACTTTTACAGAAGATTTCGGACTTGACCGGGTCTGCAAAAGACCAACAGTGTGAGGAGGAAGTAGCAATGGTCAACACACGCACGAGGCAAGTTCTGTATCTCGTTGTGATCGCTGTTTTCTGTCTGGCGCTGGTTCCATCGGCAGTGGCCCAGGAAGGCGATCCCGCCCGCACCGGCTTCCGGCCCGATGCGCCGCCCTACGGCGTGCGCGGCCCGCACCCGGTAGGCTTCATGACGTTCTCGGATGGACATGCGGAGCACCCGCTGGAAGGCGCCATCTGGTATCCGGCGGCCAATCCCGACGGGGCCGAGGAAGCCATCACCTATGACCTGGGCATCGGCGATCTCCTGCCTGTGCTGAACGACATGCCCGGTCGCGCGATCCTCGACGGCACGCCTGATGTGGAGAATGGCCCGTATCCGTTGGTGGTCTACTCGCACGGGGCGAATGGGCAGCTCTATTTCACCGCGTACCTGAGGGAGCACCTGGCATCACATGGATTTGTGGTGATGGCGATGCAGCATAGCGACTCGTTTCGCGGCAGTCTCCTGGCCAGCACAGAGGAGGAACAGGTCGCTGTTGCGCAAAGGATGATTGACAGCCTGGTGCAGCGCCCGCGCGACATCACGCAGGCGCTGGATTATGCCGAGGTGCTCACCGGGCCTGAGGGCGCTCTAGCGGGTTTGATCGATGTGGACCGAGTGGCGGCGGTCGGCCTGTCCTATGGTGGGGCGACAAGCCTGCTCGCCGCAGGCGCGCGCCTCGATTTCAGCGGCTTGCCCGAGCTGTGTGCATCGGGCGTCTTCGCCAGTATGCTCTCTTCCGCGATGTGCCAGCTTCACGGTGCGGACCTGCCGGCCCTGGAAACACACCTGATGGAACTGGCCGGAGTCGATGGCGCGCCGGGCGAACTCTGGCCTTCACTGGGCGATGCACGGATCGACACTGTCGTCGCCATGATGCCGGGCGGCGGATCGGTGGTTGTCAGCGAAGAAGGCTATGCCAATATCGAACTGCCGGTGCTGTTCTTGAAGGCCGGCAACGACGACATGGCGATACCGGAGTATAACGTCAATCCAGCCTGGGAGTATACTGGCAGCGCCTCGAAGACCCGGGTCACGCTGGAGAATGCGGCCCATATGGTCGCGGGCCAATGCTCTCCGACAGTCGCCGCTACGCCGGGGTTTTTCCTGGCATGCTTCGATGATGTGTGGGAGCCAAACCGCGCCCATGATCTGGTCGATCACTTTGTGGCTGCATTCCTACTGGCCGAGCTGTACGGCGATGCCGATGCAGCCGCGGCGCTCGCGCCGGAGGCCGTGCAGATCCCTGGCATCACATATGAGACGACTGGCTTCTAGTTCCCGCACGCGGGGCGGGCGCTCGCTGCAGACGACCACCCGCCCCTGATCGATCGTCCGTCCGAATCGAACAGACAAAAGGAGCGTACCGCATGAATCCCCGTCTTTGCAAAGCGTTGATGTCGGTCGTCATGGTCGCCGTTCTGGCGCTGCCCGCGCTGGCAGTTGTCCCGTCCGCTGGCGCACAGGCTGACATGCCAGTAGTGATAATAACTTGGGCTCCGGAAGAAACCTATGAAGCCCCTAACGGCAGTACCATTTTGTTGGTAACGGGCTGGTTTGTCTGTCGCGCACCAGGATTGTATACAAGCTACGAAAACGCGTTTGCCGTAGAACTTGTGGTTGATGGCCAGGTCCTGCTGGATGGATCGGTTAAGGCAACCAAGCCATACTGGCGCCCCAGACTAGACACCGGCTTCACCTACGACTTCTGCAACAACCATCCCGGCGATGAGTACGGGAACTATTGGGTATATGACTTGAGTTGGCTCGGAGTCGGTGAACACACTGTAGAATGGACCACCGTCCAGACCCATCCCGTCACTGATATGTTAGATGGGGACGGGGATGGCAAGCCGGATAGGTATCCCGCTGGGATTATCGACGACGCGAGCGCGACGATTGTCGTAACAGCGGAGTAGCTCTAGCGTTACAGACGGAGCTCTGGGGTGGGGCTTTTCCTCCGCGTGAGTGATGTCTGCCAGCGCGGGGGCATGCCGGAGGGTCTGCGGGCTCTCCGGCATGTCTTGCACCAGCAGGGGCCAGTTTTCGGGCCGGACCAATTCGATACGCTGTTCAACAGGCCTATCACAAAGAAGATGACGGTGTTGAACGCGAACAACCGCGTCCGGGCTTTGAAGTTGTTAGTTTTGACACCGTCGTAGAGCAGGTAAATTCCAGCGCAGTATTTGCTGAACGGGCTGGGAGACACTCCCATCTCGCTGCTGCAAGACGGGGCCCGATACGTTTCACCTTGATCCATAAGCCAAACAATTCCACTAAAGTCAACAATCTGGCGTGTCGAACACCTCCAGAAGTTGATAGGTCGTGCTGCGTTGAGCCGGAACTCGGTGGATATCACGGATCAACCGGCGAAATTCCTCCGGCGACATGTGTTCACCAAACGACGCCCCAGCCGCGCGCGAGATAGTTTCGCTCATGAGGGTCCCTCCGAAGTCGTTTGCTCCCGCATTCAGACAGAGTTGGGCAAACTTAGGACCGAGTTTGGGCCACGACACCTGGATATTGGGTATGAAACGATGCAACATGATGCGGGCTACGGCGTGCATTTTCAAGTCCTCCAGGCTGGTGGGACCAGGACGTGCTTCTCCATCATGATAGAGGGGCGTGTTGTGATGCACAAAACCCAGGGGCACGAACTCGGTGAAACCACCCGTGCTGCGCTGGATGTCACGGATCAAGCCCAGATGCCCGGCCCAATGGCGTGGCGCATCGATGTGACCGTACATGATCGTCGCCGTCGAAGGGATGCCTAGTTGGTGCGCCGTGGTGATGATATCGACCCACTGTGCTGTACTCAGCTTGTTTTTGGTCAGCCGCTGCCGGATCTCTGTGTCGAGAATCTCGGCGGCGGTGCCCGGCATCGATCCCAGCCCTGCGTCTTTGAGCATGATGAGGAAGTCCGCCGTGCTCATGCCGGTCCGCCGCGATCCATACTGGATCTCGAAAGGGGAAAAGGCATGAACGTGGATATCTCGCACGCGCGCCTTGATCGATTGCAGGAGATCGCGATAGTGGTAGCCATCCATGCGGGGATGCAAGCCCCCTTGCAAACACACCTCGGTTGCACCGGCGTGCCAGGCGTCTTCTGCCAGATCGGCAACCTCTTCCAGTGACATCCACTGCGCATCGGGATCATCCAACCGCCGAGCAAACGCACAGAAACGGCACCCGGTATAACACACGTTGGTGAAGTTGATGTTCCGCACGGTGACATACGTGACGATCTCTCCCACTGCACGGCGCCTGAGTTCATCGGCCACCAGTATCAACACATGAAGCTCGGTTCCTGAGGCAGAAAACAGCACTTCCGCCTCATCGACGGAGATTTCATAATCGCCCAGCGCACGCTCAAGGATACGTGAGATGTCGGGGCGAATCTGGGTAACCAGCGTGGACAAGGTCGATATAGTCAAGGGTATCATAGCTCCCGTTTTACCAGACCGGACGAGTCAATCTGCGCGGCGACATCTGCCCGAAATGCTTGTGGTATCCAGCGATCAGGTTCCCGCGCGTATTCGGGATGAAGCGCCAGCCGCTCGCGTAATGTGCAGTTTCGCCGGCAAGTTACCTCCCGCAGCTCGTCGAGCTTGGGCCACGCGGCTTCCGGGTTGATGTAATCACGCGTCACCGGCGAGACACCGCCCCAGTCGTTGATCCCGGCGTCGAGGTACGTGCCATAGTCGTTGGGCGTCAGGTTGGGCGGGGCCTGAAGATTCATCGCACCTCCGAAGATCAACCGGGCGACCGCTAATGTCCAGCGCATCTCGTCGATGCCCGGTTCGGGGGCATCCGCCATGCGGGTGTTGGGCTTGGCGCGGAAATTCTGCACGATAATCTCGTGAATGTGTCCGTGCTCGTTGTGAATATCCCGAATTGCCAGCAGTGCGTCGATTCGTTCAGCACGCGTTTCGCCAATGCCGATCAAGATGCCGGTTGTGAAGGGGATTTGGAGGTCCCCCGCTGCGCGCAGCGTCGCCAAGCGGCGCTCCGGAACCTTGTCCGGACAGCCAAAATGCGGCTGCCCCCGACCTGCTAACCGGTGACTCGCCGTTTCCAGCATCATACCCATACTGATCGTTACTTCACGTAGGGCAATCAGTTCCTTTCTATCTAGCGTACCCGGATTGGCATGGGGCAGCAGTCCGGTTTGTGTGTAAACCAACTCACACATCGCTCGCAAATAGTCCAGCATGGTCGAATATCCCAGGTAACGCAGGTGTTCGCGTGCCAGGGCATGACGCTGTTCAGGGCGCTCGCCCAGGCTGAAGAGCGCTTCCCGGCACCCCGCTTTGTGTCCGACTTCAGCGATAGCCAGCACTTCATCCGGAGTGAGCGTGTGCGCAGCGGGATCACCTGGGGCCTTGACATACCCACAGTACGCGCATGTGTTCCGGCAGAGCGTCGTTAGCGGGATGAAGACATTGCGCGAGTAGGTAATCGTGGCTCCCTTGTGTTGCTCGCGTAAAGTCGTGGCCGTTGTGCACAGCGCTGCAAGCTCATCTGAATTGACGGTGATTAAAGCATAGGCATCCGATTGGGATAGAGGAATTCCACTTAATACACGCTCCAATGACATGCGTATGTGTTGCTGTATTGAGAGATGGGTCATATTACGGGTGTAATCCAGTCATTCGGTGCATGAATCAGTACGAGTCTTCCAGGGCGCATGGTCGCTATCTACGATACCGCGTATCAAGAAGTCCGGGCCCAATTGTGAAATGCTCGTTTCGTTTAGGGAACAGGCTTCGGGCAATATGCGTGCGCCTTGCCCGGCAATGGGTCCGGGCGCCTGGACGCCACCAATGATGAGCGGCGCGATGAAGGCCCACACTTCGTCGATCTGACCGGCCTCGAAAAACGATCCCAGGACCTGCCCCCCGCCTTCGACAATCAAGCTGGAAAGTTCCCGTTTCCCCAACTCGTCCAGCAAACACGTGATGTCGACCCACCCCTTGTCCATAGCGGGCAAAACCAGCGCCTCCACGCCCTGTTGGCGCAGGGCATCGAGCCGCTCGGGCGTCGCCCTGGATGTCGTCGCAACCAGCGTTGTGCCGGGCAGAGTCGACTCGAACAGGCGGAGGTTCAACGGCACGCGGCCTTTGCTGTCCAGTACGATGCGAACCGGGTGGCTGACGGCGTGTTGCGGCAGCCGGGTTGTCAGTTGGGGATCATCGTAGATAGCCGTGTTCGCCCCGACCAGGATCGCATCGCAGGCGTGACGCAACCGGTGACTCTCCACACGCGCCGCCTCGCCGGTGATCCACTGGCTGTGGCCGGCGTGAGTAGCGATTTTCCCATCGAGACTGGCGGCGAACTTGGCGATAACGTAGGGCCGTTTGGTAGTCATAAAATGGAAAAAGAAACGGTTCAGATGCCGTGCCTCTTCCGTGCAAGGACCACAATGAACGCTCAACCCCGCCGCCGCCAGCCGCTGGTGCCCCTGGCCCGCCACCTTCGGGTTAGGATCGTTGACCGCGTAGAATACCTCGCTGATACCGGCGGCAATGATCGCCTCCGTACAGGGTGGTGTGCGTCCGTAATGATTGCACGGTTCGAGTGTCACGTACAGCGTGGCGTGCCGTGCGGCTGACCCTGCCGCGCGTAACGCTTCCACTTCGGCATGAGGACCACCCGCCCGGTGATGGTATCCTTCTCCGACAATCTGCCCGTTGTTGACAATCACCGCGCCAACCACAGGGTTGGGACTTGTCCATCCCTCGCCTTGACGGGCAAGCTCCAAAGCGCGTCTCATGTATAGTGTATGTTGTTCGTCCAAAATAAGTTCCGTGAGTACTGCGAAGGTGAACTATCTGAAAAACTGCCTAACTATACTCGGTGAATCTCGATTTCGAAAAGTGAACGTTTTGATTCCGCCAGAAAATTATCGGGGTATCACGGAAAATCGATAGCTTCTGAATCGGCAGGCGATACGTCCGCAGTTGACGACCAACGATCGCGGCTTGCTGTTGCGGCTGGCGAGTCTGGTGCAGGAGCGAAAGAACACCTTACTGATCGTGACGCCGGAGACGTTGCGTCGTTGGCATCGGCAAGGGCTCAAGCTCTTCTGGCGTTAGAAAACGAAGGAAAAAGCTCGCAAGTTATAGCTATCCGGCGAGGCGATTGCGTCAATCAAACAGATGGCGATGGAGAGCCGGCGATGGGGATCGAAACGTACACGGGGAGAATGGTTGAAAGTGGGTATTCGGGTGAATCGGGGGACCATCCAACACTACATGCGGCAAATACAACACCAACCCCGCTGTAGCATCGCGACCATAGTTGGACGACCTTCCTGGCTTATCACGCCGCCGAGTTTTGGGCGTGCGATTTCGTGCAGACCTACGATCTGTTCTTCCGCATGATCGTTGTCTTCGTCATCATCGAGTTGGGTTCGCGGCGGGGCCGATCCCACACCACATTCTGGTAGTGGTGAACAATTGACTGATAGCGGCTGCTCAACTGCCCCCCATCCCCTGGCCCCTTCCCCCACGCCAAGCGGAGGGAAGGGGAAAAAACCTCCTTCCCACCTTGTGGGGGAAGGATTGAGGATGGGGGGGCAAAACAGGCATCAGTCAAAACCTCGCCACTATCCACATTCTTGATAAAACAGGAGTATACGCTTATGATGGATTTGTGCATAACGTAACAAATGACTGGTGTCCCGATTCAAGGGGCGAGTGGGACGGTGCTGTTCAAGTGTTTTGAGGAGGAAACCTCATGCTTGAAAGGCCGCGTGGGATCACGACAAGCTTCGTCCTGGTGCTGGTGATAGGGATTGCGACAGTCGCCGGCCTCGGCCACCTTGCCGCAGACGCGCAGGGCGGAGGCACCATCGGATATGGCTCAAAAGTCCTCGGGCGCGTATCTCCTGAGATCCCGGAAGTAATCTAAAGCTTCACTGGGACTGCTGGTGACCTGGTCCAGGTCCACGCTAAGAACTGGGTCGGGACGCTGGATCCCCAGATCACCCTCCTGGCCCCAGACGGGCAGACGATCGCCACCAGCGCGCGCAATCCCCTGGCTGTAGAAAGCCGCGACGCATTTCTGTCGCTCTGGCTGCCGCAGACCGGCGTCTATATGCTGGTGATCGCCGGAGAAAATGGGACATCGGGCCAGTTCCTGCTCACGCTGGAGGGGCGCGGCCAGGTGCTCACCATTCCTCTGCTCCTCGGTCAGGGCCTTGACGTCGCCATCCCGCAAAACCCACAGCCGCAGTATTTCGCCTTCGACGCTGCGGATTGCCCCACCGTCCTCACTGTCGCGAATCTCAGCGAGGGAGACCCGGTCACCTTCCCCTTTGCGGTTCAGGTCCGCAACCCACAAGGCGGCCTGATTGCGGTCCTCTATGGCGGCGATGCCGTGGAGGATCGCTTGGTCGTGCCTGCGCAAAGCGGCCGCTATGAAGTCGAGGTCCGCTCCAAAGATCCGCAGGCAGCAGGCACGATACACCTGCTCGTGAACTGCTCCGGCCTGGGGCCCGGCTGTGTTGCCGGCGGCGCTCCTGGCGCGGCGGATTTAGTGGCAGGCACGCCACCAGAGTGCCCACCGTGCTTTGATGACAGCTTTGGCGGCGAACGGTGCGCGGAATTCGAGATGACCGCGACGCACGAAGGGGATGGGGCCGTTTTTTTCACCTGGCCCGCCGTGGAGGACGCTGACTGGTACATTTTCCACATCGTCGATGCCACAGGCGCGCTGCTCGTCGACTCGCCGGTGATACTCGAAGGCAGCACCACTCATACCTACCTTTTCAACCCTGCCGATATAGGCCGGGGTCTGTTCACCGCCATCCTCCGGGCGGGGAGCGGTACCGAAGTCGCTACCATCCTCTGCATTGACACGACTCCCATCTCTTTTGAGGGCGAGATTACCGACATGTGCAGTGGCATCGACGTCGGGGCTGATATCGTGCCCGGCGTCGATCGGCGCGTCGTGGTGAGCTGGACGGAAGCCCCTGGCGCAGCGGCCTACCTGATCCATGTGTACGCCTATGGCGACGATGGCGGCCTGATCGGGATTCGCGTGCTGATGGTGCCCGGTGACGCCAGGACTTACCATCTCGAGGGGATCTTCCCGGCTGAATACTCGAACTTCCATTTGCGCGTGGGTGCCTATGCGGAAGCCAGCGGTGGTGGGGCTTTCGGCGACATGCCGCAAGGTTACCTGTGCGATGGAGAGATCGATGTCGAGTTCCCCAAAGCTGGCCCGGTGGAATGGGGACCGGGCGTTTAGCTCTGGGCGTTGGAGGGGGTCGCGATGAAACACCTACCCGGAACATGGTTACGATGGGGGCTGCTGGTGGCGCTGGTCATCACAACCGGGCTGCTCCAAAGTTCGCTGACTGCCATCCAGGCTCAGGGCGGCGGCACACTCATCTATGGCTCGAAGGTATTCGGCACCATTTCGGAAGATCTGCCGCGCATCACCTATAGCTTCACCGGGGCGCCGGGCGACGTCGTTAACGTCATTGTGGAGAGATGGACGGGCAATCTCAACCTGCGCGCCGAGCTGGTTGCGCCGAATGGTCTGGTGCTCGACAGCCGTGTTCAAAACACGCTCGACGATAGTCCACTGGATGCGACCGTGTCGGCTGTACTGCCCGATGAGGGAATCTATCTGCTGTGGATCACGGGCGAGAACGGGACGACCGGCGAATTCGCGCTCACCCTGCTGGGACGCGCCGCAGTCACCAGCGCGCCGCTGACCTTCGGGCAGGCGGTGAACGTGATCGTCCCGCTGGACGCCCCGCCGCAGTTCTACTCGTTCGAGGCGGAGGATTGCCCGACCACGCTGCTTGTCAGTGAGCCGAGCGAAGGCCAGCCGTTCGCCTTCCCGTTCGTGGTCAAGGTTCACGACCAGCGCGGCCAGCCTGTCGCGCTGTTACGCGGCGGTGAGCAGATCGAAGATTGGGTGACGGTCGCGCCGCGCAGCGGACGCTACGAGGTCGAGATCACCGCCGCCGATCCAGCGCTGACCGGGTCGATCCGTCTGCTGGTGACCTGCTCCGGAGACGCACCGGGCTGCGCGGAGGGCCAGGCGGGCATTCCCGGCGTGGTCACCACCGCCCCGGTCGAGTGCGAGCCTTGTCCCGGCCCCAGCGAGTTGATCGAAGGCGGCGGCTGCCCCGATCTCCGCTTCGCGCTGGAGCAGGCGCCGGACGATCCGTTCCGGATCACGGCGAGGTGGGAGGGGGTCCCCGGCGCAACGGGCTACGTGGTTTACGTGTATGGCCGGTACCCCGACGGCGGCGAGGTTTACCTGACCCACGCCGAGTGGGTAGCTGGCGACCCCACGGCGTTCACCTGGCCGCTGCCGGACACCTTTATCGGCTTTCGATTTGCGCTGCGTGTGACCATTGATGATGCCCTGGTCTGCATTGATGAGGCGAGTCTGGCATTCGAGGCGCCGCCACCACAGCAGGGGCAGTTCCCTTGCCTGATCCGTACCGATCGCGCGGACGTGCAGGTACGCGTCGGGCCGGGCATGGGGCGCGGTGTATTCGCATTCTTGGCGGCTGGCGTGGAGTATCCGGTCATTGGGCAGGTGTTGGACGAAGCGGGCAACCTGTGGTGGCAGATCGATAAGACGTTGATCCCCGGCCACGAAGCGGTTGTCAGCCTGTGGGTGTTGGCGACGGACGTCACGGCTATCGGGGACTGCGATCAGGTACCGCCGGGCGACGCACCGCCGATCATCCCCTGGGAGCCTGAAGAGCCGCCGCCGGGTCAATGGCTCCCGTGTGGCTCGTGCGACACATGCGGGCATCCTGCGGCTGAGTGCGTCACGTCCCCCGAAGGGGAATGCCTGTGGGACCCGGCGACCTGTGTCCTGCCGCCCCCTGATGTGCCACCGGATGATGACGAGCCGCCAGGCGCAGAATGTTACATCATTACGGTGACGGTCGTGAATGAATGTCAATTTTCGGCGGCCTCGGCCATGATCGATGTGGCGCCCAACTGCGACGGCGGCTACGCACCGGGCACCACAATCAGCGCTCATGCCGTTGCGGTCGATCCTAAGTGCAACGTCAGCCACTGGTCCGGCTGCGGCGTGTCAGGCGACGGCAACTCGGTATCGTTCACTGCGACCCGAAGCTGTACGCTCACGGCCCACATGCATTATGGAAACTAAGTGGATGCCAGCGTGTAGAGCTGGACGGCTTAGGTTCTGCTTGTGAAAGGATTGTACTCGTGACCAGGGTGATAGCCGCGCCCGTATTATCCGAAAACTAACCTTGATTGCTGGTTGAAGGCGTTCAAGCCGCCCTCGTTAAAATGGAAGTCGCCAAACAGCCATTTGACGAGGAAACGACATGAACGCCACCTTCATTGTAACAAGTTATGTGGTCATTGATGACCTGTTGCACATCATCAACCGCACCGATGATCGTCGGGCCACCATCAGCAGCGCGGAGAGTCTCACCGTGCGGTAGGGGCAGCCAAGTACTTTCACAATCATCACGAGCGAGCGCTGTGCATGTTGCAGCAAACCGGGTATCTGCCCCACCTGAGCGTATCGCGCTTCAATCGTCGCCTGCACGCCTTGCAGGAAGTGCTGCTGAGCATCGTGAGTATACTGGGCGAGATGCTGGCCAGCGGTCATGTGTTTGTGATTGACACGATGCCGGTATGGCCCGGGGGAGCAATCAAGAAATCAAATTGTAGGTACATTCTGGCTCGCCGTTAGCCAATAACGTGTAGGATCTGCTCAAACGCCGTTCTACCACCAGCTCTGAGAGCAAATCGTTCAGGGCAATATGTTCTGGCAGCGGTATGTGATCGACAAGATATTGAGTGCCAACCGGAAGCCCACTTCGTTTAATGAGTTTAACGATCTGCCGCTTTAGTTTTTCTTGTTCTGTTTTCATCATGGCTTTCTCTATAGATAGCTTTCAAACTGAGATAGATGTTCAATGACGAACTTGGACGCCCAATACGAGGCTCCAACTTGTGAGAATAACTTTACCGTTGCGCCCTGGTGATGTAGCGAACTACACCATTCAAGCGCAGCACCACTTAATAACGCGCACATTTCGCTAGCATCGTGCCAGGGACACGGGCAGGGTTCAAGATACGTGCTGGCTTGTTGGAGAGCGATCCGGTAGCCCGCATAGTTCGAAAAGCGGGTATAGGCTGCGGCGCTAACTGCGGCATTGCAGCGATCGACCGCCTTGAAAAACGTCCGGTTCCGCTCTGTAATGAACTGTGTGTTGGACATGGTGCCTACCCCTCTATTGTATTCTAACAGACGCGACGAGGTCCGGCGCAGCGCATCCGATATTTTCATCTCGAAAGTTAGCGAAGAGAGATAGTACGGAACAAGGAAAATATGATCGCAAGAATTGAAAATTAGAGAAGTGTGACAAACTTTATTATAACACATAAATTGGACAGTTTAGAAAAGCTGGGGTATAATCATCCCTGTAGTGGAAAAGGTTGTTCGCAGGATAGGACGTCAATCCCCAGCGCAACGGCAATCAACGCGCTGGGTTTTTTCTCCCCCAAGCAACTCCGTTCCCACGACACCAAACCAATCTTAGTGGGAAAGGAATCTCCCCAATGTCTGAAGAACGTGTAACAGGTACCGTGAAGTGGTTCAATGCTCAGAAGGGCTTCGGGTTCATTGAGCGTGAAGGTGCTCCGGATGTGTTCGTGCATCATAGCGAGATCCAGGGCGATGGTTATCGTGAACTTGCCGAGGGTGAGCATGTCACTTTCGTCGTCACTCAAGGCCAGAAAGGCCCGCAGGCCAGCCAGGTAGCGCGCGCAAACTAATTCGCGCCTGGCGCGCCAAGCAAGTTAGCTCAACGCCTTGTGTCAAGCTGATACAGGGCGTTTTTGGTGGCGTTTGCCATGTTGGTCGGGGAGAAGCGTGTGAAAGACGCCACTTCGCGACGCTTCCAGCGGAAATCGGGGTGAGTATGGCTGTTTTTCTCCCCAACAACCCTGTTCCGTCAATATCAAACCATACTAATGGAAACGGAATCTCTCCTAATGTCTGAAGAACGTATAACAGGTATCGTGAAATGGGTCAGCTCTGAGAAGGGTTTTGGATTCATCAAAACCCACAGCGTCACCTACATGTTTTTACCCGATAGTGCAATCCAAGCCCGGGTCTACCGCGACCTGTTCGAAGGGGACCGGGTCACATTCGTAGTCATTCAAGATCAAAAGGGCCCGCAGGCCAGCCAAGTCGCACGCACGAACTAATTCGCACGCGGCGCAAACAAGCCAGCCCACCGCCATGTGTCGGTGATACCGCGTCTGATCCGGGACATCGCCATTTGGGATTGGGAAGGTACTTCCGCGCAGGGTCCGCCTAGCGGTGATCAAGCGAGTCGTAAATTAAAGGAAACAACGAAATGAGTAAGGAATCAGACGGGCCTGGCTCACAAGATGGTACAATATCTGTTGGTCATGTCGTCACTGTTCGTATTGATGGCGGTGAAACAAAAACCTATGTGTTGGTCAATGAGCGCGGCGGCCAAGAACTATCAGCTAAAACCACGCTGAGCAGTCAAACGCCTGTAGGCAACGCGCTGATCGGACGACGTGTCGGCGAAGTCGTCTCTGTTGGTATCGGTAAAAAACATATCCTAATCGAGGTTGTGAACTGCGTTGTACTGGCCTAATTCCAGCTTATAGACACCACAATGAGCATCTCGATTTTGATCTGGATTATAAGGAGGGGCTGCTGTGTCGCTGGCAATTGTCGGTAGCTCGGGCGGACTCAAGGGCGTTTTTGTACAGGGAGTACTCAATGCGTTTGAAGCAGAGGGCTTTTTCGCCGATGCTTATGCTGGCTCATCGGCTTCTGCCCTGCCTGCCCTGAGTGCGGCGGGAAAGCTGTGTAATTTGGTCGGCTTGCGCTATTGGCAGCGTGTGGTTGAGCGGTTGCGCCAAAAGGGGAGTGATCTCAGTGAGGTCATGTGGACCGTCACGCAAGAATGGCGCACGTCGCCGGAGCTTTCCCGGCATTCCTTATTTCAACCTGGGGCCCCGCGTCTATTCATTCCCGTGAATTTCGTCAAGAACGCTCAGGCCGCTGTGCAGACTCAGGGTAAACAGGCGCGGAGGCTGGGACGCACCCTCCTGCTAGCTATTGCCCGCAGGGATCGTCAGTGGATAGAGGACAACCTCCAGTTGCATCTTTTTGATTCCCAGGCCCCTCCGGAACACGCACATCGACTGACGCCGGATAATGTATTCGATGTGGCCTTTGCTTCCACGCGCATGATTCACTGGAAAATCCCCGCATGGGTGGAAGGCAAGCCTTATGTAGACGCGTCCTATACGTGTGCTTGTCCGGTAGTTGAACTGCTCGTGTACGGTTATCAAAAAATCATTGTGGTTGCAACAGAGATCGGGGCGCTTTATCGCAGCATTGTTGCCGATCAGGTCATCCCCGAAATCATCGACAACGTGCCGATTTATGTGGTGCGTCCCGGGACCGATCTGAAAGACATCGGCGTCGATTACACGGAGTGTACCGACGAGGGATTGCTGGCTGTTTTCAGGCATGGCGAAGAAAGGGGGCGCGAATTCCTGGCGCAGTGGAAGCATATATTTTCCGCGAATGAATAGGTCTGTTTCAGTTGTTTAGGACTCTTTCGGCGTTAGTTGTGCCAATTCATTATAGGCATCCAACGCTTGCTCTTGCTGGTCGCTCAGTTCATAAACCTGCCCCAACTGCGTGTACGAATCGCGTATCAGCGGCTCGAACGCTGCGCTGGCCAACTTTTCCTCCTGTCCCAGTTGACGCGCCTTCTCGAAATGAACGATAGCCGCGCTCACGGCGGTGCGCACCGCGTGTGAGTCGCTGGTTGCGCGCGCGAGCATCTTGCGCTTTTCGCTCACGGTCGAGTGTTGTCAGGGACAGGATCGTCATGATGAACGCGATGGTCAGGGCTAGGGCTGCCGCCAGCGTCACCCTTTTCTGAGCCGCCTGAATCCAGAAGTGCTACACACTCATCAACTGACATCGCCATCCCTTTCGATACTGCAGTTTGAAACGCCTCTGACGAGAGGCGCGACTGCAGAGCAGCTAGTGTTTCGTGGTACTCGGATTGAAAGGCCAAGCGCAGACTAAGCTCGGTTGCATGGCGTTTCACTGCCGCGAGAATGAGGACAGCCTTTTCTGGTTCTCCGGTATGGGCGAGTGCGAGCGCAACGCCGGTAAGTCCTTCGAGCATCCAGCTCGGTCCGCGTTTCCACCTCAGGGCATTCTCGAGTCCTTCCAACAAGATCTTCCTGGCCCGCTCGTAGGCACGGACATCGATGAGCGCAATGCCGAGATTGAGCAGCACGCGAACTGGCCGGAATGAACCCCCGCTTACCTTTTCCCAATTGGCAAGGCTCGCCTCATAACAGGACACCGCATCTGATAACTTCCCCTTAGCGCGCTTGAGATCGCCCAGCGAATTGTAGACAAAGGCGATGCCCTGGGTGATTCCGCGTGCTTCAAACAAAGCCATAGCTTCGTTCAAATGCATATTCGCGCGCTCACTTCCCATAGTGATGAGGACGGCACCAAGTTCCATCAGCGACCAGGCGAGACCCTCGGCGTCATCGGTCTGCCTATACCACGCCACGGCGTTTTCGTACGTCTGTCGTGCGCTTGCCACGTCTCCCAACTCTGCGAGACACAACCCTAGGGTCCGAGCGGCTGCTGCCCTGGAACGTAGCGATTCGCTCTCGCCCATCGAAAGCGCTTTTGTGGCCCAGTAACGGCCTTCAGCAAAGAGACTTCTGAACCACCAGTAATCGGCTAGGACCGCGACCAGGTGCAATGCACTCTGGGCGTCTGCCGAGGAAATCGCTCGCGCCAAGGCCGAACGTATGTTGGCATACTCCGCGTCCAGCTCGCTCAGCAGATGGGGTGGCGCGAGGAATGGGCCATTTCGGTCCAGTCGCTCCACGAGCCTGATGCAATACTTCACGCACCGTCACCAGACCTCTTCCACCTCTCCGTGCTCTTCCAGACGTTCAAGCGCGTACTCGCGGACGGTTTCGAGCATTTCAAAACGTGCGCCCGCGGGTGACGCTCGGCGCTGCATCAGGCTCCTGTCGACCAGCGACTCCAATTGCCGGAGGATGTCATCCTCACGGCTGGCCCCACAGACAGCGGCTGCCGCACGGGCGTTACATCCACCGGCGAATACTCCTAATCGGGCGAACAACGACTGCTCACTGGGCGAGAGCAAGGCGAAACTCCAGTCCATCGTCGCTGCGAGCGTGCGCTGGCGGCGGGGAGCATCACGTGGGCCGGCATCCAGCGCCGCGAAACGATCGGTCAGTTGCAGCAGTAAGTCTTGGGGAGTGAACAGGCGCATCCGGATCGCCGCAAGTTCGATGGCCAACGGAAGCCCTTCCAAATGCGTGCAGATCTGGGCGATGGCCGTAAGGACGTCGTCGTTGAGGTCGAACTCACCTGCCGCAGCGCGGGCGCGGTCTACAAAGAGTTGAACTGCATCATGGCGAAGATAGTCGATGGGCCGCTGTACATCCTCCTGACGAGGAATGGCCAGAGGAGGGACGTAATAAACATGTTCGCCGGACAGCCGAAGGACGGAGCGACTGGTCACCAGAACGGTGAGGCCAGGAGCGCCCGCCAAGAGTGTGGACACCAGCGGCGCTGCCGCGAGCAAGTGCTCGAAGTTGTCCAAAATCAGCAACATTCGACGATCGGCGATATCCCGCAATAAGTCATGGGTGCTAGATCGCCCCGTCTCCTGCACGCCCAGCACGTCAGCAATGGTTGCTCCCAAAAGGTGGGGATCCCGCAGCCGTGCGAGATCAACCAACCATACGCCGTCTGGGTACTCATCGCGTAAGTCCGCGCCAACCTCAAGCGCCAGGCGAGTCTTGCCCACTCCGCCCGGACCCGCAAGAGTTATAAGCCGGCTGCCACGGACGAGCGTAATTACGGCGATCTTGTCGTGCTCACGACCGATAAATGTGGTAACCGGTGCTGGTAAATTGTGGTGACGTCTTGGGGAGGTGATCGAGGATTGGTCGACGGATGAATGAGAACCCAAAAGGCCCATGGCCCTGGCATGGGCAACTGCGTGTGTCCGGTTGTGCACGCCCAGCTTGCTGAAGATCTGCTTGGTATACCACTTCGCTGTCTCGTAGCTGATGGCGAGTTCGTGCGCGATCTCCCGGTTGGTCAGCCCGTGCCCCATGAGGCGCAGCACATCGATCTCGCGCTCGGTCAGAGGCTCCACGGAGTGAGATCTTCCGGCTTCAGACATCGCTCCCTCGTATCGCACTCTTGGGTCGAGATCCTGAAAGATCGAGGTGTTTGGATTATACATCCCCACCCCCAGCACGCCCACCCCGAGTCCCCCCTGTAGGGTGGTGACAGGCTCTGGCGTCATTGATAACCTCAAACACAACGGGCGACGTGAGCGCTCGAAAACGCAGCTTATTTATATGGAGGACAAGACAATGCAAGAGCAAAGGTTACGATCGAATCGGTGGAGGTCGTTCGTGTTCATGGGTGGCCTTGTGGCCATTCTGTTAAGTATGGCCGTGTTTGCGAGCACGACGGGCGCGACGCCGGGCGACGGTCTGACCGGTACGCCGCTGGCGTCTGGTCAGATGCTGCAACCGATTTCCGCGAGCCTGGTGCGCGCGATGGCTGAACACGAGACGGGGGAAGACCAGGTGGCTTCCGAGGAACATCTCGATGCGGATGCGGAAAGCGCGGTCGATGTTGGGCAGATCTCGGTCGTGAAGTTCGAACTCGAACCGGGCGGTTACTTCGGCTGGCATCAGCACAGCGGGCCGGTATGGGTCGTGATCACATCGGGCGAGCTGACCTTGTACGAAGAGGACTGCTCAACCACCCTCCATTCGGCGGGCAGCGCATTTCTGGACATAGGCACTCACGTGCACAACGCGCGCAACGAGGGAGATGAGCCGGTCGAGATCTACGCCACGTTCATGTTGCCGGAAGCTGGAGAGGCACGCATTGACATGCCTCAGCCCGCCGGTTGTGAGTTGTAGCATTACCAAGGTGCCGCGGCACTCAGCCGAGCCTCATGGGGCTGTGCTGGAAAGCAAACGCGTGCCAGGAAATAGATGAGCACCTGCATAAGCCTGGTGGAGGATCTTCTTTAGTCAACGAAGGCCCCCACCTATGTGACGGCACGTTCTGGAATGGCATGATTGACAACATCCAGCGCTGATCGTGCGGTATGCCGTATTCAGATGAGCCGCTGTCAGTGAATCCGGACGGTGCCGCGCAACTGGCGGCGGTGGTCGAGGCGGTCGCCAATCCAGCGCCAACTGCTGTGCCACCTCTGCCGGATATGGCCGGCCAGATCAGCGGCAAAGTCTATGGGCTGTTCAGCCCCGATCTGTTCGCACTTGACCCTGTGATAGAGATCGTTATTCCAGGGATGGATGTCAGTGTGCGGGGTGTGCAAGCGATCTCGCTCACGTTCTTGGGTGAGGAGGCAGCGTTCGCGCTGGACTTCACGGACGGGCAGTGCGAAGAGCTGCCGGTGGGTTTGGACGGCATCTTTCGTGTTTCCGAGAGCCGCCTGGGCACGATCGGCGCGAAGGCTGAATGGCTGACCGATCCCACCTGCCGCGTGTACCTCAAGCACATCGGATCCAGTCAAGATTTCCGGCTGGACTTGACGTTCAACGGCACGATATTGGAGATCATCGCTTTCCAGGTGCATGATGGTTTAGTCGAGGCGATCTTCGGCGCGACGTCATCGCAGTGATCTGGATCGGCGCGAGTACTGCGCGTGAAGCGGTCAGGTAGAGGGTCTTGCAAGGGACGCTATGCAGTGGTATGACGTTCGCCAAATCGTGACAACGAACCCAATTGTGTGTTCTCTGCTGCGGCCATGCTGGAAGTTAGGGCAATCTCCCGGTATCACATATGTGAGACCGGGTTCTAGCCGAGGTCCGGCGTGAGGCTCACTTTTGGTTCGTATCGTGTGGTGAGCCAACCAGGCGCGCGACCGGAGAGTCCGTTGGCTCTCCGGTTTCCTGTGGGGTGCCACACGACTGGTGTGCTGGTGCCCCTGGAGGAGTTGAAATAGTGCACGGAACGGGTGCTGGCGTGTAACAGGTCCCGTATCTTTGCACGGTCTCAAAAGACCTTGAGGATGTCATCAATGGATGTATTTCGCCTTCGTCTGACGAAGTGCGCCTGAACTGGACCAACTCCACCAGCGTTGAGGCAATCTGCAGAACCATGAACCAGAGCATAGCCCCCCTTTTCCATCAACAAAAACCGGCCTATTCTACCAGTCGGTTTGGATATGATCGCGGTTCAATTCACTTATCTATGGAGTTTTTGGGGGTACGGGGGAAAACTGGCGCGTTTACGAGGTTTTTTGAGACCACGGATTGAACGCGAATTCTGCCCGACTCTGACGAGCATCGTTCGAGTTATTGTCCGTCATCGCCTTTTTGGATCAGACGCGCCAGGGCAGTGAATTTGAGCGGGAGATAAGCGGTTCCCGCTTCTTTGTCGATTGTGGTATGTCTCTGGGCCGGGATCACGTAACGTCCGGTTTCGGAATCAGCCAATGGCCCGCCAGCAATCTCATACTCGATAACGGCACCGCTGTGCTGATCGAAGTAGAAATCGTGCATGTTGCCTAGGAGCTCGCCATCTGCACTTCGAAAACGCATGTTTGGCTTGATCGTCCCTTCCTGGAGCAGCCGCCTCACATCAAACAACTCGTCGGTCCTGATGATCATGTTGGCTGCCCAGGCGAATAACTGCCCCGGCTCGATCCGCTTGACACCCATCCATGGCAGCACCAGCGTCTCGCGGGAACTTGGCTTAAGAGTGAACGCGGTGATGTGGGATAGATGCGGATCGATCATAATGCCGTGGATATGCCCCAGCACAACGTCCGTATTCGCCGCGATGATCGGATTGTTGATGACCGAATTCCCGCTTATCATGTGGATCATCAACACCACCCCCAGTCGCCGTCATAATGAACCATGTCTCCATAACCTTGTTCGATTCCTACTCCCTAATATACGCAAATTCCCCGTGATTCCATGAGGATTCCAGGGGATTTCTGAATAGGAAAATCGGCTGATATTGTCGGGGAGCCTAGGCCAGCTTGTTCTTCAGCGCCAGGGCAACCGCCTCGGCGCGATTGGCGGCCCCCAGTTTCGCCAGGACGCTGGAGACATGGTTCTTGACGGTCGATTGGCTGATCACCAGTCTGTCACTGATTTCCTGGTTGCTCAGCCCTTCGACCAACAACTTCAGGACTTCGCGCTCGCGCTCGGTCAGATCGTGGCCCGGAACGGGCGGTCGGGTCGCCGCGCTGATCAGCACCTGGGTCGCCTCGGGTGCCAGCACGGACTTCCCTTCATGCGCTTTGCGAATGGCCGCTGACAATTCGTCAATCGAGATGTTCTTCAGCAGGTAGCTGATTGCTCCGGCCTGCAGCGCGCCCTGTACCAGATGGTCTTCCTCGAACGTGGTGAGCGCGATGATCTGGATCTCGGGATGATCCGCGTGAATACGCTGTGTCGCCGTAATGCCGTCCATCACAGGCATCACCAGGTCCATCAGGATCACGTCAACTTCGTGTGACTGGCACAGGCGAACCGCGGCATCACCGTTGGGGGCTTCCGCGACCAGCACGAAATCCTCGAAAGCTGCCAGCATATTGATCAGACCATTCCGAACCATGTCGTGATCGTCGACAACCATGACGCGAATTGCTGTTGTGTTGCTCATGAGGATGCCTTTCTGGCGACGTTTTCCCACCTGACCGTGATCTGGGTGCCCGCACTACTGGCGCTGCGAATGTGAAGGGTTGCGCCCACGCCCTCTGCGCGCTCGCGCATGATGTTCAGGCCCATGCTGGATGGCGAGCGGCTGTCGGGATCGAATCCCACGCCATCATCGCGGATCTCAAAGCTCGCGCCCGCGCTATCCTGCGTGAACCGGATATTGACCTGCGAAGCCTGTGCATGTTTGACGACGTTATTCAGCGCTTCCTGCGCAATCCGGTAGAGGACCAGTTTTAGTTCAGGATCGAGTGTTTCGGTGTGGTCGAGTTCGAGCGAGATGCGAAGTTGTTTGCGGGCCAGAACCGCATCCCGAAGCTGCTCTAGCAGACTCTCCAGACTGATGTCGGTCAGGGATTCAGGCCGCAGTTCCAACAGCACCGCCCGGGTTTCAGCCAGCGCGCCGCGCGCCAGTTGATGCAGTTCGGCCAGCATCGGGACGATACTGGCTGGATCCTGTTCCGCTTGCCGCATCAGCGTTTCGGTCGTGATTGTGACGGCAAAGAGTGTCTGGCTCATCGCATCGTGCAGATCGCGCGCCAGCCGCTGGCGTTCGTAGTGGGCGGCCAGCTCTTTAGTTTCTTCGTGCAGGCGCGCATTCTGGATGGCAATCGCCGCCTGTTCGGCAAAGGCTTGCAAGCGGTCGGCATGAATCGGGGTGAAGAAGTACGGAATCAGGCTGCCCAGGTTGATGAACCCGAGCACCTGGTCTTTGGTGGCGATGGGCACGCCCGCGTAGGAGCGTCCGAAAAGCGCCGGGAATGCCTCGAGCATCTGCCCTTTAGATGTCTGGGCCACATCGGGAATGATCAAGGGCTTTTGCGTTTGGCGCATGTACCGTAGCGTCGGTGTCTCCGAGACGACGATATCCGGAGACTCACGGTCTTGTTTGAGTCCGTGACTCGCGTATCCCCGGCTGCGCACGATCTGAGCCTGCTCCCCATCGATCAGCATGATCTCAGCAACGTCATGGGGCACGACGTGCTTCAGGTTGGTTAACAACCGGTCCGAAATCTCCGCCATATCCACAGTGCTGTTGAGTGCATTGGCAATGTCGCGCAGAGCTTCGGCCAGCGCCCGCTGCTCTTGTTCGGCCAGGACCAACTGCTTGTAGTCGGTGATGTCCTCCGCGATGCCCGCCACACGGTAGACCTCTCCCGCGTCATTCAGGATCGGCAGGGTGTGCGCGCGTATCCATCGCATGTCGCCGTCAGGTCGAATGATGCGATACTCTTCCTGGAAATCGCCTTCGGCATGCTGTTGGAGTGCTTCCAAAACGCGGTCGCGATCTTCCGGGTGGATGTATTCCACAAAAGAATAAGGTTGCTCATACAGCCGATCCCGCGCGACGCCCCAGACATCAGCGAAAGCGGCGCTGACATACAGCATCTGGCCGGTGTGGACATCTCGCAACCAGAGCACTTCGTCAATGTTGTCAGTCAACTGCCGCAGACGTTGTTCGCTTTCTTCCCGCGCCGCCTGCGCCCACTTGAGCGCCGTGATATCGCGTGCGATGGTCGAGGCCCCGATGATCTGTCCGTCCATGTCCTTGATGGGCGAAATGGTTAATGCAATGTCGATCAGTTTTCCGTCTTTGCGCACGCGCTTTGTCTCAAGCTGCGAAACCGATTCGCCTCGCCCGATCTTGCCCATGATGTGGCGGTATTCCTCATCGGCTCCGGGCGGGAACAGCACGAGGACCGATCGCCCTATGATTTCATCAGCCGTCCAACCGTAAATGCGTTCAGCCGCTACATTCCAACTCGTGATGATCCCGTCCAGCGTCTTGCCCATGATGACGTCTTCGGAGCTTTCGACAATCGCGGCCAGATAAAGCCTTGCCTGTTCGGTTTCCTTGCGATCGGTGATATCCTGCACCACCATCACGAAGTGCTGCGGTTCTCCGGTTTCTGTCCGGACGAGCGTTACGGCCAGGTCGGCCCAGATGATGCTTCCATCTTTGCGCACGGAGCGCGTCTCCCACGTGGAATCCTCCATCTCGCCAGTCAGGAGCCGGTTGGCGATTGTCTGGTCTTTTTCCAGGTTTTCTGCATAGATGATATCTGCGACGCGCTTGCGCACGAGTTCTGGCGGGCTGTAGCCGAGTATGTCGCACAAGCACTGGTTCACAACGGTGAAATACCCATCGACATCCACATACGCCAATCCAACAGCGGCCCGCTCGAACATGATACGAAAACACGCTTCACTTTCGGACAAGGCCGCCTGCGATTGTTGGCGTTCAAGCGCGTGGCGGATCGTTCGCCGCAAGTCTTGGCGGTCGAGATGGTCCTTAGCCAGATAATCTTGTGCGCCATGGTGAATGGCCTGGATGCCAGTATCCTCACTGCCGGATCGGGAGAGCGCGATGATCGCCGTGCCAGGAGCTCTCGACCGTAACCGGCGGACGCCATTGACTCCCTGGCTGTCGGGAAGATCGAGTTCCAGCAGGACCACATCAGGTTGGTTGAGTGTCAGGTAGTCGAGGCCATCGGCCAGGCAGGCCACCGAATCGATCCGAAGATTAGGAATCAGATCTTCAAAAAGGCGGATATCGGCGGGGTTGTTGTCTATCAACAACACAGAGACGGGCTTGGGTGAGGCTGCATGGGCAGATTGCATTCGCTTAGGCTCCTGGCCGGGAGTTCTGCTGGACCGGCGTCCAGAGGACGGTTTTCGAAACTTGTATGGGAACAGAACCCCCAATAGCGCCGCTGTCTTTAACCCGATTATTTTCGCCAATAATACCACACGCGCGCCAAAGACACCCTGCGGCCTTCCTGGCACCACTACCCCGCCATGTTGAAACAGCATCCCAAGTGTGAGACTTGCTCGTCACCGTTCGGCTGGCGTCGGGCAGTCAGCGCCGATATCGACCAGTCTTCCTATCCCGTCTTGGGTAAATGAGTTGATGTAATCATCTGGGCGATGTCATACCATCAGAGTAGTTGCCGGAAAATCAGATGAGGGAGTTCAACAACATGTCCGACGCACTGTGGAATCAGGTTAAGGGCAATTGGAAGCAGTTCAAGGGTGAAGTCAAGAAACAATGGGGCAAGCTCACCGACGACGAGCTGGATCAGATCGAAGGTGAACGCGACAAGCTGATTGGCCTCATCCAGGAACGCTATGGCGAAGCCCAGCATGAAGTCGAGCGCCAGGTCGACGAGTGGCTTTCGCGCCGCCGCGATAGGGATGTGTCCTAGGCCCTGGCTCAAACACAACTCCTGGCGAAAAGGCCCTCGTCTGTCGAGGGCCTTATTTTTGCGGTCAGGAGAGCCTGCTCATTCTGACCCGTAGCCAATGCGCCGGTGCCGGGCGCCGGACCTACCCTGATCATTGTGCGCAGGTCGATCTGGTGCACAACCGGGCCGGCGGCGAATCGGCTTCACACAGTTCCCCGAACCTCCTCCCGCGAGCCATTCCGTTCCTCGTGCACACGACGCCCTTACGCCGCACAGCAGGACCAACGCAAGTCGTCCGTGCTCCCAAAGCAGGAAGCACGGACATAGGATGATGCTCTGGCAGGGCTATCACGTCGCAGCGTGCTTAACGCCGCCTGCATCAACCCCAATATGGAGGCTCGTCGTAGTACACGTGTATCTTGCGGCCCCAATCGCGATCGGCCATATCGGGCCAGTCATCCTTGTCGAAGCCAGGTGCGTTTTCAAGCGCCTCTTTGGTGACATCCAGGATGCACTGCTTGTTCGTTGTGTCAAGCTGAAGGGCAGACCATGGTACGGCAAAGAGCTTGTCACCGATGCCCAGAATGCCACCGAAAGACAGCACAGCATAGGCGATACAGCCCGTGTCCGTATCGATCATCAGCTCTTTGATGTTGCCCAGGTCTTCCTGTGAACGATTCTTGACAGTATTGCCAATCAGCGTGTTGGCGGAGAGAAGCTTCCCTGACATGGTGTTTCCTCCTTTTATGTTTGTTGCATGCCGGAACGACATAACGCGAACGAGCAGGGAGTCAACTCATCCCTGCTCGTTCAGTTGAGGTTGGTCCTACGCAGGGACTCGCCGGCCAAGAACCAGCGCGGCGATGAACAGGATCAAGAATACGACAAAGAGAATCTGCGCGATCCCAGCGGCTGCACCGGCGATACCACCAAAGCCCAAGAAGGCGGCGAGGAGCGCCAGAACCAGGAAAAAGATCACCCAACCTAACATGAGCTTGCTCCTTCATCGATTGCTTAGTGATGGTTAGATCATAGACGATGCCATCGCTTTCGTGATGGTGCGGATAGGCTGTTTTGGGTTAGGAACAAATTCCCGACGTGACTAGGTAGATAGACCTAGATCGCGCTCATTTCGGCCTGTGGGGGTCAGCCGAATTGATGGGGGTAGATCACGGCCACCGCGTATTCTTGCAACGGGGAACGGGAGTGGAATAATCTGGTTCATGGTGCTGCGCACGCGGCGTATGTTACCGGGCGGTGGCTTACGTTTGAGTCCCATTAGCTATTTCTCCTTTGATTGAACCGGACTACCCTTGTGAGTAGCCTTGGTTAACATTGGAGAGATTTCTCAAGTTATGCTGGAATCCACAAGACAACAGCCCGCAGGGGCAGTTGGAAGTGACCGCCCGCCGCGTGGACTTCATCATCACCAAGCGCGGGCCAGTCGAGACCGACGCGGGCAACGAAGATATGCCGTTCTAGCTCGCACGAGTTTCACACCACACAGAGCGGTACGCGAGAGCGTGCCGTTTCTGTTGGAGGGCCGGTCATCCATCGCGGCGTCCCTTGCCGCCCAAAACTGTAGCATACCTGACCAACGGACTGATATAGTAAGTTTCTCACTCGTTTTTACCTTCCAAACCGGTATGAATTGGCACTGCGTTTATTCCGGTTCTGTGTTTTTGAGATATCGGACGAGAGCCTTGTCATCGTCTAAACACTTATTCCATCGCGACATGGGTCAATTCAGTGATAAAAGGGCACACTCGTGGAACAGACTTTGAGAACATCGGACGTTGCGCAAGCTGTCGGCGTTCATCCGAATACGGTGCGGCTGTACGAGGCTAAGGGCTATCTGTCCCCAGTGCCGCGCAGCGGCACCGGCTACCGCTTGTTCGCACCGCTGCACGTGGAACAAATGCGGCTGGCTCATCTGGCGCTCAATCGGCCTTTGCCCGGTATTCAGCCGATGATGGTGAACTTGGTCAAGCGTGCCGCTGATGGTGACCTGGACACGGCGATGGCGTTGGCTCACGACTTTCTCGCCTACGTGCGTATGGAGCAGGCACGGGCCGAGGCCGCTGTCGAATTCCTCGAAAACTGGGTGAATGGTCAGCAACCGAGTGGGCCGGCACAGACCCTACGTATCGGTCGGGCTGCGGACTATCTCGGCGTGACGGCGGATCAGCTGCGCAACTGGGACCGCAGCGGCCTATTGAATGTGCCGCGTGATCCAGAAACCGGCTATCGCGTATATGGCGCCTCTGAGATTGGCCGACTGCGCGTGATCCGGTTGCTGCGCCAGTCGGGTTACAGCCTGATGGCCATCCTGCGCATGCTGCGGCAGTTTGATGCCGGGAAAACCAAGGGTTTGCGTGAAGCCCTGGACACACCCGGCGACAACGAGGCCGTTGAGACGGTCGCCGACCGCTGGTTGACGACCCTGGCGCAGCAAGAGCAGCGCGCTCAGGCGATCATTCGGCAGGTGGCCGAGATGATCGAAGCCGCGTACTAGCCGAGCGCCTCTAGAACGCCAACCCTCCATTTGCTCACCAACCCTCTATGATAGAGATAGACGGCGGCCATACTGCCAGTATCGATTGTCAGTTGGAGGGACGACAAGTGAGCGAACAACAAGCCTATCAACCTCAAGTAACTGAAGCAACATTGGTGGACGGGACCAGCATCGCGATCGAGATCTACGGCGAGGGGCCGACGCTGCTGCTGCCCGTCAACCCCCGGCCAATCGAAGGCCCACAAGCGGAACAGATGCGGCAATACGGTGCAGATCCGGCCCTGGGCCAACACCTGATTGAAGGCTTGAGCGACATTGTTCGCGTGGTGGCCTTTGACTATGAAGGACATCTCAGGCGCACCCCGAGGCCGGAAACACTGACCCCGGCCAACGTCGTCAAAGACCTACTCGCCGTAGCCAATGCCAGCCAGGCGGAACCATTCGCCTACTATGGTTATTCCTGGCTCGCGATGATCGGTCTGCAGCTCGCTATCCGTACCGACCGGCTTTCGGCGCTCGTCATGGGCGGCTTTCCACCCATCCAGGGCCCTTATGCGGAAATGTTACGTGTCACGACAGCCGCCTACGAGATGGCTGGCGGCGATCCGCTTTCGCAAGTCACAGAGGACGAATGGTCAACCGCAGGATTGTCAAAGGATGAGACACGGCAGTATGTCACCCTCTATCAGGCGCTGCAAGACTTCGATGACCGGGCCATTCAGGCTCAAATCACCTGTCCGCGCCTCTGCTTCGTCGGGTCAGCGGATGAGCTTCAGTATGGCAAGAATTGGGGCGATGTCTACGTGAGCCTGGCAGGGCCAGTGGTGCGCGAAAAGGGTGAACTGGAAACGCTCGGATGGGATATACGAGTGCTGGAAGGGTTGGATCACATGCAAGCCATGCAAGCAGCGCAGGTTGTGCCGATCCTGCGCCCATGGCTGGCGGATATCCTGTCCACGCCGTAAGCTGCAACCATAGCGCTTGTCTGCCTCCAGAGGCGAGCGCATTGTAGGCGACACATCGTTTGTTTTAGGGGTGGGTGCGTATGTGTGTTGGGGACTTCATGTGCTGCAAGACAACGTATCTTGCCCCTGTACGTGAGCGCGTTTTGGGCTGGCTGCGAGGCCAGCCCATCGCCGCCGTGCGGCGACCGATCCCCATCAGACCAGCAGCTATGTGCAAGACAGCCGGGTGTGAGCCAGTTTGTTGGGCGCACGACAACCGCTGTCTGCCCGGAGAGGGTCGCCAGGTAAAGACCTGGCTCCTCACACGCCGGAGGGGCTGGCGTGCCGCGCCCACGCGCGGCACCCGCGCACGGTTCTGCGAACCTGCGC
>Ga0334892_1001012_pt1 | contig 26878 bp, 19 predicted proteins | sample GraSluR3_MG_4_FD_207213 | JGI IMG/M metagenome (GOLD analysis project Ga0334892, IMG submission 207213) | Sludge microbial communities from methane-producing bioreactor in Wageningen University, Netherlands - Granular Sludge_15_04-R3 | ecosystem: Engineered > Bioreactor > Anaerobic >...
CATCTTGTCGCGTGAAAGAAAACACACGTCTAGAATACGTGTCCACCATAAAGCTTCAAGATGAAGCTTCTACAATCAAGCTTCAAGATGAAGCTTCTACTCTCACACGTCTAGAAGACGTGTCTACTATCGTATCCCCAGGAGAGCAAGATGAATTTCTTTGATAAAGAGGCAGAGCATGGCGTTTACAATGGCAATCTGCCTCATTGGCGGCAATCCACAGTATGTTACTTTGTGACTTTTCGCACCATTGATTCCATCCCTCAAGTCAAACTCAATCATTGGCTCAGCGAACGCGATCAGTGGCTGCGCGAACATCCTCAACCCAGAACAAATGAGCAATCCGCCGAATACCACAGACTATTTACCCGTAAAATTGAACACTGGCTTGATCAGAATTATGGCGAGTGCCTGCTGGCGAATAAACAATACAAGAAGATCGTAATCGATGCTTTGCTATATTTCAATGATGTTCGATATCGGCTTTGGGAATACACTGTTGCGGTCAATCATGTGCATCTGCTCATTGAACCCTTGGGAGATCATGAACTTAATGATATTTTGAGATCGATCAAGTCCTATACTGCAAACGCGATAAACAAAGCCAGGGGAGCAAACGGGCATTTCTGGCAAAAGGAATACTTTGATCATATCTTAAGAAGTGAAGAGCAGTTTTTTGGCATAGTGAAATACATCAGAAAGCATGATGGCAAGGTAGCTAATGTGGACGCTAATGTGGATGCGACATCTTGTCGCGTGAAAGAAACCACGAATGTAGACGCGACATCTTGTCGCGTGAAAGAAACCACGAATGTAGACGCGACATCTTGTCGCGTGAAAGAAAACACACGTCTAGAATACGTGTCCACCATAAAGCTTCAGGATGAAGCTTCTACCATCGTAGACGCGACATCCTGTCGCGTGAAAGAAACCACGAATGTAGACGCGACATCTTGTCGCGTGAAAGAAAACACACGTCTAGAATACGTGTCCACCATAAAGCTTCAAGATGAAGCTTCTACAATCAAGCTTCAAGATGAAGCTTCTACTCTCACACGTCTAGAAGACGTGTCTACCATCGATCCTAGCACCCCGGAGCAGCCATGCTAAACAACAACTACAATCCCGATGTGCTATCCTGCATCGCAAACCTGAGCAGTGACGAGGTCTTCACCCCGCCCGAGCTGGTGAACCAAATGCTGGATCTTTTGCCCCAAGAGCTATTCCGAGACAAAAGCAGCACCTTTCTGGACCCCGCCTGCAAATCCGGAGTATTCCTGCGCGAAATAGCCAAACGCCTGGACATAGGCTTGGAAGCTCAGATCCCAAACCGCCAGAAACGCATCGATCACATCTTCACAAAACAGCTATTTGGCCTGGCCATCACAGAGCTTACCTCCTTGCTCTCCCGCCGCTCCTTATATTGCAGTAAAACCGCCAATGGCAAATACTCCGTCTGCACAAAGTTCAAAAACGAATACGGAAACATACACTTTGAACGCATTGAACACGCATGGGAAAAAGGACGCTGCCTTTTTTGCGGAGCCAATCAGGGAAACTATGCGCGGGGAGATGATCTGGAAAGCCATGCCTATTCATTTATCCACATTGAAAACCCAGAGGAGCTATTCAAAATGAAATTTGACGTTATTATCGGAAACCCGCCTTATCAATTGAGTGATGGGGGAGCAGGTGCAAGTGCTATTCCCCTATATCATAAGTTTATCATTCAAGCAATGAAAATGAACCCTCGATATATAACTATGATTATACCTTCAAGGTGGTTTGCTGGGGGAAGAGGGCTCGATGAGTTTCGCAAACAAATGCAATCAGACAAGCGAATTCAAATAATCGTTGATTTCCCCAAAAGCCGTGACTGCTTTCCAGGTGTAGATATTGCAGGTGGAGTAAACTATTTCTTGTGGGATAAAGACTATAATGGAAGCTGCGAGTTCACATCGTACGTAAATGGTGTCTCTTATACAAAGTCCAGATTTCTCGATGAACACGATATCATAATTAGAGATAATGTCGGTATCAATGTGATAAGCAAAGTTCTGTCAAAGAAAGAAGCTATGATGTCAGATAAAGTCCTTTCTGTCAGTCCGTTTGGATTACGCTCTTTTGTAAGAGGGAAGGATGAATACTTTGAAGACTCACTCACTCTAATAAGCAGCTCAGGCAAAAGCTATATAAATCGTGATATGGTGAATAAGAACATAGACAAAATTGAACATTTTAAGGTGTGTGTTGGTTACCTAAACCCAGATAGAGCAGGTGTTAATAATGCTGCTGATGGGATGATGAATGTCACTACTAAGCAAAAGATACTAAATCCAAGGGAAGTAGTTACTGAAACCTATATTATTCCCTTTTCCAGTGAGAATAGGGTATTAGTCGAAAACTGCGCAAACTACCTGAGAACAAAATTCACACGGTTCCTTGTATCACTAACATTGACCTCAATGCACATAACTCAAAGAAACTATTCCTTTGTCCCGATTCAAGATTTCAATAGTTTGTGGTCAGATAAAGAATTGTACGGTAAGTATGGTTTATCAGAATCCGAAATTGACTACATCGAATCCATGATCCGTCCCATGGAGCTTGCCGATGCCTAAGGAATACTTCCCATCCCGTCCGGACTTAAATCCTCGGATTTATGCTTATGAGGACACAAACCCTGAGTATAAGGGGCTCTTGAAGGTTGGTTTTACCACGCAGAGTGTGGAAGCCAGGGTAGCGCAGCAATATCCCACCCTGAAGCCCGGAAAGCCGCCTTACCGCATTGTTTTGGATGAATCCGCCATGCGCAGTGATGGCAGCAACTTCAGCGATCATGAAGTGCATCGGATGCTAAGCTACAATGGCATTGCCAATCCCGGAGGAGAGTGGTTTGCCTGCGATCTCAAGCAGCTCAAGAGCGCCATTCATGCCGTGAGGACAGGGCAATTGACAGAGTTTAGCCGCAGCCAGAGCTTTGGCATGAGGCCGGAGCAGGCAGAAGCGGTGGAGAGGACTATCGCTTATTACCATTCCTGGTATTCAGACCCCGCCAAAAAGGAGCAGCCACCCCGCTATCTGTGGAATGCCAAGATGCGCTTTGGCAAGACCTTTGCCGCTTATCAACTTGCCAAAAAGATGGGCTGGAAGCAGGTCTTGGTGCTCACCTTCAAGCCCGCGGTGCAAAGTGCTTGGGAAGAGGATCTTTTGAGCCACGTGGATTTTGAAGGCTGGCAATTCATCAAACCCGGCGGCATCAGTTTTGAAGATATCGATCGGACGCGTCCCTTTGTCTGCTTTGGTTCATTTCAGGATTATCTGGGCAAAAACAAAAGCACTGGAGGGATCAAAGCCAAGAATGTATGGGTACATGCTCTAAATTGGGATGCCATCATCTTTGATGAATATCATTATGGCGCATGGCGGGAAAACGCCAAAGACCTCTTTGAAAATGAGGATAAGCGCGAGCAGGAATATGCCCGGGGCGAAGGCATTGAGTATTATGATGAGGATATCCTGCCCATTACTACAGAGCACTATCTCTATCTTTCCGGCACTCCATTCCGGGCTATTGCTACGGGGGAATTCATCGAAGAGCAGATCTATAACTGGACTTATAGCGATGAACAAAGCGCCAAAGAGAGCTGGGTAGGCGAGGATAACCCCTATGCCGCCTTGCCGCGCATGGTTATGCTCACTTACCAATTACCGGAGGCAATCATCGATATCGCCAAGAAGGGGGAGTTTGATGAGTTTGATCTCAACGTCTTCTTTTCAGCAGAGGGAGTGGGAGACAAAGCCTGCTTTATCTATGAAGCCGAGGTTCAGAAATGGCTGGATCTGATCCGCGGAGCCTTCCTGCCCAGTAGTATCGACAATCTTAAACTGGGTGCGCAGAAGCCGCCCTTGCCATTCTCGGATGTCCGGCTTTTGGGCATATTGTCGCACACCTTTTGGTTCTTGCCCTCGGTGGCCGGCTGCTATGCCATGAGGAATCTCTTGAGCAAACGCCAAAACAAGTTTTATCAGGATTATTCGGTGATCGTGGCAGCCGGGCCAAGAGCGGGGATTGGAGCCGCGGCACTGCCTCCTGTGATGGATGCCATGGGTGATCCTCTAAGCAGCAAAAGCATTACTCTTTCCTGTGGAAAACTTACCACCGGAGTCACAGTAAAGCCCTGGACGGGCATCTTTATGCTACGCAATACCAGCAGTCCGGAGACATATTTTCAAGCTGCCTTCCGCGTGCAATCGCCCTGGACTATCATCAATCCCGATGGACTCTCACCCAACCAGGAAGAGATCATCAAAGAAGAGTGCTATGTCTTCGATTTTGCTCCGGATCGGGCGCTGCGGCAGATTGCGGATTATAGCTGCCGCTTGAACGTAAATGGCGATAGCGCGGAGCAAAAGGTAGAGGAATTCATCAAGTTCCTGCCTGTGCTCGCTTACGATGGCAGCAGCATGAAAGAGATCGATGCCGCGGGGATATTGGATATGGCAATGAGCGGAACCACGGCCACACTACTTGCCCGCAGATGGGAATCCGCCCTCTTGGTGAATGTGGATAACGATACCCTGAAACGGGTGATGAATAGCGAAGCCGCAATGACAGCCCTGATGAGCATCGAAGGCTTCCGCAATCTGAATCAGGATATTGAGACCATCATCAATAAGAGCGAGGCGGTCAAAAAAACCCGCAAAGAGAAGAGTGAAGAAGAGCTGAGCCCAAAAGAGAAGAAGGAGCTTACGGCTGAAGAAAAGGAATTCAAAGCCAAACGTAAGCAGATTCAAGAGAAGCTGATCAAATTTGCCACGCGCATCCCGATCTTTATGTATCTCACGGACTATCGTGAACGCTCCCTAAAAGATGTGATCACCCAATTGGAGCCGGGCTTGTTCAAAAAGGTAACCGGACTCACGGTAAAGGATTTTGAGCTGCTGGTAAGCCTGGGACTCTTCAATAGCGCGTTGATGAATGATGCTATCTACAAGTTTAAGCGGTATGAGGATAGCAGCCTGAATTATACCGGAATCAACCGCCATGAGGCTGAGGACATCGGACTCTTTGATACAGTGATCAAACGGGATGATCTGAAGAGGGTGTATGCTGAGGAAAGCTAAAGTAGGGGCAGTTTCCAACTGCCCAAAAGTAAATCCCTTCTCTACCTGCTTTTCTGACAGTTGTGCGGCTAAAGGCCGCACCTACATTAGCCGCAGCTAGTCTGGGGCTGATGCCAAATGATCAGCCTCTATTCTTGCTCAGAGCTCGTCGATATACCACCAGAACTGCGAGCGGGGTATATTGTCTTTGGTTCTGACGTGCTTGATGAGGTCGAGATTGCCGATGGTTTTGGGCCCTATGATGAGATCGCGGACGGCGATCATGGCGTCTTTGAGCTCTTGAGAACCTTCAGAGAAGGGTAATTCTTCCTCTTCTGACATATTCATGCACATGGTGAGGTATTCGTCGTCTCTGAGGGGTTTGGGGTGTTTTATGATATAGATAAAGGCATCGAGGTACATGGGATCGGTATCGTTTGCAGGTCTTTTCCACATTATTGAACTCCTTTGAGGATATGCTTTTGCGAAGTGTCCGGTGTTTTGGCGGCTTCGAGTTCCTGGCGCTGCTTTATGCACTTGATATAGCTATTGAAGACATTGTAATCAAACCAATCGGCATAACGCTGAAGGACTATCTTATCCACGGCGAGGATGCGCTGTTTGAAGGCTTCGGGGATGGTATCCCATTCTTCTTCAAAGCGAAGGCGGGAGAACATTTCCAGTTCGTCTGTAGAATCATCGTCTTCGAAGTAGTCGATGATGTATTCGTAGCATCTTACGCAGTGTTCACCTACTGCCATTGTAACTCCTTTGCTTATCTTTTGATCGGTAAGCATCATAACCTTACCATGCACCTTGGGATCAAGGTTGTTCATGATATCGCTCAGTTCTTTGGTATGAAAAGTTTTGAGGCATTTATTGTCAAGCATCTATCCGAAGCTTCTGCGTAACTGCTGTCGAAGATTGTCCACAAAGAAGGCGGAGGACTCGATCTGGGGAAAGCGCCGATTTGTGACCAAAATGTGAAGCATATAAAGGTAGAGGCAAGCCAAACATATGTGGGGATCCGGGCTATGGAATTTCTTCTTGACGTATATTTGGCTTTTGGATTGTGTATTATAGATAAGGATAAATCAGTGACAAAGAAAGGAAGAGTTTATGATAAATATGCGTAAGATACTCGTGATTATGTCGATGATCCTGCTCTGCGGGATGCTTTGGGGGATCGAGATGAGAATCTCGGTGGACTCTAGCAAGTTTTCGGATGCCTATCCTCGCTTATTGGAGCCGGGACAGCCAAAATTGCCATATTATCCATTGAGGGTGCTATTGCCCTTTGGTGAGGAATTTGAATCCTTAGAGATTAGTTTTTCACAGAGCAAGTCACGCTTAGGCGGGCAATATGTGGATTTTGCACAGGCGCAAGTGCCGATTTCCCGTCCGCATGATTTTGTTCCCGTGGTGGCGGATCCCGAGATCTATGAATCCGACAGTTTTTTCCCGGCGAGGGATTTTGACTATCTGGGCACGCAGTATTATCGCGGCTATGGCATAGCTATTTTTAATGTATATCCTTTCCGCTACAATCCCGTGAGCAAAGAGATCCTGCTTCACACGGATTTTGAGATTCGGATCTCGAGCAGTTTCAGCAGTAAGCGGGCGCAGCAGCAGGCGAGCTTTGTGACGCAAAGCCCGTCCAGCATCCGCGAGTTGGATAGGCTGGTGGAAAATCCTCAGATGAGATCAAGCTATGCGGATTTCTCGGCACACAAGAGCCGCAGCCGCAATCTCGACCCCATGGACGCCAAGAAGATGATCATCATCACCGATGAGCTGCGCGCGGATTGGTTTGCGGATTACGCATCCTGGCGTGAGGATCACGGCATCAGCACGGGGATCTACACTACAGAATATATCTATGCAAATTATACTGGAGTGGATGATGCACAGATGCTGAGAAACTTCATCATCGATGCCTATGCCACTTTTGCGGATACGGATAGCCCTTTGGAGTATGTGCTTTTGGGGGGAGACGACGAGATCATCCCGGAGCGCGGAGTATGGGGCAGAGTGGGCGGCACCAGGGACAATCGCATGCCCTCGGACTTGTATTTTAGCAATCTCGATGGAGACTGGAACGCGAATGGAAACGAGATTTATGGCGAATTGACGGATGAAACGGACATGATTCCGGAGCTGCATATCGGGCGTTTCACGGCGGAGACAGAGGCGGAATTTGAGAACATCTTTCACAAGATCATGCACTATGTGGACAACAGCACTTTTAGCAACAATCTGGCGATCTTCTATGGAGAGAATCTGAACAACAACCCCCTTACTTGGGGCGGCGACTACAAGGACGAAATCTACGAATATATGCCCCAGGAATATGTCTATAGCACCCAATATCAGAGGGATGGGACCTATAGCGGCAGCAGCGTCTGGGAAAGCCTGAATGCCGGAGTGAACGTGATGAACCATATGGGGCATGCCAATGAGACCTATCTGATGGGTCAGGGCAATAACAGCATCCAACAGCTTACAAATAGCGAATATGGCTTCTTGTATTCCCAAGGTTGCTATCCCGCGGCGTTTGATCAGCGCACTTCCGAAGACGGTGAGAGCATCGGCGAACATCTTTTGATGGCATCCGGTGGGGTGATGGGTTTTGTGGGCAACACCAGATATGGCTGGTATATGCCGGGCAGCACCGATGGCGCTTCCCAATATTATGATCGTTCTTTTTTTCAAGGCGCATTTGAAGAAGGTTATCTGCAGCTAGGCGATGCTCTGACCTACTCGCGCTTGGATAATCTCAACAATGCCTTGATCAGCGATGTGATGCGCTGGTGCTATATGGAGATGATACTCTTTGGAGATCCTTCGGTTCAGATCAAACTGCCGGATAGCGATCTGCCCATGTTGGATCTGGGCGGCTATGAATTTGACGACAGTCAGGGCGATAATGACGGAGTGATCAATCCCGGAGAGATCGTGCGTTTGTATCCCGTTATCGAGAATCTTGCGGGCTGGGCTCCGGCATATAATGTGCGAATTGCCTTGGAAAATCTTCCGGGTGGCATCCAGCCTTTGGGCGGAGAGCTCTTGGTGGATATTATCTTGCCCGGTGACAATAACCCTGATGATCAATACTTTGAATTTGAATTACCCGAAGATCTCGGTTATGGCAGCTTTCATCTGAATCTGAGTGTGGAGGCCATCCATCCAGTCACCGGACTCAGCACCGGAATCAGGCGCTTTGGTCTCAGTTTTGATGTGACCCTTTTTGATGGCAGGTTCCCGTGGGAGACCGAGAATGCCGGGAAATCTGCACCGATCATCGTGAATCTTGACAATGACTCAGCCAAGGAGATTCTCTATGCGGACGTCTTTGGCGGAGTCTATAGCATCGGCGAAGATGGAGAGAGCTACGGCTTTTGGGCTCATCCGGATCAGCAGAATATCAATCGCAGCAGCGCCATGGGGCAGATCGACGGTGTCGGCGGGGACGATCTTGTCTTTAGCAGCCGCACCGGCAGGGTCTATGCCATGACCACAGCCGGAGAGCTGATCTTCGACTATAATGTCGGTATACCCTTTTTATTCACTCCGATCATCGCGGATATCAATGGCGATGGTGAAAACGAAGTGATCGCTTCGGCGATGGACGGCAAGCTGCATGTGGTGAATTCCTTGGGCGAAGCTTTGCCGGGATTTCCGCTGGAACTGGGCTCTACCTTCCAAAGTGAGCTGGCAGTCGGTGAGCTGACTGAACCGGGAGAAATGCTGATCGTGGCGGGGCTTCATAGCGGAGAGATCCGCGTAGTCGGTGCCGGTGGAGAGATCCACTCGGGCTATAGCCAAAGCCTGGGAAGCAGCATCACCGGCGCTCCCGTGATCCTGGATAATGGCAGATTTGCCCTGGCGACCAATACTCATCTATATCTGCTCGAAGCGGGCAGCATTATATTCCAAAAAGAGATCGATGCCCCCGTGGCAGGCGGACTCATCGCGGCGGATCTTTCCCGAAATGGGAGCCTGGAGATCATCTTCGTCTCCATCGCAGGCAAGGTCTGGGCGGTGGATCAATTTGGAGGAGATCTCACGGGATATCCCTTGCAGATTACGGACAATTTCAATTGCCCGCCTTTGGTGGCAGACATCACCGGGGACGGGAATCTGGAGCTGATCCTGCATAGCTATCTTAATAGTATCTACAGCTATGACATGCTTGGTGATGTCGTGGATGGCTTTCCCTTCCGCACAAGCTACAATGGCGCCACTCCCGGGACCTTGGTGGATTTTGATGATGATGGCTATTTCAAGCTGATCACCGGCTTTTCCAATGGGGTCTTGATGTCGAATCTGCGCAGGCCTTCCTCAGATCGCAGTCCTTGGGTGACCTATCGCGGCTCGCTTACGCGTCAGGGTTCATACGCCGGGACGGGCTATGTCTCAAACATGGACGCGGTGCAGGCTCCGGCAGTGGACAGACTCGGGCAGAACTATCCCAATCCCTTTAATCCCAACACCACGATCGCCTTTGATCTGGCAAAATCCGGATCCGTGAGCTTGGAGATCTTCAATACCAAGGGTCAGAAGTTGCGCAGCCTCGTGCGGGGCAATCTGCAAGAGGGATCGCATCGGATAAACTGGGACGCCACGGACGATTCCGGACGCAAGGTAGCCAGCGGGCTGTATCTCTATCGGCTGAAGACCGCCTCAGGCGTGCAAAGCCGCAAGATGCTGCTGCTAAAGTGATATGACTATGCAAAATATATCAAAGAACATCGCAAGACTCAAAGAAGAAATCGCCCTTCAGCAAAAAAGGCTGGGGCGAGAAAACGAAGAGATCACTCTGGTGGGAGTCACCAAGACCCACTCCGTGGAAATGGTGGATTTTGCCCTGAGCCATGGCATCAGGCATATCGGAGAAAACAAGGTGCAGGAAGCCATGCGCAAGTTGCCGATGCTCATGCAGAGCTATGATGGCTTTCATTTCATCGGGCATCTGCAGTCAAACAAGATCAACCAATTGCTCACGCTGAAGCCGAGCCTCATCCACTCGATTGATTCACTGCATTTGGCAGAGAAGCTGCATCGTGCCCTGGGGCGCACAAACCGGACTCAGGAGATCCTCATCCAGGTGAATGTGACCGGAGAAGAGAGCAAAAGCGGAGTCACCTTTGAGAATGCTCGCGAGTTGATCTGGAAGATAGCGTCATACTCCACGCTCTATGTGCGCGGACTGATGACCATCGGCAAGCTGCATCCGGATCCGGAAGTGAGCAGGCCTTATTTCAGACAGCTCAAAGAGCTCTTTGACGAGATCAAAACAGAATTCCCGGGGAATTTTGACTATCTGTCCATGGGCATGAGCCATGATTGGAAGATAGCCCTTGAGGAAGGCTCAAACATGCTACGCATCGGCTCAGGCATCTTTGGGAAGAGAGATTATGGAGATGACAGATGATGATCATCATAGCAATCCTTATCATCGTATTGAGCTATTTTTTTGGAGGCTTTTCCACGGCGAGGATCATCGCCAAAGGCGTGAGATCCCTAAATGTCTACAAAGTGGGCACCGGGCTCGCGGACACGGAAAACATCTATACCCACATCAGCAAATCAATGGGCGTTCTGGTGGGCGCCATCGACCTGAGCAAGGCATATGTCTATCTGATGGTGGTGGAGTTTGTGCTGAGGAAGCTCGGAGCCAGATTTGGGGTGGTGGGTCTGGATGGGCTTTATAGTTGTAATATGATGCTTGCCTATGGCTTGGCAATGCTGGTGGGACACTGTCTGCCGATCTCGCATAAGTTTCAAGGCGGGCGAGGGATCTTTACCTATCTGGGCATCATCAGCTACTTTTCTTTGAGCACCAGCGCCATCACTGCCGCGGTGGCAGCGATCCTGGTTTGGAAGTTTCGTCAAGTACGCTTTGCTCAATATACGATCGTGATCCTGCCGGTGATCTTGTATCAGCTTTTTTATTCCTTTTTTCCCTCCTATCCGCTTAGGTTTCCGGCGCATTTCAATCTTATCCTGATGGGCACTGCCATCTTTATGGGTGGGCTAAATATCATCGTATCCAAACGTTTGGGAGAGATCTGAGGTTAATATGCTAAAGATATTGCCGGTCACAAACAAGAAAGAGCTAAAGGAATTTGTGATGCTGCCTTTTCGGCTCTACAAAACGGATCCAAACTGGGTTCCGCCGCTCATTAGTGAGCAGATGAAGTTTTTTGATCCCCGCAAAAACCCCTACTATCAGCATTCTGAGGTTCAGCTCTTTGTGGCCGTGGAAGATGGCAAGGTGGTCGGACGCATCAGTGCTCACACCAATTCTCAGCATCAGATCGAGCACAATGAAGAGATCGGATTCTTTGGCTTTTTTGAAAGCGAGAATAGGGTGGATGTAGCCCGCGCGCTTTTTGCGGCTGCATCCGAGTGGAACAAACGGCGCGGTTTTGAGAGCATGCGGGGGCCGATGAACTTCTCGGTGAATCACGAGATCGGGCTCTTGGTGGAAGGCTATGACGCGCCGCCGATGCTGATGATGCGTCATGATCATTCCTACTATCGTGATCTCTTTGAGACTTGTGGTCTGCAAAAGTGCATGGATCTCTATGCCTATCTGAGTGAGCGGGATCAGATGCCCGAGCGCATCGACCGGCTTGCGGGGCTCATCGAAAAGCGCAGCGGAGTCAAGATCCGTAGCTTGTCCAAGAACAAAAAGCAAATGCGCAAAGACATTGAGACCGTCTTTGAGATCTATACCAAAGCTTGGGAATATAACTGGGGCAATGTGCCGATGACCAAGGCGGAGTTTGACCACACGGTCGACGAGCTTTTGCCATTGGCGGATCCCGAACTGATCTTCATTGCCGAAAAGGACGGGCATCCCGCGGGCTTCTCCTTGGCGATGCCAAATTACAATGAGGTGCTCATGGCGATGCGCGGGAGGATCACTCCTATAAGCCTCATCCGGGCTATGATCGCCAAAAAACGGATCTCTTCAGCGCGGGTGATCACGATGGGCGTGATCAAAGAGTATCAGGGCAAGGGGATAGACAGCCTCTTTTACTATTATTCATATAAGAATGGACTGCCCAAAGGCTTCTTTAGAGGCGAATTTTCTTGGGTTTTGGAAAATAACACCATGATGATCCGTGTGGCAGAGATGCTGGAAGCGGTTCCATATAAGACTTATAGGCTCTATGACAAAGACATCAGATAAGAGATTCCTCTCCGCGATCGATATCATCACCCTGCTGTATTGTGGCTGGATCCTGCTGTATATGACGCTTGGATTTTCGCGAGTGCAGGACGCGCGGATCCATTTTCCGGCATATCTGAGCATCGGCACCGGGATCCTCATCCTGGCTTGGCTGCACAAGGCTCTGGATAAGGATCTGCATCCCAAGATAGATCGGCTGCTCAGCTTTGTGCGAGGGCTCTATCCCGTGGCGCTCTTTGGCTATTTCTTCACCAGTGGCTATAGCGTCAATCAGATCATCTTCACGGATTGGCTGGATCCCTTTTTTATGGGAATAGATCAAAAGATATTCGGATATCTGCCTTCCATGAGATGGGGCACCAGATATGATCATGTGCTGATCAGTGAGCTCTTTCATCTGGCGTATTTTGCCTATTATCCGATGATCGTGGGCTTGCCGGTCTATCTGTATCTAAAGAAACCGGAGGGATTTCGGGAGCTGATCTTCAATCTGAGCTTTGCTTTTTATTTTTGCTACTTCATCTTCAGCATCCTGCCGGTGGTGGGCGGTCGCTTCATCCCGGAAGCAATGGAGCTGACCAAGGTGTATCGGGCAGGGCCTTTCACGCATATCATGGTTTTTATCTATCGCCATTCCAATCATCTGGGCGGGGCATTTCCTTCATCTCATGTAGCGGTCTCGATCGTGCTAACGATTGCTGCGCTGAGGCATGCGCGCAAGCTGGGCTATCTTTTTGTGGGCATCACATTTTTCTTGGCAATCGCTACGGTCTATTGTCATTACCATTGGTTTATAGATGCCGTCTTTGGAGTCTTCACCGGCATCGGGGTCTACTATCTGGCAAATTATATACATCTCAAATTGCAAGGAGCAGTATAGATGAAATCTTTTTTTATGATCCTCATGGGTATAATGACCTGCGCTTTGGCGGCACAGAGTCCACTGCCGATCAGTGATTATGACTATGCCATCCCGGAAAACAACGTTTCCGCCATCGCCATAGGCATGGGAGGGATCAATGTCACAAATCCCGCCGATCCCTTTGCCTCATATGGCAATCCCGCCCTTTTGGCAAACAATGAGACCACGATGCTCTATCTGGCATATCGCATGGCAGACAATCGGGAAATGGGCTTTTGGGAGGCGGTGAATGTGAGCAACTTCTTGCGGGAAAAGCAGTTTAAATACTTCAGCTTAGTCACCAAGCAGGCTGCCTTCTCCTATCAGCCCATGGCATCGATCAATATCTCGGCTTTTGATACTCAGACAAATAAGACCATGTATTATGACTATAAGCTGGATAAGCTGCAGGTTTCTCTGGGCATGACGGATAAGAGCTGGCCGACCCTCACCGCGGGGCTTAATGTCAAATATATCAGCGGGCGTTTGGTCTATCTGATCGAGCGGCAGGAAGGAAGCCAGTTTGTGCGCGAGCACTTTATTGATGACAAGATCAAGGGGATTTCCGGGGACCTGGGCTTCACATATCAAAGTGGGGATGTCATCTATGGGCTCACAGCCTATGATCTGCTCTCGCGCTTGTGGTGGGAAAACTACGATTCAGTGAGCATTCAGCGCCGGATTGCCACCGGAATCCAATATGGCGGTGGCGCTTCCAAGACTCATTTTGGCATCCAAAGTAAGATCTCCAGCAAGCCTGAGACTACCTATCATATGGGCTATAGTTATTCCACAAATTGGAATAGCCAGGACTTTATGTCTGATGAAGAGATCCTGCAAGGCATGGACGCGCGAATCGGATTCTACAGCAGTGATTTTTATGGCGCGGACAATATCAACCTCACCCTGGGTGGGGGATATCACTATCAGGTCTTCCGCTTTGACTTCTCGCTAAACAGCAAGGGGCTCAAGCTGGCTGACAGCGAATTTCTCTTCTCCTTGGGAGTGAGTTTCTAAGATATGTTTCAGCTGTCTTTTCTAAATGCCGGACTCCTGATCTTTGCCGCGGCGACTGTGCTGCCCTTGATCATCTGGCTTTTGGCAAAGAAAAAACCTCCACAGATAGTGTTTTCGTCACTGCGCTTTTTGAAGATAAGCTCAGAAGAAAAGAAAAAACGCAGCCGCTTGACCAATATTCTGCTGCTCATCATTCGCATGCTGATCATCCTTCTGATAGCGCTTGGAGTGGCAAGACCGATGCTTTCCTCAGTGCTTTTTGGCAGCTCCGAGAAACATCCGCCCACAGCGATCGTGATCATCATCGACAGCTCCTACTCAATGGATTATACTGAGGATCGCAAGAGTAGGCTGGATCTGGCATTTGAGGCGATAACGACGATCAATCAAAGAGCCAATCTCGCCGATCGGCTGATCCTGATCAGCAGAGATGAGAATTTTAACGATCTATATGCTCAGATCTACGCGGGGCAGATCCCGCTGGAAGTCCTGACAAGCCTCAGCTTCAGCTGGAATCCTCTGAGCTGGGAAGAGACCTTTGCCTATGCGCACGAACGTCTGGCAGAGGCGCAGATGCCAAATAGCGAGATCTATCTGCTCTCGGACTTTGTTAATGAGGATATCGCCATAGAAAGCCCATATCCCGTCCTTGCCATCCCCATCTTTGAAAAAGAAGCTCGGCAAAACATCTCCATCTCAGAGGCGCGGCCTATGCCCCAGATCGTGGGACGCAGTCAAGAGCAGAGCATCGAGTATCGCATCACAAATCATGGCTATGAGGATCGGGCAGAATTGCTCGTGCAGGCGGTCTTGGGCGAGATCAAAGTGGCAGAGCGCTTTGTGAGCGTTCCAGCAAGGCAGAGTATCAGAGAAACGATCAATTTTGACATCCGTAGAGAGGGCTGGCAATCCGGCTATATCGAGGTGCTCGATGGCTATCTGAGCGCCGACAATCGCAGCTATTTTGCCTTTGAGCATCATCAATATCCGCCGGTGGCAGTAATCACGACCAAGGCTCTGCCCCGGCACTTGGCGAGCATCCTGCGAGTCTATTCAGGCGGCAGAGAGCCCGACATCATCCACCCCTCCGCGGCAAGCATGCAAAGCTTGGCGGACTTCCGCCTGGTGGTCTTTTATGAGCCCGGCGAGCTGAATCCGAGATTGCGCGAGCTGATCCGCCGGCTGGATAGTGAGGAGATCGGCAGCCTCTTTTGCCTTGGTAAAAATCTGAGTGAAGATTTTAAGAGCTTTTTAAACAATAGATTCGGCCTGAAGATCTCAGGGTATCGCGCTGATCCTGTGAGCATAGACTATATCTCGGAGCATCACCATGCCGGGAGCCTGATCGCGGACAAAGAGCTGCGGCTAAACCGCATCAATGGATATTGGGCAAGCCCCGCGGACGGCAATGCCATCATCTCCGCGGCATCCCAAGCCATGGCTCTGCAGAAAGATACGAGCGGGCTTTGGCTCTGGGACATCAGCGCAGCATCAGATTTCTTTAGTGATCCCGCCTATGCCGTCTTTGCCTATCGCACGCTAAACACCTTGCAAAGCGGCAAAGTGCCGATCCATGAGCTGAGTGTGGGCGATCCCATCTTTGCTGCGGAATTGGCCTTGCCAAGAGGCGAGCAGCTTAGTTTGGCAAATCCTGTCTATATCACCCGCGAACCCGGCATTTACAGCCCGCGCCCCAATGATGCGGATCCTGCCAAGATTGCCGTGAATATCGATTATTATGATAGCGAGATCAATCGCGGCGAGATCCCCAAAAACATCAAGCTCCTCTCGGAAGACTATGCCGAGGAGCTCTTTGTCTCTCGCTTGGGCAGAGATCTTTGGAAGCTGCTCTTGATATTGGCGCTGCTTTTGATGGCACTTGAGATTATAATAGTCAAATATGAACAACATAAGTCTGCACACAGGAGAACGACATGATACTCGAAAAGATGGATCATCCCGATAAGATAAAGAGCCTGAACAATCAGGAATTGGAGATATTGGCGCAGGAAGTCCGGGAGCGCATCGTCGAGGTGGTCGCAAAAAATGGCGGGCATATCGCGCCTAGCCTTGGGACGGTCGATCTCACCCTGGCGCTTTTGGCGGTCTTCAATCCCTTAAGTGACCGTGTGGTCTGGGATGTGGGACATCAAAGCTATGGCTGGAAGATCCTCACCGAGCGCAATGCTCGCTTTGACACCCTGCGGCAATTTGGCGGCATCAGCGGGTTTACGAACAGGGATGAAAGCCCCTACGATGCATTTAGCACTGGGCATAGCAGCACCTCTATCTCCGCGGCTTTGGGAATCGCCGCCGGACGTGATATCAAAGAGGAAAGCGGACACTCCATCGCAGTGATCGGTGATGGCGCGCTGACCGGAGGGATGAGCTTTGAAGCGCTCAATCATGCCGGACATCTTCAGCCCGATAAGTTTATCGTGATCCTCAACGACAATGCCATGTCCATCTCCAAAAACGTGGGCGGCTTGCAGAAATATATGGCTCGCATGTATGCCTCCAAAGGCTACAACGCGCTCAAGAAGCAAGTTTGGGATATCAGCTCCAGCTTGCCCTCATCAGTGCGCAGAAGATTCATCTATGGTGCCCAAAAACTCGAGGAATCGATGATGAACATCCTAGTGCCAAACATCATCTTTGAAGATCTCGGACTCAAGTATGTGGGCCCCATCGATGGGCATGATACGCCGCATCTCATCTCGATCCTAAAGCGGGTCAAAAATAACATGGTGGGCCCGGTGCTCATCCATGTGGTCACTCAAAAAGGCAAGGGATATAGTCCTGCCGAAAAAGATGCAAGTTCCTACCACGGAGTGGCACCCTTCAGCGAACAGAGCGGCAGAACGCTCTGCGGCGGGGGAAAGAGCTATAGCGTGGTGATGGGCGATGCCCTGATGGATCTCGCCTCCAAAAGAGATGACATCGTGGCAATCACCGCTGCGATGAGTGCCGGCACCGGGCTGGCAGGTTTTGAAAAGCAATATCCCTCCCGTTTCTTTGACGTGGGGATCGCAGAACAACACGCCGTGACCTTGGCAGCCGGGATGGCAACCAAGGGCATCAAAGCGTTTGTGGCGATCTATTCCACTTTTATGCAGCGTGCCTTGGATCAGGTGATCCACGATGTGGCAATGCCGCGTCTACCGGTGGTCTTTTGCCTTGATCGGGCGGGACTGGTCGGCGAAGACGGCGCCACTCATCACGGTGCCTTTGACCTGGCTTTTTTGTCCAGCATCCCCAATCTCGTGATCCTCGCCCCATCTTGCGCGGAGGAATTGGCAGCGATGCTGGCATGGGCGGCAGACTATCAGGAAGGTCCCGTCGCCATCCGCTATCCCAGAGGCACAGCTATCTGCCGGGGAATCGAGCTTACGCAGTTCACTGTGGGCAAAGCCGAGATTCTTGAACCCGTTGGCGGCATGACGGAGCCTAGGATAGCATTGGTCGCCGTGGGTGATGCTTTGACATTGGCACAATCGACAGCGGATCTTCTTAGTGAAGATGGCACAAGAGCCCTGGTCATAAATCTGCGAAGCGTCAAGCCGCTGGACACGAGAGTCCTAGTCGCGCTTGGTGAGGCTTGCAGCCATGTCTTTACTTTTGAAAATGGCAGCCGCTATGGCGGAGTCGGTGCGGCAATCTCTCAAGCATTGGCAGAGAAGCCCGCGCGCATCATCAATTTTGGCTATCCGGATTCATTTGTTCCGCATGGTGACACCGATCTGCTCAAGAAAGAGATCGGCTTTGATCCCGAAAGCCTGGCGGCTCGGATCAGACAATATCTATGAATGACATCATCTGTGCCCGCATCACCGCCGGCGGAAGCGCCGCGATCTCGGTCTTGCGCATCTCCGGCAAGGGCACGATCGAGCTGGTGTCTGAATTCTTTAGTCCCCCGAAGAAGCTGCTCAAGGCTCCGGGCAATAGCATCGTCTATGGCAATTTCCATGATGGCTCAGGCCGGATCATCGACGAAGTCCTGCTCAGCGTCTTTCGCGCTCCACATAGCTATACCGCCGAGGATAGCATCGAGCTGAGCTGTCATGGCAATCCCTCGATCGCCGAGCGGATTCTGGGCATCTTGCTGAGCAAAGCGCGCTTGGCAAATCCCGGTGAATTTACCCTGCGTGCCTATCTCAATGGCAGAATCGATCTCAGTCAGGCAGAAGCGGTCAATGATCTCATAACTGCGGGAAGCTCCAAAGCCGAGACAGCCGCTCTCATGCAGATCAAAGGCTTCTTGGGCAGACATCTCAGCGAGATCTTGGATCGGATCCGGGAGGCTCGCTTGCGCTGTGAACTGGCAATTGACTTTGCCGATCAGGATCTTCCCGGGATCGATCTTGAAGATCTCAAGGACAGAATCCGGGGAATCCTCAGAGACGCCGAAGCGCTATACACTGAAGGCTCTTCGGGGATCAAGCTTCGCGAGGGAGTCAAGATCTGTCTGGCAGGCGCACCCAACGCCGGCAAATCCTCGCTCTTTAATGCACTGCTAAAGCAAAATCGGGCAATCGTGACGCCCATACCGGGCACTACCCGAGATTATCTGGAAGAATCCTTTTCCCTGAGGGGCTATCCCATCGTTTTGTGGGATACGGCAGGCCTTAGAGACAGCGATGACAGCATCGAACAAGAAGGCATCGCGCGCAGCTATGCTCTGATGCGCGAAGCGGATCTCATCCTGATGCTCTATGAAGGAGATTTCCCCGGCATCGGAGATGAACTGCGGGACTTTGAGAGCAAGATCATCCCGCTGGCAAGTAAAGCCGATATCGTCAGCTATCCCAAATTGCCGGAGGGACACGTCTCGATCAGTGTCGAGATCAAAGACGGCTTGAGTGATCTCGCTGAGATGATCATCCGGCGTCTGAGTCTGCCCTCAAAGATCATCGATCGCCCCCTCATTACAAACAGCAGGCATCTTGCTGCCCTGAGCCGCGGCATAAGCTCTCTTAGAGATGCTTTGACTGCGTTGGATCTTGACGCAGGATTTGAGATCATAGCCTTCGAACTGATCTCAGCAGCCTCTGCCTTGGAGGACATCTTGGGTGTCTTGCCCACCGACGAGCTTCTGGGCAAGATCTTTTCTGAATTTTGCGTCGGAAAATAGCTAAGCATCGCTCACTCAATCAGCTTTGCCTCGTCTATATAAAATTCTCTCTTGACAGATATATGGGATGTAACAAATTGGCATCTCTTAAATTATAAACAAAAGGTGGTGATGTAATTGCCTACAGTCGTAGCTAAAGAAAACGAATCCTTCGATTATCTTTTGAAGCGCTTTAAAAAGAAATGCGAAAAAGCCGCAATTCTTTCTGAAATAAAGAAGCATCAGGCTTACGAAAAGCCCAGCGTAAAAAAGAAACGCGAAGCTAACGCCGCTCGTCGCAAGATGCTCAAAATGCAGCGTCGCATGCAACGCTTTATGAGATAAATACTCAATAAGCTTTAACAAAGAATCAGGCATACAGGGATCTTAAAACATCCCTGTATGCTTTTTATGGCACAAGGGAGAAAACATGGGCGTAATCGATTGGATTATACTTGCAGTGATTCTGATATTCACATTCTTGGGCATCAGACGGGGACTGGTGGGAGCTGTGGTGCAATTTGCCGGAGCCATCCTTGCGTTTTTGCTCGTCGGACACTATTATCCGCTCTTGGCAAACCAATTGATGCTCAAATATGAGCTTAGCAAGACCCTCGCCGTCTTGATCTCCGTGATCCTGATCCTGGTGCTCGTGATAGTCGTTATCCGCTTTGTGGTCTGGATCTTGGACAGATTCATCAAAGCTCTCAAATTGAGTTGGCTAAACCGCCTTCTGGGCGGCATCTTGGGCTTGATCAATGGGCTCATTCTGGTAATCATCTTCACCATCGTAATGGACTATGCTCCGCAAGCCTCCGAGCCGCTTAGGGATCCGCAAAAACACCGGGTCTACACCGGGATCGACACCCTCAAAGACGACCTGATCAGCCATCTGAAGATGAATAACTATTTCAAATACCTCACCCTTCCCGACTTTTTAAAACTCAGAGAAAACCAAGAGCAATGACAGATCTCGAATACGGCAGCCTACAAAAGCAGCTTGCCCAAAGATGCCACAGCGGCCTCGGCAAAGCTCGAGCGCAAAAGCTCAGTCCCTTGCAAGATATTGATGCGATGCGCGCCTCGCAAAGACTGATCGCAGAGTTTCAAACCGCTCTGGAAGGATCAGTGGATTTTGATCTCTCCCCGCTGGAGAGTCTGGACGACTATTTCAAAGAGCAAATCCACAGTATCTACGATTGGGAAGAATTCCGCGTGATCAGCATCAATGCCGAGCTAGCCACCGACATTCGAGAGCGGCTGGATGCCTTTGAGGATCTCCCTGAGGCCGCCAAGCTGACCAAGAGACTCTATGCTCTGCCCACGATCATGCAGGCCTTTGAGCGCATCTATGACCACGAGGGCGATATCAAAGACAGCGCTTCGGCAAACCTAATGCGCATCAGGCGCGGGCTTGCGTCCTTGCGCAGCAGGATCCAACGCAGCATGCTGGATCTCCTCAATGAACCGCGCTTTGAAGGCTATCTGCAGGATAAATATGTGACTCAGCGGGACGACCGATTTGTGCTGCCGATCAAGGAATCAGCCGCCGGTTTTGTCTCGGGAATCGTGCAAAGCCGCAGTGGCAGCAAATCCACCGTCTTCATCGAACCCGCGCAGATAGTTCCATTAAACAACGAGATGCAGCTCTTAAAGGAAGAAGAAAAGCGGGAAATATATCAGATCCTCAGTGATTTCTCCGCCGAGATACGCTCACGCAAACGCGAATTGCTATCAAATCAAGCCCTAATGACCGAGCTGGATTTTCTCTATGGTGCCGCCCGACTCTCAAACCAATTGCGCGCCAAAGTTCCAAGTATGCAGCCTGATCCCGCCCTGGATCTCATCTCCGCGCGGCATCCCCTTTTGATCCTAAAAAAGATCTCCGAGGACGGCCCCAATGCCTATCACAGCGTGATCCCATTTGATCTGAGCCTGGGCGATGAATATCACCTCATGATTCTCAGCGGACCCAATACCGGCGGCAAGACAGTGCTCATGAAAGCCGTGGGACTGATCAGCTTGATGGCACTCAGCGGGTTGCCCATCCCAGCAGATGAGGACAGCCGCGTGGGCTGTTTTTCCCGAGTCTTTGCCGACATCGGAGATGACCAATCCATCGAGAATGCGCTTTCCACCTTTTCGTCTCATCTGGACAAGATCGGCAAGATGCTGCGGGAGGCGGATTCCCAAAGCTTGATCCTCATTGATGAGATCGGCGCTGCCACGGATCCGCAGCAAGGCTCTGCTCTCGCCCAAGCGATCCTGGAGCAGCTCGCCGGCTTGGGTGTAAAGGGAATTGTCACCACACATTACACTGCCCTGAAAGTCTTTGCCGAATCAAGCGACAATTGCATCAACGCCAGCATGCAGTTTGACACGAAGTCGCTGATGCCGACCTATCGCTTCAGCATCGGGATCCCCGGGGATAGCTTTGCCATTGAAGTCGCGGCATCCTTGGGCTTGGATCCGGAGCTCATTTCCCGCGCTCGCAGCCTCGCCGGCAGTCAGAATGTGGAATTCAGCAGCCTCATCAAACGCTTGCAAGAGCAGAAGAAGAGCCTCGGCAAAGAGATCTACCAATATGAGCTCAAACGCCGCAATCTCGAAGCAAAACTCCAAGAGTTGGATAGCAAGGAGACCGACTGGGAAAAAGAGCTCAAAGCCCGTCGCCAAAAACATCTCAAAGAAATGCAGAGCGAATTGATTAGCTTTCAAAAGCTATACACCAAGGAGCTTAGCGAGATTAAATCCTTACAGAAAGACCAACGCAAACAGGTTTCGGAAAGAAAATTGCAAGATATTGCCAAGCATGCAGAAGAGCTATCCCGTCAGATCAAAAAGAGCAGTGCCGAAGGCAGAGAGAAACTTGCCCTGCCAAAAGCAGGAGATCGGGTCTGGTTGGCTGATTTTGAGGCAGACGCCGTCATCGTCTTGATAGACAAAGACCAAGCTGTGGTCGATATGAACGGCATCAGTTTCAAGACACGGCTGAAGAATCTATACAAAAGCTCAGCCGATGCCTCCGATCCCCAAAAACAAGTGCATCTCACCAAGACCCACACCACGGCTTGCGTGCAGACCGAGCTGAAGCTTCTGGGACTTACCTTTGACGAAGCCATGCCCTTGATCGATGAATTTTTGGACAACGCCCAGCTCAGCGGATTCAGCACCTTGCGCATTGTGCATGGCAAGGGAACCGGCGCTCTCAGAGCAAAAGTGCGGGATTATCTCTCTCGCAAAAAGACAGTGAAAGGCATCGAAACTCCGCCCCTCTTCGAAGGCGGCAGCGGAGTGACGGTCGTCAAGATATGAGGATCTATTGGAATCAGCTTTGATCGATCAGATTCGCCAGGCGAATGACATCGTGGACGTAGTGCAGAGCTATCTCCCGCTCAAACACGTAGGCTCAAATTGGAAGGGAGTCTGTCCCTTTCACAACGACACCCGTCCCTCGATGTATGTCAGCCAGCCCAAGCAGATCTTCAAGTGCTTTGCCTGTGGCAAGGCGGGCAATGTCTTTGGCTTTGTCCAAGAATATGAGAAGATCAGTTTCATTGAATCCGTCAAAAAGCTGGCTCTCCGAGCCGGCATCACGATCCCTGAAGAATCCCGCACCAAGGTGGTCTCCACCAAACGCCAGCAGCTCATCGAAGTCTATAGCTTTGCCGCGGATTTCTTTGCCAAAAACCTCTTCGAGCATTCCGAAGATGCCCTGGACTACCTCAGACAGCGCAAGTTTAGCCCCGAGACCGCCAAGGATCTGAAGCTCGGCTATGCTCTTTCTTCAAACAAAGCCTTGCTCAATCACCTCATGAAACAGGGCTTTGGGGTCAGCCTACTCAAAGAAAGCGGACTCTTTGGAGAGTATTCCGGCGCGCTCATCGATCTCTTTCGGGATCGACTCATCTTTCCGATTCACAACAATACCGGGGAAGTGATAGCCTTTGGCGGCCGCATCTTGCAGCCTAAGGAAAACACCGGAAAATATATCAATTCTCCCGGAACAGAGATTTACACCAAAGGCAAAGAACTCTATGGCCTCTTCAAGACCAAATACAATATCAGCAAGGCCGACCAATCCATAGTTTGCGAAGGATACTTTGACTTCCTGCGGCTCTATGAAAACGGATTTACAAATGCCGTGGCAACTTTGGGCACTGCGCTCACCGAAGATCAAGTCTATCTGCTCAATCGCTTTTCACCAAACACGGTGATGCTCTATGACGGCGATGAAGCCGGGATCAAGGCAGCAGTCCGAGGGGGCTTGGTCTGCCTGGCGCGCGGAATGAAGGTCAAAGTGGCGCTTCTTCCCGAAGGTGTGGATCCGGACGACTTCATTATCTCCCATGGCAGCGATGCGCTCAAAGAATTGATTCTGTCAGCGCAAGATCTGATTCCCTATATGGCATCCAGCTCCGAGCTAAAATCCTCGCCCAAAGAGCGAATTGAGCTCATCCTAGATGCCCTGCGCCTGCTCTGGGATCCCATCCAAAAAGAGCTCTTTCTCAGGGATGTATCCGAAAGCTTTGGCATCAGCCAAAATGCCCTGCTCGCTTCGCTAAAACGGAGCTCGGCAAGACAAGTCAATCCTGCACAAAGCCCCCAAGACGATCAGATCCCCCAAAAGAGCCCTCATGAAAAAATGATCCTGCAGGCGGCTCTAAAAGACAGGGAAAGCTACAATCTTCTTGCCCGCGAGCTAACAGCCGATTATTTTACTAGTAGACTCTACAAACGCATCTTCGAATATTTGCAAAAACGCCTGCAGCTCAGTTCCGGTTTTGAACCCGCCGCGCTGCTGGATGACACGGAAAACGCCGAGATACGGGATAGTCTGGCAGAGCTTCTTTTTGAGGATTTGCAGCAGTTGGATCTCATCGCTCAGATCAAGGACTTGAAATTGCGCAAGCTCAAGCGCGATCTCGATGATCTGGACAAAGCGATCAACGAAGATCCGACCAATCTGGAACTCCTCAAAGAGAAGGAAATACTATTCCAGGAATATCGAAAGACGACCAAACGAGTCGTAAACAAAGTCCTCTTTTAAGAGCTTGTGCCAAGGAGCATTGATGATTACTTATAACGAGTGTTTGAAAAAGCTGGTGGATCTGGGGAAAGACTCAGGCTATATCACCTTCAAACAAATCAACGACATTCTGCCCAATAGCCCATTCTTTTTGGATAAGGTGGATGACATCATTTTTGATCTCTCCCAAGATGGGATAGAGATCATCGACGAGACCGAAAAACGAATCACCAAGGGAGGCGCTGCCATCCGCAAGCCCACTCCCCCCAAAAAGTTCAAAACAAAACGCTTTTACGATGATCCCGTGAGGATGTATCTCCGTGAAATGGGCAGAGTACCGCTCTTGGATCGAGAAGGCGAAGTGCGCGTGGCAAAGAAGATCGAAACCTACCAAAAAATGATCAACCAAAATGTTTTCCAAGCTGGCTCAACCCTCCGCGAGATGTACAACTTCCTGCATCGCTATCGCGAGCGCCGCGTGCGCCTGGATCAGATCTTCAAGGTCGATCTAGGCACTTGGATCGACAAAAACCAAGATGTCAAGATCATCGACCACTTCAAAGAACTGCTCAAAGAAAATGAAATCACTCTCGATAAGATCGGCAGCATCTTGGACAATTGCGATTTTGACGATACAGGAACTGCCAGCCGCCAAGAAGAGATCGACACCCTGCGCGAAAAACTCGTGGATTCTTTCATGAGCCTCGCATACAATGACAAGCTCATCAAACGCATGGTATATCGCATCCGCAGCCTCGTCGAACGCATCGAAGAAAGCTACAATTCCATCAATGAACTCACCAAGATAAAACGCTATACCATCGACGAAATCTGCACATACGGACGCCGCGCCAAAAAAAGCGATGAAGACTTCGAAGAGGTCAAAGCCGAGACCAATATCGACCCAAACGTCTTTGTGGAAACCTTGCGGAAGATCAAAAACGCCCGTCGCAAAATCCGCCGCGTGGAGCTGGAAACCAAGATGACCGGCAATGAACTGGTCTTCCTCCTGCGAGAGATCGACCGCGCCGAACGCAACAAAGAAAAAGCCCAAAACGAGATGATCGAAGCCAACGTCCGCCTCGTGATCTCAATCGCCAAGCGCTATAACAACCGTGGCTTGGAATTTTTGGATCTCATCCAAGAAGGAAACACCGGGCTCATGCGCGCCGTCGAAAAATATGACTACCGTAAAGGCTATAAATTTAGCACCTACGCCACTTGGTGGATTCGCCAAGCCATCACCCGCGCCATCGCGGATCAGGCTCGCACCATCCGCATCCCGGTGCATATGATCGAATCCATAAACAAGATCAACCGCACCAGCCGTAGACTCATGCAGAAGATGGGTCGCGATCCCTATCCCGAAGAGATCTCCGAAGTACTCGATATGCCCGTGGAGAAGGTCAAAAACATCCTGTCCATCTCCAAAGAACCGGTCTCGCTGGACAAACCCATCGGCCACGACAGTGAAGATAGCATCCTGGGCGACTTTATCGAAGATCGCACCATCATCTCCCCGGAACGCCTCGCCGAAAGAAGCCTGCTCAAAAAACAAGTGGATGAAGTGCTGAAAACCCTTACCACCCGTGAAGAACGCGTGATCCGCCTCCGCTTCGGCATCGATGATGGCTATCACCGCACCCTCGAGGAAGTGGGCAACATCTTCCAGGTGACCCGCGAACGCATCCGCCAGATCGAGGATAAAGCGCTTAAAAAACTGCGGCATCCCAGCCGCGCTGCAATCCTGCAGCAATTCCTAGACAATTTCCACGTGAAATAACACTATGGGCGGATCATATTCCGCCCGCTTTTTTTGTCATCACTATGTGTATCTCCAGATAAATCCTTGGGCGTGAGATTGAAAGCCATTGATATCATCTCATTTAGGTTTGGATGTGGCAAGCTATCTATTGATTTTTAGCTCCGCGAGAGGGGTAGTGCTTTCGCAGAGCAGAATCCGAATTGAAGCCGAGAAAAGCAGCAAGTTCCCGTATGGTGTTAAAACGCGGGAAGATATCTTCAATTATCTTTGTTTTCAGATTTCTCAACTCACCCATCAAGTCTATTGGCTCCCGAAGCTCAATCACCAAGTCATCAGATAGAGGCAGAGATATTGAGTGGGTTTTGGAAATAATGCCCGATAAGCAGTGTTTTTGTAGTGCTTCTGTCGAGATCACTTCTTCTGATTCCACTGCGCAGAGTCTGCGAATAATGGATATCAACTCTCTTACATTACCATGCCAAGGGAGCTTAGTCAGCATATACTCGGCTTCTTTGTGTAAGGACTCAAGCCCTTCTTCTTTTTAGACAAATCTTCATTGGTGCTATCCAACACTTTGTGGGCTATCAGTAACTGATCTTTCCTAGGTGTCTAAGCTCCTGGGTGGCAGTAAATTAGGTAAAAATAGTGCTTGACAAAAACACCTCGTAAGTTATTGTGGTAGTGCAAACAACGCAAATAACAAAACGAGGTGTTAAGGTGAAGTATCTTAGAGTAGCCCAAATTAGTCA